>MDSV01007092.1_pt1 | contig 25898 bp, 22 predicted proteins | sample 810851 | NCBI WGS metagenome assembly MDSV01 (sample SAMN05326640, study PRJNA326480) | marine metagenome | isolation source: seawater | place: Atlantic Ocean: North East | collected 2012
ATCTTTTATCTGCCTCTAAATATTCTCTTGTATATCTTTCGTCTTCGATTATGGTCATTTTTTCTCTTAACTGATCTATTTGTGGATCTGATGCAACATTATCTTCATAGTCTTCAGCTACTAAATCTCCTTTTAGGAGGCCTATTGCTGTCATATATTGAATGCAATGATCTCTATCGGCTGGATTATTCAATTGTCCTTCTTTACTTATAATTCTTATTGCAGATTCGTGCGTAGTAATGCGTATTTCTTTTATCTCTTGTAGTCTATCTTTAATTTCAGTATGCAACTTTACAGCTGCTTCTACTGCAGTCTGAGCATGAAATTCAGCTGGAAAAGAAATTTTGAATAGAACATTTTCCATCACATAAGAATTAAATTCTTGAGGTAAACTAATTTGATTACCTTTGAATAAGACGTCTTGAAAACCCCAAGTTGGAGCAGTGAGCGCACTTGGATAACCAATTTGGCCTTTCATAGTAAGTAAAACTAATTGCATAGCCCTACTTGTCGCATCACCAGCAGCCCAAGATTTTCTGGGTCCAGCATTGGGTGCATGTCTATATGTTCTTAAACTTTGTCCATCAACAAATGCTTGTGATAAAGCGTCAATAGTTTTTTCTCGAGATAACCCAAACAAGGAGGAAATTACTGCAGTAGATGCAATTTTCACCAAAACTACATGGTCTAGTCCCACTCTATTGAAGCTGTTTTCCAAAGCTAGGACGCCTTGTATTTCATGAGCTTTAACCATAGCTTTCAATACATCATCTATGGTTAAAGAATCTTTTCCTTCTTCAATGTTTTTTTGAGAAATAAAATCTGCTGCAGAAAGTATTCCACCTAAATTATCAGAAGGATGACCCCATTCAGCTGCTAGCCAAGTATCGTTAAAATCTAACCAACGAATAATTGCTCCTATATCCCAAGCTCCCTTAACAGGATCTAGAACATGATTTGTTCCAGGAACTCTTACTCCATTAGGCACAGAGGTATTTTCTACATAAGGACCCAAGAGATCCTTACAGTCAGAAAAAGTTAAAGCTAATAAACCACAACCTAAAGTGTCCATTAGGCAATACCTAGCTGTACTAATTGCCTCACTTGAATTAATCTCTTTATTTAGAACGTAATCAGTTATTTTAACCAAGACCTCATCTGGGTCTGGACGTACGTTAGTCTCAACGTTTCCACTCATATTTAATCCTTTTCTAATTAGCGGTCTTTAATATCTATCCAAGTAGCGTTATCTGGACCTATGTACTCTTCACTAGGCCTAATAATTCTGTTATCTGACCTTTGCTCCATTATGTTTGAAGCCCAACCAGAGGTTCTCCCTATAACAAATAAAGGAGTAAATATTGGAGTGGGTATCCCTAGATAGTGATAAGCAGAAGCCATGAAAAAATCTGTATTAGCAAACATGCCTTTCTCTTCATCCATGACACGCTCTATCTCATCTGAGACCTCATAGAGAGTCCTATCTCCATTAGAGTCAGCTAATGTGTCTGACCATTTCTTGATAATAGCATTTCTAGGGTCTTCGTTACTATAAACAGCATGTCCAAAACCCATGATTTTTTCTTTATTTGCTAAAAGATCTAATACTCCCTGTTTAGCATCTTCTCTAGTAGAGAACTTTTCTATCATGTCCATAGCGGCTTCATTAGCTCCGCCATGAAGAGGGCCTCTCAAAGTACCTATTGCCCCAGTTATACAAGAATGCATATCTGATAGAGTTGAAGCACAAGTTCTGGCCGTAAAAGTAGAAGCATTGAATCCATGTTCTGCATAAAGAATCAGTGAAACATCTAGCGCTCTAGAATGCTCTTCCGAAGGCTCTTTTCCTGTTAATAAAGATAGAAATTGTCCACCAATCGTTTCATGATGAGTAGCAGTATCAACCTTAACCCCGTCATGAGAATATCTATACCAATAAGTGATAATAGAAGTCATGGCAGCCAAAATCCTATCTGCTGTCTCATTCTGATTTGAAAAGTCTCCTTCAGGCTCTAGATTACCTAACATAGAGCAACCCGTTCGCATTACATCCATAGGATGAGTAGAGGATGGTACCCTTTCCAATACTTCTAATAATTCCTTTGGTAGCGCTCTATATCCTTTTAATTTATTTGAATAAGAATCAAATTCTTCTTGATTAGGTAAATGTCCATAAAGCAGCATGAAAGCCACCTCTTCGAAGGTAGCTTTTTCAGCTAACTCTTCAATTGCAAAGCCTCTATATGTCAAGCCTTTACCAGTTTTTCCTACAGTTGATAAAGCGGTTTGACCAGCTACCTGACCCCTTAACCCTGCGCCTTCTAATTTCTTTTCAGCCATAAAATAACCTTTTTAATTATTGTTTAAATAGTTCATCTAATTTTTTTTCAAAGGAATGATAATCTAGTACTTTGTAAAGTTCATCCCTAGTCTGCATTTTTTCTATTACCCCTTCTTGAGTGCCTGAATTTATTATCTCATTATAAACTTCTTCAGCTGCCTTACTCATTGCCCTAAAAGCTGAAAGTGGATACAAAATCATATCTACTCCAGAATCTAGAAGCTCTTCTTTATTATAAATTGGTGTTTTACCAAATTCAGTTATATTTGCTAGTAAGGGCAACCCAACTTCTTTCTTAAAAGTTATGTATTGCTCTAAGTCACCTGCTGCTTCAGCAAAAATAGCATCAGCACCAGCTTCTTTATAGGCAATGGATCTTTCTATTGCTAAATCCAACCCCTCATCTGCCAAAGAATCAGTTCTAGCCATTAAAACAAAATTTTCGTCTGTTTTAGCGTCAGAAGCAGCTTTGATTCTGTCACACATCTCTTGTTTAGTTACGAGTTCTTTGTTGGGCCTATGTCCACATCTTTTTTGTGATACTTGATCTTCAATATGAATTCCTGCTACTCCTGCCTTAATCATCTCTTTTGTCATCCTTGAAATATTGAATGCCTCTCCCCAACCAGTATCAACATCAACTAGCAGAGGTAAATCACATACATGTGTGATTCTATCCACATCAATTAAAACATCATTAAGAGTAGTTATTCCTAAATCAGGCACTCCTAAACTTGAAGCTGCAACTCCACCTCCAGAAAGATAAATAGCTTTATGACCTGATTTTTTCGCAAGCAAAGAAGAATAAGCATTAATAGTGCCTACAATTTGTAAAGGTTTGTTATCTTTAATTGCGCTTCTAAAAGCTTTACCTTGACTCATAATTAATCACCTATTTATAAATTCTGAAACAGAAATAAATTTTTCCTTTAAAGCAGCAAGGTCTTCTACTGCAGGAATATCTGAAAATTCATCTCTTATATGCTTGGGAGCCTGAAAAAAAACTCCAAGATCTGCTTCTTTTAACATTTGGATATCATTATAGGAATCACCAGAAGCAAATACCTTATAGTGAAGATCTTTTAATGACTGCACTACTTTCTTTTTATTTTCATTTTGCCTCAATGAGTATCCTTTAATCTCATTCTTTTCAATCAAAAGGTTATGACAGATTATAGAGGGAGTTCCTAACTTTCTTATCAATGGCCAAGCTAACTGATAAAAAGTATCAGAAACGATTACCAACTGAAAGTTATCTCTTGCCCAATCAAGGAAGTCTTTAGATCCTTCAAAAGGATCCATTTCCTCGACAATATTAGTTATTTGATCCATTGTTAATTCATATTTTTTAACTAAATCCATCCTCATATTCATGAGTTCAGAATAATCCTTTAAGTCTTGGGTTGTTAATTTAAACTGATCTTCACCTGTTAATTCTGCAACCTCTACCCAGATCTCCGGGACTAGTACTCCTTCTAAATCAAGACATACATATTCCATATAAAAAGCCTTTAAAAACTTGAAATAATTGAGAAAAAACAATTTTATACTTTTTGAAAGAAAATTTCAGTTAAGTTTGAAGTCTTATGACCTGACCAGTAGGTATTAGTCTAGTAACTAAATCACATATTTCCTTTTGGTCATCAAAAAAAATATCTGCTTGATAATCTTTTAGAAAATCCACTTTGCTCTGTCCTCCAAGAAATAAGCATTCGTCTATTCTTATATTCCAATCTCTCAATGTTCGTATTACTCTCTCATGAGAAGGAGCATGGCGAGCTGTCATTAAAGCAATCCTTATTGGGCATTCTTCTAAAGAAAAATAGTTTTGTAGTTTATGTAATTGAAATAGAAATTCTTTAAAAGGACCTCCATGGAGAGACTTTTTTGCTAGGCTTACTTCATTCATCTCAAAAGCCTTCAACCCTTTTTTATCAAAAATTGATTGTGATTCATCTGAAAAAATTACAGCATCTCCATCGAATGCAACTTTTAATAAATTAGTATCTAGTTTCCTTTTAGGTCCAGGTATTATTCTGGCCGCAGCTATGCCATTTTTAAGTGCAGATTTACAGTCACTAAAATTAGAAGAAAGAAATAAATGTGCTCCAAATGATTTAGCGTAAGTATGAGGGCTATTTCCTCCTGTAAAAGCAGCCTTTTTTATTTCCAAACCATGATGCTCAATTGAATTAAAAATTCTTAAACCTATATCTGAGGTATTTCTACTTAATAAGATTACTTCTACTACTTTTTTATTTAATTTTCTATTAATACTCAATAATTTGTTGACCAAATTAAAAGCCTGTCCTTGTTCTAAAGGAGTATTTTCTTTTTTAACTTGATAATCTCTATAGGCTTCTAAGCCTTGATTTATATATATTTCATGACTTAAATCTAAATCAAATAGAGCTCTTGAAGTTATACCCACTACTAACATAATTTGAAAAATTAATTTTACTGTATATAATTACAGTATATTCTTATTGGAGAAAATATGAAAGAGCTAACAGCTAGACAGCAAGAAATCTTAGATTTAATTAAAGAAAGCATAAAAAATAAAGGCTTTCCTCCTACTAGGGCTGATATAGCTAAGAAACTAGGATTTAAATCTGCTAATGCTGCAGAACAACACTTAAGAGCAATTGAAAAAAAGGGTTTCATATCAATCCTCCAGGGTGCATCTAGAGGGATAGTCTTAAATGAAGCTAAAGCTTTGGGCTTGCCTCTGGTGGGATTAGTAGCTGCTGGTGGACCTATTCTGGCTGAACAGAATATTGAAAAAAATATAGACATTCCTCCTTCACTCTTTGATAAAAGTGCTGATTTTCTTTTGAGAGTTAAAGGAAATAGTATGATTGATTTGGGTATATATGAAGATGATTTAATTGCAGTAAAAAAGGCAAGTGAATGTAAAGATGGTGAAGTAATTGTAGCTAGAATTGGTGAAGAAGTTACTGTTAAGACTTTTAGGGTTGATGGAGAAGGTGAAGTTTTCTTAGAGCCTGCAAACTCTAATTACAAACCAATTAAAATTTCAAATAATGAAGAATTTTATCTTGAAGGCGTTTGCATAGGTCTAATTAAAAAGTTTTAATTTATTAGCTCTAAAGCAGTAGTTTCATCTACTTCATTAGCTTTCATGCCTTTTGGAAGTTCTTTCTTTTCTCCAGCATGAACAACAAATATTTTCCAACCTTTTGAACGAGTTCTTTGTCTTCTTATTCCTACAGGTCTAGAGTCATTTGGGTGATAAGTGATTATTGGTAAATTACTAACAGCCCACTCTAAAGAAACTTCATCGGCAGACATATCCTTTGGAACTGTTTTTCTGATAAGTTCATCTGTCTCTACATAAGAACCAAACCTGCCTGTTTTTAAAAGTACAGCGCATTTACTATTTGGATCTAGACCAAGCTCTTTATCTTCAGCTGACTGAACGTTCTTACCTGCTAATAGCTCAACTGCTCTATTCATTCCTAAAGTGAATATGTCTTCATCTTGAGGGACATTTGCATATTGATAAGTGTCCTTTCCGGGTCGTTTAACCCTAACAAATGGACTTCTTGCAAATCCTGCCTCGATTATTTCTTTAGTTTCTGGATGAGGGCCTATCTCTCTAGGAAGTGTTATCCATTTTTTGGCTTCATCTAAAGTTAATATATCAGCTTCTTCTTTTGGTAAAGTTTGCCTTAGTACATTTCCTTCTTTATCTTCAGATTGAACATAAAAGCCCCCTCCTCTTGAAGGTTTAAGAAAGATCTCTTTTCCTGTTTCATCATTTACTCCTAATGCATCTTTTGCTTTAGCATGAGCTTCTGCATCATCTTTAGAAAGAAAAGGTGGACTTTTATAATCACAGCCTGTTTCGTCATATTTCGTGCATCCAATAAATGGTCCAAACTTAGGACTATTTTTTAAAGTGAGAACTGCTCCACATTTAGGACACTTATCACCTGTTGGAAATAGTTGTACTTTAAGTGATGAATTTAATTTATCTAATACCTGTCTGTTAGATAGAGCTAAAACTTCTTCTAAATTAGGGCCAAAGCCATTCCAAAAATTATCTAGCAAAGTTGTCCACTCTTGATCTCCCTTGGCTATATAATCTAAAGATTCCTCCATTTCTGCTGTGAACTCATATTTAAAATAATCTGAAAAATAAGCATCTAAAAAACTAACGACAACCCTTCCTCTACTTGCCGGTTTAAACTGCTTGTTTTCTAGGGAGGCATAATCTCTTTTCTTTATGGAATTCATTATCGAAGCGTAAGTTGAAGGCCTTCCAATACCCTTCTCTTCTAATTCTTTAATTAAAGAAGCCTCTGTATATCTAGCTGGAGGTTTTGTGAAATGCTGGTCCGTTTCTATAGCTTCTTTGTCTAAAGAATCATTAATATTTAAGCTAGTAGGCAATCTGTATTCTTTGGCATCATCTTCCTGTTGATCATCTGACCCTTCTTCGTATACTTCTAAAAAACCATTAAATACAACCTGTGAGCCATTCGCTTTAAAAGAAAATTCTTTATCATGCGAATCTATAAAAACTTCGGTTTGCGTTAGTTTCGCGCTTTCCATTTGGCTAGATATAGCCCTATTCCATATTAAAGAGTATAGCTTTAGCTCATCGCCCCTCAGTCCGCTCTCTTTTGGGGTTATATTAACCTGAGTAGGTCGAACTGCCTCATGAGCTTCTTGTGCTTGTTGATTTTTTTTAGAATAAAATTTTGGACTACCTGGTAAATAATCATCTCCATATTTGGTTTTGATTAGCTGTCTCATTTCACTAATAGCTTCACCAACAACATTAGTACTGTCTGTTCTCATATAAGTAATTAGAGCCTGTTCATAAAGAGTTTGAGCGACCCTCATAGTGTGGTCAGCAGAAAACCTAAGCTTCCTTGCTGACTCTTGTTGCATCGTAGAAGTTATAAATGGTGGTCTAGGATTTCTCTTTATAGGTTTTTTATTTATCTCTGAAATTGAAAAATTTAGAGAATTTACTTCCTTAAGAATTTCTTGTGCTCTTAATTCAGAAGGTATATCAAATTTTTTTAATCTAGTTTTATTGACCGAATTAAGATTTGCGTTCACTACCTCACCAGATTTAGTTAAAAACTTTCCAGTTATTGACCAGTACTCTTGGGGTTCAAATATTTCTCTCTCCGCCTCTCTCTCACAAATTAACTTAAGAGCTACAGACTGAACTCTTCCTGCTGATCTTGCCCCGGGAAGTCTTCTCCATAATAAAGGTGAGATATTAAAACCCACCAAATAGTCCAATACCCTTCTAGCTAAGTAAGACTCAACTCTATCTATATCTATTTCTCTAAGGTTATTTATAGATTCAGTAATGGAGCTCTTAGTTATTGAATTAAAAACAGCTCTAAAAACTTGTTTATCTTCAAGAACTTTCTTTTCTTCTAATAGTTGGCAGATATGCCACGCTATAGCTTCTCCTTCTCTATCTGGATCAGTAGCTAGAATTAATCTATCAGCATTTCTGATTAACGAAAGAATTTCATCAACTTGTTGTTTTCCTCTTTTATTTAATGACCATTTTATATTGGTCCAATCTCCAGGTATAACTGCCCCATCTTTTTCTTCCATGTCCCTAACATGCCCAAAAGAAGCAATTACGCTATAACTATCCCCCAAATAACCCTCTATAGTTTTGGCCTTCGCAGGAGATTCAACAACAACAACTGAGTTCATATTTCTTAATTTCCTTTTTTATAACAATTCAGTTTGGTGCCTTCTGTCAAGAAAAAAATTTCTGTTGATTAAGTTTTGTTAGCAAGTTTCTCAATTAAACCAGGTCCATTAAAGATGATACCTGTATAAACTTGAACTAAATCTGCTCCACACAAAATCTTACTTTCATAGGAGCTTCTGTCCATTACACCTCCGGAGGCAATAATCGGAAAATCCCGCCCAAGAAGTTCTCTAAATTGACTTAGTATGTCATTTGAAATAGTTAGTAAATTCCTTCCACTCATTCCAGCTGCTTGAGGTTCATACTCATGAACATTTGATGTGTTGGTACAAATTAGTCCGTCGATTCCATTGGACTTTACAACTTGAGACATTAACCTAATTTGTTCTTTAGTTAGATTAGGTGATACTTTTACTAAAAAAGGTTTATATCCAAAATCTTTCTCTAATTTCACTCTTTCTTCTGTTAGTCCATTAAGCAAAATCTCTAAATGATCTTCAGACTGAAGCTCTCTTAGGTTTTTTGTATTTGGTGAAGAAATGTTTATAGCTACATAATCAGCATATCTATAAATCTTAATTAAACAATTTAAATAATCTTCAAGGGCATTTTCATTTGGGGTGTCGAAATTTTTACCTATACTAATACCCAATTTACAATCTAAGGTTACTTTCTTTAATTTTTCTACTAGGTGATCTACACCTTTATTATTAAAACCCATTTGATTTATTAAAACTTTATCTTGAGAAAACCTAAAAAGTCTTGGTTTTGGATTACCTGGCTGAGGTCTAGGAGTAACAGTCCCAACTTCTATAAAGCTAAAGCCTAGCTTACTTAAAGGTTTCAAGTAGTCTCCATTTTTATCTAAACCTGCAGCAAGACCTAATCGATTACCAAACCGTATATTTAATACATCTAATGGTTCTTGGTTATTAGGAATGCCCTTCCAGCCGAGAGCATTTAAGAGCTTTAGTGAAAGAAGAGCAATTTTATGTGAGACTTCGGGGGGCAAGAAGTGTAGTAAAGGAGTAAAAAAATCAATAAGCCTTATTAGCATTCTTTTTTCTATTTATATCAGTCTAACAGACAAACCAATTAAGATATAAACAAGAAGTAAAATTATAATCCTTTCCATTGGTTATTTGAGATAATAACAACATGAAAAAAATGCCTTTATTGTTTTTGGCTTTACCCTTTTTGCTTCATGCGTCCCCATGGCTTACAACGGAAGATGTGCAATTGCGCTTTAAGCTTGATTCTTTAAATCAATGCAATGTAAATTTACCTAACTATTCCAAGTTCCCTTATAACTTAAGTAACGTTTACGATGAAATAGAAAATATTGATCTTTCAAAAGCTACAAATAAATGTGCAGCATTGATTACAAATTTGAAGGATGAAATTCATGAAAGAATAAACAAATCTTCCTTTAAATTAGGTTTCATTTCTTCAGGTTCAAACAAAAAATTTCAGGATTTTGGATTTAGACAATATGAGGATGATGGTATTCTTATAGACTTCGATACTACTTCTTCAAACTGGGCTTTAAAAATTAGAGGTATTAAATTTAATGATTCTAAATCAGATGATATTCAGCTTGATGAATCCTATATTTCTTATACAACTAATAATAAGATTTTTTCTATTGGAAGAATGTCAAGATGGTGGTCTTCTTCTTGGGATAACAGTTTGATTTATTCTAATAATGCACGGCCGTCTCCAGGAATTTCTTTTGGAAACAATTTAGCAACAAAACTAGACATCCCTTTTCTTGATAGATTAGGACCTATAAATTATGAATTATTTGCTAATCAATTAGAAGACAATAGGCATATACCCAAAGCAAAACTCATTGGTGCCTACATTTCCTTTAAACCACACCCTAGATTAGATTTCTCATTATTTAGAACAGGTCAAATTGGAGGTAAAGGCAGACCAGAAAACTTGAAGACATTATGGAATTTCACTATAGGAAAAGATAACAGAGGGGATGATGGAATTACAGCGAATAACGAACCTGGAAACCAGTTGGCTGGAGGAGACTTCACCTTAAGGATGCTAAAAGGCTCAAATTTAGAAATATTCGGTCAAATAGTGGGCGAGGATGAATCAAACCTAGTTCCAACTAAAACTATCTATAACCTAGGTCTTAGTTATAAATTAAATCTCTTAGAATTTAACAACAAAATTATTCTTGAACATACTGATACTGATGTCAATTCAACTTATCAGGGGGTAGGAATTCAGAATATCGCTTACAATCATGGAATATATCAAGATGGTTATAGATACTATAAAAAACCTATAGGTGCATCTATAGATGCTGATTCATCAAAATCAACATTAACTTATTTTCAAGAATTAAATGATTTAAGTCTTTTTAAGTTAAAAGTTTTTAAAAGTTTAATAAATGAAAATCTGAGCCAAAAAAATTACTGGGGAATTACAACAACTGAAATAGAAGGTTATGAGATAGCTTTCTACACTAGACTTGGAGAACGGACTAATATTTTTCTAGAGTACTTGGAATTAAAAGAGGAAGGCCTAATTGAAATAAATGAAAACAATTTAATGTTGAGACTAGAATTTGAGATCTTCTAGGTTATTCTTTTATAGGACTGGAGCTCCATCCTAATTTATTTCGACAACTTTCATAAAAATTATGATCCTTAGGGTGAATTAGAGTTAACTCAGATTTCGCTTTACTAACCAATACCTCGGCCTCTCCGTTTAATGAAATACTGTTGTGACTATCAAAACTAAGGTGCTTCTTATTAGTTTTATCTAAAAGTTCTATCCTTATCGAGCTCTCTGCACTAACAATCAGAGGGCTGGAACTTAAAGTTTGCGGAAACATAGGCATTAGAATAAGAACATCTAGATTTGGATGAATAATTGGACCTCCGCCAGATAAAGAATAGGCTGTTGAACCAGTTGGTGAAGATATTATTATCCCATCGGCCTTTTGCCTATAAACAAATTCATCATTTACGAATAAGTTGTATTCAATTAATTGAGCAATGGCACCTGAATGCACAACAACTTCATTCAGAGCTAAGAAACTCTCCTTTTTATTTGATACTGCTGCTTCTAGAAAGAATCTCTTATCTTCTATGTAGTCATTCTCAATTACTTTAATAATTGAAGAAGTTAATTCCTCAGGAGCAATGTCTGTTAAAAATCCTAACTTTCCTAGATTAATTCCCAAAATAGGGATCCCTTTTGACCCATACCTTCTAGAAGCATTAAGCATAGTCCCATCACCACCAATAGCAATAACTAAATCGGCTCTTTGAATGATGGTTTTCTCTGAAAAAGATTTATATTTTTTATTTGTACCTAAGGACAAGTTCTTATCTAGTAAAATTTCTATTTCTTTATTACTTAGAACTTCGATAAGTTGTTTGGCGATTATTGGTATATTCTTTTCACTTGATGAAGTTGATATAGCAATTGACCTAAAATTCTTCTTTTTTACCATTTCCTAACCCAATAGATAAATATAGTATCTATAAGTGCAATTATGACCTTAAAAACATATTTTGTTAAAGCTATTCCGAAGGCTGCTGCAAAAGAAAGTTCTCCAGCAATTACCCAAACAAAAGTGTATAGGAAAGTATCAAGAGCTTGAGAAGATAAAGTTGATAAGTTATTTCTTAACCATAAATATTTTCCATCAGTCATAACCTTTAATTTATGGAAGACCCAAACATCGAATCTTTGACTAATCAAATAAGCAGTTAAGGAGCCAATAACAAAAATCGGTGAATATCCTGCAAGTGTTGAAATTGCATTATGAACTTCTAATGCTGAACCAGTTATATCAGATGGCCTAAACTGTATACTGATCCATAAGGTAATCATGACAGCAATATTAGCTACAAAACCTAACATAACAGCCCTAGTTGCTTCTTCTTTTCCAAATTTTTCATTTAGAACATCCGTAGCAAAATAAATACCTGAATAAAGTATAGCTCCCATACTTGCTGTAAATGAGTATCCAAATACCTCTAGTTCACTTACTTTCCCTCCTTGCAAGTTTCCTAGTATTATTCCTAGTATAACGGCAGCATAAAGCCCATACTTTCCAAAGAATCTATATAAAAGGATTGCTAGTCCTAAGTCATAAATGACCGTTAGAACCCATAACAATTCTTGATTAGCTAATACTTCTTGCATAATTCAAATTTCTAATAGATTCTATAGTTTAGTTTAGTAAGAATAAAACTGTGTAATAAAATTTTTGAGATATGATTGAAGAATTCCAAAAGTTATTAGATGAAAGTGAGAAAATTGTTTTCTTTACAGGCGCTGGCATAAGTACAGAATCTGGAATACCTGATTTTCGAGGTCCTAAAGGTGTGTGGAAAACAGCTCAACCAATTTATTTCCAAGACTTTATTGGGTCCGAAGAAAAAAGGATTGAATCTTGGGAAAGAAAATTCTCCTCTGAAGGCACTTTTTTGTCCGCTAGCCCAAACATAGGTCATCTTAAAATTTCAGAAATTATGCAGAAGAAAAAATTATCTCATTTGATAACACAAAACGTTGACAACCTTCATCAAGATTCTGGGGTTGATGATTCAAAAATAACCGAACTGCATGGAAATGCTACCTATGCCAAATGCCTAGAGTGTCATAAAAAGTATGAATTAGATTCTTTAAGGGATAATTTTTTAAAGAACAAGATACCTCCAACTTGTAATGATTGCGACGGGTTAATTAAAACGGCCACCATATCTTTTGGACAACCAATGCCTGAAGAAGAAATGAGAATAGCTCAAGAGAAGACTCTAACCTGTGAACTATTTATTTCAATTGGAACTTCCTTAGTAGTATTTCCGGCTGCTGGATTCCCTCAGCTAGCAAAAGAAGTTGGTGCAAAGCTAGTAATAATCAATAACCAACCAACTGACTTTGACCATATTGCTGATTTAGTCATCAGCGAGCAAATAGGAGAAGTTTTTTCTTCGATTAATTAATCGTGAGTTAAAGCCACCATTCCAAGTAACTTTCCCTCTTTCATTTCTTCTAAGGTTCTATTTACCTCAGAAACATCTCTTGTCTCTACGTCAACGGGCTCGATCTTTCCTGCTACCACTAATTCCATAAGCTCTTGCATATCGCCTAAACTTCCTACATATGAACCCATTAATTTCTTCTCAAATAGCGCCTGCATAGGCAAAGGAACACTAATTTGACCTCCAAATAGTCCAACAATTACGTAGGTCCCTCCTCTGGCTAGAAGGTTATAGCCGAAATTAACCGAAGCTTCGGCTCCAACAAAGTCTACTATAGATCTTGCTCCACCTTCTGTTAGTTCTAATAACTTCTCTGCTGCACCCTCTTCTGTTGAATTGATAGTAGCAGATGCTCCTAGTTGACTGGCCATACCCAGCTTCTCATCATCTATATCAATTACTATAGGGCTTATTCCATAAGCTGCTTTTGCAATTTTTAGGGCCAACAAACCTAAACCTCCAGCAGAAACTATTACTAAAGAATTATCCTTCGTATAAGGTCCAGCTTTCTTTAAAGCACTATAGGCAGTTAATCCTCTGCAGGCATAACTACCTGCCAGGCTATCCGGAGTATCAGCTGCATCAAATAAATATTTGGAATGTGGAACCAACACATGATCTCCATAGCCACCACCAACGTGAATACCAAGATTAGAATTATTTGGACAATAATGAGTCATGTCATCATTACAAAGATCACAATCCCCACAACCCATCCAAGGATAGGCTACATATTTTTGACCTAAATTTATACCTTCAACTTCTTCGCCTATTGCTGTCACCTCCCCAAAAATCTCATGACCCATAGTTAAAGGTTCACCACCAGGAAGCGGAGAAGGCAATTGAACTCCACCACCGAGATCAAAATAACCATCATGAATATGAACATCAGAGTGACAGACCCCACAAGAAACTGTTTTTAATAAAACTTCAGATCCCGTTGGTTGAGGAGTGTCTAATTCTCTTTCTTCTAACGGCTCCCCATTAGCTACTACTTGGTAAGCTTTCATCTTTTTTTCTCCCTTTCTTTTATTTCTAAATTTGATTTAATAGAATAACTTCAAACTTTTTTTTTGCAACAAACATTCAAGGATTAATATGAGCGACCTTCAAACATTTAGAGAAGAAACTAGAGATTGGTTAGAAACAAATTGTCCTCCTGAGATGAGGAAGCCAGGAGATATATGCTGGGGAGGAAGAAATCCTTTTTTTTCTCATCCTGATCAGGAAATTTGGCTAGAAAAAATGGGCGACAAAGGATGGACATGTCCTACTTGGCCAAAAGAATATGGTGGTGGAGGACTCTCTTATGAAGAAAATAAAATCCTCCAAGAAGAGATGTCGGCAATAGGCGCTAGATCTGCCTTGGGTAGTTTTGGTATATGGATGCTTGGTCCAGCTCTTCTTGAGTTTGCATCTCATGAGCAAAAACTTGAACACATCCCTAATATAGTAAAAGGGAAAATATGGTGGTGCCAAGGGTATAGTGAACCAGGATCTGGTTCAGACTTAGCTAGCCTATCAACAAAAGCTGTGCTTGAAGGCGATGAATACGTAGTTAATGGTCAAAAAATTTGGACCTCGAATGCCAATTATGCAGATATGATTTTTTGCTTAGTCAGAACAGGTCCACAAGATCCTAAACACGAAGGTATTAGTTTTCTCCTAATAGATATGGATCAACCTGGAGTAGAAGTAAAGCCTATTAAATTAATCAGTGGTAAATCACCTTTTTGTGAAACTTTCTTTACTAATGCCAAAGCTCCAAAAGAAAATTTAATTGGTACATTGAATGAAGGATGGACTATAGCAAAGAGATTATTACAACACGAAAGATCTATGATTTCTGGTATGGGACTAGGTTCAGGTAGTTCTGGCCAAAAAAGTAAAACGTCGGCCTTGGCTCAACTAGGAAAAAAATATGCAGGCTCTAATAAAGAAAATAAATTATCAGATTCAATTTTAAGAACAAAAATTGCTAAGCATGATCTTAATTCTAGAGCTTTTGGCTTAACTCTTCAGAGAATGGGTGAAGAAATGAAATCAGGAGGTCCAAGCGCAACAGCTTCGATAAGCAAGTATTATGGAACAGAACAAAATAAATCTAGATATGAACTTATGTTAGAAGCGATGGGCACCAATGCTTTAGGCTGGGAAGGAGAACCGTTTTCAGCAGAAGAATTAGCTATTACTAGAGACTGGTTAAGAACAAAAGGAAATTCAATAGAAGGAGGTACATCTGAGGTACAACTTAATGTTATTTCCAAAAGAGTCCTTAATCTTCCAGATAAATAGAAAGGAGAATATTTATGTCTTTATTACTAAACGAAGAACAACAATTCCTCAAAGATACAGCAAGAGAATTCTTGCAAAAAAATGCTCCTATTTCTCACTTTAGAGACTTAAGAGATTCAAAGGATGAGAATGGCTATAGTAAAGAAATCTGGAAGAAAATGGCTGAACTTGGATGGGCAGGAATTTTGGTTTCAGAAAAATATGGTGGATCTGAATTTGGAATGATGGGTCTTGGTGGGATATTAGAAGAAACAGGAAGAACTCTTGTTCCTTCACCTCTTTTTTCTACAGCCCTTATTGGAGTAAGTTTTCTGGAATTAGCTGGAACAGAGAATCAAAAAAATGAATACTTACCTAAGATGGCTTCTGGAGACTTAACCACAGCTTTTGCTTTAGAAGAAGGTCCAAGACATTCTCCTGTAAATGTATCAACACAAGCCAAAAAGAAAGGTAAAGATTACATAATTAATGGCCATAAGACTTTTGTGCTCGATGGTCATTCAGCTGATGTCTTGATTGTTGCTGCTAGAACGAGCGGAGAAACTCATGATGAGGGAGGAATAACTTTATTTCTTATTGATAAAAATACAAATGGATTGAATATAGAAAGAGCTCACATGGTAGATTCTAGAAATTCTTCAGAAATATATTTCAAGGATGTAGTAGTTAATGAAGATTTAATCTTAGGTAGCCTAGATACAGGATATCCTGTAATTGAAGAAGTTCTTGAAAGAGCTCAAATAGGTTTGTCTTCTGAAATGTTGGGTAGTGCATTAGAAGCTTTTGAAAGGACTCTTGAATACTTAAAAGAAAGAAAGCAGTTTGGATCTGTAATAGGTTCATTTCAAGCCCTTCAGCATAGAGCTGCAATTATGTTTACCGAACTAGAATTAACAAAGTCAGCAGTGGTTGGAGCTTTGAATGCTGTGGATGAAAATTCTAATGATAGAGCTAGGTTTGCTAGCTTGGCTAAATTTAAGGCCGGAGAAACACTTCACCTTGTCAGCAATGAAGCTGTACAAATGCATGGAGGAATTGGAGTTACAGATGAATTTGACATAGGGTTTTTCCTTAAAAGATCTCGAGTAGCTGAGCAAATATTTGGTTCGTCAGATTACCATATAGATAGATACGCTACGCTTAGTGAATATTAAAGACAAAACTCAGTTGTGAGTGCTCTGATTGGCGTAACAGCTTTTATTTTTGTTTTATTGAACACTTTATTTTGGTGCATATTTTTACTCTCCTTTGCTGTCTTAAAGTTATTACTACCCATAGAGAGCTGGAAGATTTTTTTTACAAAACTAATTATTTTCCTAGGTGAATGCTGGATTTTCTGCAACAAAGCATGGATAAATCTATTACATAAACCAAAATGGAAAGTTAATGGCTTTCAGAAACTTGACTCAAAAAATTGGTATTTAGTAACAGCTAACCATCAATCTTGGGCTGATATTTTCATACTACAAAGTATTACAAATAGAAATATTCCTATGTTAAAGTTTTTTATGAAAGATGTTCTCAAATGGGTGCCTATAATTGGTTTAGCTTGGTGGGCATTAGACATGCCCTTTCTAAAAAGATATTCAAAAGATCAATTAGAAAAAAATCCTAAATTAAGGGGAAGAGATATTGAACAAATGAAAAAATCTTTTGGGAGATATTCAAGATATCCTGTATCTATTTTTAGCTTTGCTGAAGGAACAAGGTTTACTGAAGAAAAGAAACTAAAACAAAAATCTCCATATCAAAAGCTATTACTACCAAAAACAGGGGGAATAGCCTTAGCGCTTTCAACTATGCCATATATAAAATCCTTTATTAATTTCACTATAAAATATGATTCTGAACATAGAACATTTTGGAAGTTCTTGTGTGGAAAAATGAATGATGTAACTGTTGAGGTTGAAATAATTGAGATACCAGATTCTTTTTTTGGAAATGACTACCTAAATGATGAATCGTTTAGAGAAGAAATAAAAGGTTGGCTTAATCAAATTTGGTTAAAAAAAGATAAACTATTAATTAAATAAGAAAAAAGAAATGATTGATCTGTACTACGCTCCTACACCCAATGGTTGGAAAATTACCATAATGTTAGAAGAATGCTCTATACCTTATAAGGTTATTCCTGTAAATCTGGGAAAAGGAGATCAATTTAAACCTGATTTTTTAAAAATAAGTCCTAACAACAGGATGCCAGTAATTGTTGATAACTCTTTGAGTGATCCAATAAGTGTTTTTGAATCGGGTGCTATCCTAATGTATTTAGCAGAAAAATCTGGTCGTTTTTTTGGGGAGAATGAGAGAGAAAGAGTTAGGGTTTTGGAATGGTTATTCTGGCAGATTGGGGGACTAGGGCCCATGGCAGGACAAGTTAGTCATTTTGTTAATTATGCTCCTAACTTCCCAGGAGATCATTCTTACTCAGAAAAAAGATATAAAAATGAATACGATCGATTATTAGGAGTAATGAACAATGTTCTGGAGTCTAGAGAATACTTAGCAGGTGATTATTCGATAGCTGATATGGCTTCTTTTCCATGGGTAACAGCTTATAAAAGATACGAAGTAGATCTTGATTCCTTTTCGAACGTAAGAAGGTGGTTTGATGATATCAAGAATAGACCTGCTGTTAGAAGAGGAATTGATGTAGGGAAAGAGGCAAGATCTTTTGGAAAGAAACAAACCAAAGAGAGTCTGGATATGATGTTTAATCAGACTTCTTCGTCAATAAAAAAATCAGCTGACGAACAAAAAGAATAAAAATGAATAAAGGCTTAGCTTTAGTTTGTTCTGAAATCACTGATGACTTATCTGGAGTTGAAATTAAAGAAACTGAAACGGAAGACCCCACAGGCAATGAAGTTCTTATTAAAGTAAAAGCTGCATCAGTAAATTTTCCTGATCTTTTAATGACTCAAGGAAAATATCAACACAAACCAGAATTACCTTTTGTTCTTGGTATGGAAGGTTCAGGAGTCATAGTAAAGGCAGGTGATTCGGTGAAAAACTTAAATTTAGGAGATGAAGTCACTTTTGGATCTTGGGGAACAGGAGCCTTCTCAGAATTTATAAAGGTTCCAGAGCAAGGAGTAAAATTAAAACCTAAAACTCTAGATTTTGCTCAAGCCGCTTCATTCCAGACTGCATATCTAACTGCTTATGTTTCTTTAGTAAGAAGAGGCGAAGTGATTAAAGGAGACACGGTTCTAGTTCATGGATCTACCGGAGGTGTTGGAATGGCTGCAGTTCAATTAGCAAAACACTTAGATGCTAAAGTAATTGCAACAGGAACTTCATTAGAAAAATTAGAAAAAACTAAAGATTGGGGCGCAGATCATATCGTTCTAACTCACAAAGATGAAAATGTTTCTTTTAGAGAAGAGGTAAAGGATTTAACTGGTGGAAAAGGAGCAGATGTCATCTATGACCCAGTTGGAGGAGATGTTTTTGATGAATCAATAAGATGCATTAACTGGGGAGGTAGGTTACTAATTGTAGGGTTTGCAAGCGGAAGAATACCTTCAGCTCCTGTCAATATGCCCCTAATAAAAGGGTTTTCAATCATTGGAGTTCGAGCTGGTGAATATGGAAGAAGAGACCCAATTAAAGGGGAAGAAAACAATCAAGCTATTAGAGATATTGCAGAAACTGGGGCTTTTCAACCATATGTATGTAGAGAATTTCCATTACTAGAATCTAAAGAAGCCATTAGATTTTTAGAGCAGAGAAAGCTTCTGGGTAAAGTTGCTATAGTTATGGATTAATATTTATTAGCTCATCAATTAATTGAAGTCTATCGTTTCCAAAAAACATATCTGTTTCATTCAGGTAAATAGTGGGAGAGCCAAACCCCCCTCTATCCATAAGTTCTTGTGTATTTAATTTTAGTGCTTGCTTGGTTGTTTCTTCTTCAATGTAAGAAAAGAATTCCTCTTCATTCATATTAAGGGAATTTATAATTTCAGAAAGAATGGTAGGCTGAGAAATGTCTTTACCTTCTGTCCAATAACTATAAAAAACTTTAGAAGAATATTCTGATATAGCTCCTTTTTCTATGGCATAAAAAGCACCTCTCATTGCTTTAACGCTATTAACAGGGAAAACTTTAGGCCAGTTGATTACTATGCTCCTAACCTTGCACCAATCTTGTAAGTCTTTATTTGAATATTTGCTTTTTTCTTTTACTGGATTAGCTCTAGTTGCATAGACACTTGGATTAACGGCGTTAAATACCCCCCCCACAAGAATAGGTTTCCATATTAAATCGAGTTTATGTCTAGTAGTTAAATTTTCTATTTCTGAAAAAGCCAAGTATGTCCATGGACTACTGCAATCGTAGAAAAACTCTAATTTATTATTGCTCATTTGTTAGCTAACTCTGCCATTTGTGAAAATAGAATTGTTATATCTTCTCTCAATGTTTCTTGCTTAAACTCTCTATAAAGTGAATTAACATTTACTGCTATCCTTTCTGCATCACCCCAAGACTCAAAATCACTTAGGTCAATGTCCTTTGATGCCTCCAAAGCACTCATTCCATTATGAAATCTTATCTCAGCTTGATCTCTTATATAAATTAAATAATCCTTAACTGCCTTATCTCCTCTTTTATTTGTAACAGGACCATGGCCTGGTACTACAAAATCTATATCCATTGATATAATTTTATCGCAAGCTGCTATCCAGTTTTTAACAGGGCCAGCCCAAAGTATAGGGTGTCCTTCTATAAATAGAATATCTCCAGTGAATACAGTTTTATCACTAGGTACATAAACGAGGATATCTCCATTGGTATGAGCTGGGCCAACTTCAATGAGCTCAATTCTTTTGTCTCCCACAAATCTCTGAGTTTGTCCGGTAAAAGTTGTATTGGGTAATCTTCTAGTAACGCCCTTAAAGTTAAAACTTCCGAAGCAATCTAAGAAAAACTTACCTAGTTCTCCCATTTCAGATGCATTCTCAATTAAATTTGCCATAACTTCAGGAGACTCATGAGCCATTTCTTCTAAAGTTGAAACACTGCATATAATTTCCTTGGTTTTTACACAGTTATTACCATTGCAATGATCTCCGTTTGAATGACTATTCACCAAAGAAACTATGTTTTCCATAGCTTTTGGTTCAGCTCCCCTCATCTCTTTTAGCATCTCATTTGTTAGATCTTCATCAAAAAGTGTATCAACAATTAAACTTTCTTCTTCATCAACTATAAGTCCTGCATTACTCCACCCCCAGCCACCATCTGGTTGTAGATAGCAATAGACGTTATCACTTAAATCTAACAAACCTTTTTCATAGGGCTTGATTCCTAAATTTTTATAGCTATCTTTATTCATTTTTATTGAGATAGAAGATATAGTAATCTGCTATTAAGTAAATAAAAGTCCTAAAAAAATCCTAATTATCTTCTGATGACAAATAAAACAAAATTCGTCTATGCCTATTTGCTTTCTTTTGTGGTCTTTGGATTCTCCAACGCATCTATTTCTGATGAAATAAATCAATCTGAGGATGACATTTCATTAGCTTATGAAATCATTTCCTTACTTGAAAAAAGACATTACTCGAAAAAAGAATATGAGGAAATTTACTCTGATGCCTCAGATATTTATTTAGAAAGATTAGATCCAAGTAGATCATTTCTTCTAGAAGAAGAAGTATTAAGTCAACAAGCTCAGCAGTCAGGGGATAAGCTTTTAAACTCTCAACTCACCTTTTCATTTGATTTATTTAAGATTTATCAAAAAAGATATGAGCAGAGGTCAAAGCTTCATTTAGCTTTACTAGAACAAATTGATTCATTGAATCTTTATCAGGATAGCAAAATACTTGTAGATAGAAGTGAAGCGCCTTGGTTTAAAACTGAAGAAGAGCTAGTTAATCTCTGGACAAGCCAATTTATCAATAGCGTTATTCAACTACTAGTTAATGGAAATGAAGAAGATGAAGTTAAATCTAAATTAAGCAAACAAATTAATTGTCAAAGAAATAATTTCTTACAAACGAGAAATGAAGATGTATTTGGCCTTTTTATAAACTCAATTGCTTCTTCTTATGATCCACATACTTCATATTTTTCTCCTAGAAGAACCGAAGACTTTGAAATAGAAATGAGCCTTTCTCTAGAAGGGATAGGCGCTCTTTTGACTAGTGATTGTATTTACACTTCTATTTCGTCTCTAGTTCCAGGAGGCCCAGCTGAAAAATCTGAAACCCTAGAAGCAGATGACAGGATAGTCGCTGTGGGACAAGAAAAAGATAAAGAATTAACTGATGTAATTGGTTGGCGTATAGATGATGTAGTAAATCTAATCAGAGGACCAAAAGGTACAAAAGTAAAATTAGAAATTATCCCTGCCTCTTCTCCTGATACTGAAACTGAAGTAATAGAGATCACAAGAGGAAATGTAAAACTAGAAGATCAAGATGCAGAAAAAAGAATAATTGACTTAGAAAAAAACGGTAAATCTTTCAGCTTTGGGGTAATAAAACTTCCAGCATTTTATATGGATTTTGAAGCATATAATAAGGGTGTTTACGATTACAAAAGTTCAAGTAAAGACGTAAAAAATTTAATAAATGAACTAAAAAAAGAATCTATTGATGGCTTAATCTTGGATCTAAGAAATAATGGAGGAGGATCTCTCTTAGAGGCCAACGCACTTGCCCAATTATTTCTTGGCGGAGGAACTAAAGTCCAAGTAAAAAACTCAGATGGAAGAATAGATAGAATAGGAAGAATAAGAGGATTTCAATCCTATGATGATCCTCTGATTATATTGGTTAACAGAGCTAGTGCATCAGCTTCTGAGATTTTAGCTGGAGCTATTCAAGATTATAAAAGAGGTCTAATTTTAGGAACTGATACTTTTGGTAAAGGAACGGTTCAAAGGCTCGAAGCTCTTTCGAAAGGACAAATAAAGTTTACTGAATCTAAGTTTTATAGGGTTTCTGGAGGAAGTACGCAAAGTAAAGGAATTCAACCAAACCTTTATCTACCGAGCTTTATAGATTCAGAAGAAGTTGGAGAAGGATTATTACCTCAGGCTCTGGAGTATGATCAAATTGCTTCAACAAGGTTTAAAAACTTCAATAGACTAGGATCTTCTCTTCCCTTTTTAAAAAAAATGAGTGAAGACAGGATTGAGGAATCTTTAATTTTTGATCATTATCAGAAACTAATTTCATTGAGGGATGAAAGGAAGGATCAAAAATGGATTTCTATAAATTTAGAACAAAGAAAAATAAAGAAAGAAGAATATGAGAACATAATTCTATCTATGGAAAATAGTTTGAGAGAAAAACTTGGACTTAAAACGTTTGTTTCTTATACGGAATATTTAGATAGAGAAGATATAGAAGAACTTGATATAGAAGAGCAAGTTCTAAAAGAAGCAGCTAATGTTATGGCTGATTTTATTAGTTACTCATTTCAGCCTGCCATTATTCTTACCAAGGAAGCCAGTTAATGAAGATAATCTCTTTCAACATAAACAGTGTAAGAGCTAGACCACACCAGTTGGAATTTCTTATAAAAAATCACAAACCAGATGTAATTGGACTCCAGGAAACTAAAGTCCATGATGATGAATACCCGCATGAAATGATTGAAGAAATGGGGTATAAGTCAATAACACATGGTCAAAAGGGTCATTATGGGGTTTCCCTTCTTTATAAAAAGGACTTGATTGCATCTGGAAAAGGATTTGAGTCAGATACTGATGAATCCCAAAAAAGGTTTGTTTGGGGAGAGTTCAAAACAAAGAGTGATTCTATCTTTATTTTGAATGGATATTTTCCTCAGGGCGAGGAGAGAAAACATCCTATAAAATTCCCTTATAAGGAAAAATTCTATGCGGATTTAATTAATCACCTGAAAAGTAATCACTCACCTAGTCAAAACCTGATAGTTATGGGAGATTTAAATATATCGCCTCAAGATATAGATATAGGGATTGGAGAACAAAATAGAAAGAGATGGCTAAGTACCGGTAAATGCAGTTTCCTTCCTGAAGAGAGAGAATGGTTAAAAAATCTCACTGATTGGGGACTAAAGGATTCATTTAGATTAATTAACCCCGAAGTTGATGACTTATTTAGTTGGTTTGATTATAGAAGCAGAGGTTTTGATGATGTTCCAAAAAGAGGATTAAGGATTGATCAAATCTGGATAACGGATAGTCTGGCTCCAACTTTAAAGGATGTGGGAATAGACTATGAAGCCAGAGGAATGGAGAAACCTTCAGATCACGCACCCATATGGGCTAACTTTAAAATCTAGTTTCTCTTAGTTTTAAAAAAATCTTTCAATAATTTAGAGCTCTCTTCTTCATAAGAGCCCTTACAGAATTCAGTTTTATGATTTAAAAAATCTTTTTCTAAGGCTCTATCGTTACTTTCTATAACTCCAGACTTGGGATCTAAAGCAGCATAGATCACTCTTTTTATTCTTGCTTGAATAATTAGTCCTGCACACATCATACAAGGCTCTAAAGTAGTGTATAGGGTGCAATCATTAAGCCTATAGTTTTTTTGGTGTTTAGATGCATTTCTTATTGCCTCGACTTCAGCATGACTTGAAGGATCATTATTTTTAACCGATCTATTTCTACCTCTTCCAATAATCTCTTCATTAAAAACAATAACTGCACCAACTGGCACTTCTTCTTCTTTGTATGCTTTCTTTGCTTCTTGAAGAGCTTCCTTCATAAAAATTTTATCTATTTGCTGATTTTTCATTCTTTTTTCTTTACTTTTCTTTCAACCTACTTATTATAGCTCCGTCGTGATTTGATCCTATTGCCGCGACAAAAAAGAAAGAGCTAAAACGGAAGAGTAATTCCCAGGATTTATAGAAAACCTTCATTTGAAGGGTAATATATTATGAAAATGGGTTTTATTTTGAAACTACAATATAATGAGTTAATGAGGAGCTTATTTGGGCTTATTCTGATTTTGAACATTTCCTTTTCTGCTCTTTTAATAACTAACTAGGGATAAATATGAAAAAATTTAATATTTTAAAAGGCCTTTTGTTTTCTCTGCCTTTACTAGCTATTCCTACTTTTTCACCAGTTTCTTTTGCTGAAGAAGCCGAAGAAGAAGTAGTTGTAGTTGGTTCAAGAAGAGATGCTAGGTCTGTAGGAGATTCACCTGCACCTGTAGATGTAATCTCTGGCTCTGATTTTGTAAATCAGGGCGCAATGGATGTACCGGATATGATCCGTACCCTTGTCCCTTCCTTTAACGTTAATACACAGCCTATTAGTGATGCAGCTACTCTTATTAGACCTGCAAACTTAAGAGGTCTACCGCCAGATAATATGCTGGTACTAGTAAACGGTAAAAGAAGGCATAGAGGTGCAGTAATATCTTTCTTAGGAAGTGGTATCTCCGATGGTGCACAAGGACCAGATATCTCTGCAATACCTTCTATCGCTCTAAAGCAAGTAGAAGTTTTGAGAGATGGTGCTGCTGCACAATATGGATCTGATGCTATTGCTGGTATTTTAAACTTTGTTCTGGATGATAGCTCTGAAGGAACTAGACTTGAAATCAGAAGTGGTGAATACAAGGAAGGTGACGGAGAATCTTGGAGGGTTGCTGCCAACGTTGGTATGCCATTTAGTTCAAATGGATATGCAAATCTTTCATTAGAGCTACAAGACTCTGAAGCCACAAGTAGAAGTGTTCAAAGAGCTGATGCACAAGCATTATATGATGGAGGTAATACCAATATATGGAATTATCCAGAGCCTGCTCAAATTTGGGGATCTCCAGAAGTAAGTGATGATGTAAAACTAGTTGCTAATATTGGTCTTGATTTAGATGAATCATCTAAATTTTACCTTTTCGGTAATTACGCTGAAAGAAAAGTATTAGGAGGGTTCTTCTTTAGAAACCCAACCAACAGAGGTGGAGTTTTCTCTGCTGATGGCGGAACAACTAGATTGGTAGGTGATATAGCTCAAGCTACATCAGGTGCCGCTAGAACTTGTCCAGTTGTTAATGTTCCAGCCAGTGGTGCTGGATCACCTTCTGATACTGATCTAGCTTCCATAATTGCAGATCCAAACTGTTTCGTGTTTAACGAAATGTTCCCAGGAGGATTCACTCCTAGCTTCGGTGGTTCTGTTATGGATTGGAGTTTAGCTGCAGGTGTTACAGGAATCATGGATTCAGGAACTACTTATGATATTAGTGCAAGTATTGGTGAAAATAGTGCTGACTACTACATAAAAAATACTGTTAATGCATCTCTTGGACCAAACACTCCAACGGAATTTAACCCAGGAAGTTACATTCAATTAGAAAAGAATTTTAATGCTGATTTTGTTAGAACAGTGCCAGTTGATGGTTTTTCTTCTGATTTAAACGTAGCTTATGGATTGGAATTTAGAGAAGAGCAATTTACTGTAATTTCAGGCAATGAAGAAAGTTGGGAAATTGGACCTTACTACCTGCAAGGATTTGGTATTGGATCTAACGGTTTTGGAGGTTTTTCTCCAAGTATGGCTGG
>MDSV01193581.1_pt1 | contig 25894 bp, 23 predicted proteins | sample 810851 | NCBI WGS metagenome assembly MDSV01 (sample SAMN05326640, study PRJNA326480) | marine metagenome | isolation source: seawater | place: Atlantic Ocean: North East | collected 2012
AGAACATTTCTAGCGCCAATATAATAAATTTCTCTATTCCCAATAAATCTTGAAATCGATTTATATTGACCACTTAAAAAATATATAAAAAGACTTATAATAAGGGTAGGTATATAAGACCAATAGTAAATATTATCTAATATTGAAGTTATTTGTATTGCTAAAATAACTAAGAATGAGTCAATTAATATTAATGAAGGCCTTCTTAATAATTGGGAAGATTTATTAAAAATATTTTTAAAAACTTTAGGAAAATTTTTTAACATCTATCTTTGTTAACTATGATTTTGTCCTTGAAGAAACAATTAAATCACTTCCTGGAGGAGGAGAAGGCCTTAATCTCCTTTTCCTTGATGCTCCGTTTATTAAATCTTTTGGAGCTCTATTCAATCTTAGAGTCTTACATACTAGAGTTAATGCTAACCTTCTTGAAAAAAAGGATATAATTGTTAGTAAAATAATTATTAAATCAAGTATTAGATTTTGATTTTTTACATAAAATAATCCTAATTTACTTTTAAGAGGCCTTATTAATTGGTTATAGCTTAAATCCGGATCTTTTTTATTTTTTAGTATTTCTCCTTCATCTGAGAAAACTATAGAAGCAAAATCTGTTATCCCAGGCTTTACATTTAATAAAAAGCGCTCCTTTTTTGTATAGATATCTATTTCTCTTTTGACGTTGGGTCTTGGACCTACAAAACTCATAGTTCCAATCAAAACATTTATTAGTTGAGATAATTCATCAATTTTAAATTTTCTTACAATAGCACCAATCTTAGTGATTCTTGGATCATTTCCACTAGTTGAATCTACGCCATTTTTGTCCGCTCCAACACACATAGACCTTAATTTATACATATCAAAAGGTTTTCCTTTAAGACCTATTCTTTTCGCTATATAAAAAGGATTTTCGTAATCTTGAATCCATATTAGAAATATAAAAATTATTAAAAAAGGAGCAATTAAAATAATACCAAATATTGAAAAAGTCAGATCAAACAATCTTTTCATTTTTTTACTTCCGATAAAACTCAATAATTTTCTCGCATATATAATAAACATCTTCATCAGATATAAACATATTTATTGGCAACATTAAACATCTTTCAAAAAATAATTCTGTCTTCGGTAATTTATCTTTAAAACCTAAAACTTTCCATTGGTGAATACCTTTTCCACCCCATTGGATTAATGTACCTATACCATTAAGACTTAAAAATTCTTTAAGTTCATTTCTTTTTTTAGCAGTTAATTCATAATTTTGAAATACATCAAAATTATTTGAGGTATTACTAGGTCCAGGAGGTAGATTAATTTCTTCAATTTCTTTCAAACTGTCGTTATATATTTTTGCTATCTGTCTACGTCTTTTGATTGTTTCATCGTAACTTTTGAATTTATAATTAAGAATTGCAGCTTGTAGGTTATCTAGCCTACTATTTCTTCCCCAAGATTTAACTTCTCCATTTATATCTCTACCATGATCATGCAGTTGGTATACTTTATCGAAGAATTTGGGATCATCTGTTACGACAGCTCCAGCATCTCCAAAAGAACCTAAAACTTTTGCTGGGAAAAAACTTATAGCACTAGCTAAACCAAATGTTCCAGAAGATTTACCACAATATTTGGCCCCTAATGATTGAGCCGCATCTTCAATCACAATTAATTTATATTTTTCTGCAATGTTCAAAATTTTCTCCATATCGCATACTCTTCCATTTAACTGGGTTGGCATGATTCCAACTGTTCTAGAATTTATAGATGCCTCTATAGATTCTGGATCTATTAAATTATCTTCTCCAATATCTACTGGTATAGGGACCCCACCTGATAATTTAATAGATGATGCTGTGGCAAGCATAGTATGTGAAGAACAAATAACCTCATCACCTTTTTCTAATCCTGCAGCCAACCAACATATTTCTAAGCCATCTGTAGCATTTCCCACACCAACTGAAAATTTGGAATTAATAAAGTTACACAAATTCTCTTCAAATTCATCCACATCTTTTTGCATTATAAAAGCACCCCTTTCACAAATATCTTTAAAAATAGATAAGTATTCATCCTTATTGTCTTTGTAAAGTCTTGGGTAATCAAAAAAAGGAATATTTCTTTTTGTAGCTGACATGTTTTATAAGAAATAATTTTGTAATATATCAAATAATATTGCAAAAATAGAATAGGAAATATTTTTTCTAATTATTTTTTATTTTTTAAGAGACTAACTACATGCTCACAAATCGCTTTATCATCGAAATAATAAGCTTTTTCAAGTAACCTCGAAGTTGGGGCTGGTGCAGAAGGAAGAGTTAGTCTTTTAGGAGATGTCTTGAGGCAATTTATGGGAATTTGTTCAACTACAGATGCGATAATTTCTCCAGCTAAACCACAGTTTTTCCATGAGCCATCCACAGTTAAAAGTCTTCCCGTTTTTTTTACTGAGCTGATTATTGTCTCTGTGTGAAGAGGATTAATAACTCTTAAATCAACAACCTCGCAATTAATTCCTTTTTTATCTAATTTTATGGCAGCATTTAAACAAAGTCTACTGCTATAGCTAGAAGCAATAATGCTTATGTCATTCCCTTCTTTTAAAACTTTGGGCTTTTGGTCTTTTAGGCTAAGTTCTTTAATTGGTTCAATATAATCTTCAAAATCATAAAGCCATCTATCATCTATATATAAAACAGGATCTTTACATAGAACAGAAGATATTAGTAAATCTCTTGCATCAGATACCGAAGATGGCATAACTACTCTTAATCCAGGTATATGAGCAAATAAGCTATGTAATGATTGGGAGTGCTGCGCACCTTGCTCGCCACCCCTATTAATAATCCCTCTTATTGTTACACCCGCATTGGCTTGACCTCCAAACATGTATGACCATTTTGAAGCTTCATTAATAATAGAATCCATTGCATATAACATGAAATCCATTCTTGGATGGACAACTATTGGTTTCATCCCCACTAATGATGCACCAACCCCTGCTCCAGTAGTTGCCGACTCAGATACTGGCGTATCAATAATTCTTTTAGTACCAAATTTTTTATCTAAATCAGTCATTGTATTACCCACGTACCAAGGACTCCATAATCCTTGACCTATAATGAAAACCTCTGGATAAGTATCTAAAAGATAGTCAAAACCAGAAAGCATTGCAGAAGCATAGGAGTGTTTTTCTAAATTCATTCTTTTATTCCGAGTAAACATTTTTTAATAGATCATTTTCTTGAGGATATGGATCATTCAGTGCATTTTCCCATTCTTTATCAATAAGTTTCTTCAGATTATTTTTTAAATCAGATAAATATTGATGACTTATAATTTTTTCTGATATCATTTGATTTGAAAGTCTTTCTAGTGGATCTCTCTTCTTCCAATTATTTATATCTTCTTTAGACCTGCTTACTCCAACATCAATATCATCTCTCCAATCTACATGCCCCATCCATCTATATGTAACTCCCTCTAAAAAACATGGACCATAACCGTTAATGATATTTCCTATTAAATCTGCAGAGTTTTTTTCAACGCTAATTACATCATTACCATCTACAAGCCGATGACTTATTTCATTTGCTAATGCAAATCTACTAATTAAATCACTAGGTTGTCTTATCGAAATATGCATATGACTAGCGAATAAATTATTCTCAATTACAAATAAAATTGGCAAATTATTAATTTTTGCGAGGTTAAGCGATTCATGCACAACTCCTTCCTCAATAGCTCCATCTCCTAGGTAGACAACTGTTATACAATTTTCATTTTTAAGTTTAGATGCTAATGCAGTGCCGACAGCTAATGGAACTGTTCCTGAAACTATAGGAACTGATCCTTGAAAGCCTACGGATTTATCAATTAAATGCATAGATCCGCCCATACCTTTTGAATGGCCATTCTTTCTTCCAAGAATTTCAGCAAATAATTTTCTAATATCACTTCCTAAAGCTAATAAATGAGAGTGAGATCTATGAGCTCCAAAAATAAAATCATTTTTTTTTAAATTTGTTGATACTCCAACTGCTATAGCCTCTTGTCCTATCCCGAGATGAACAGGACCTCCTATTAATTTTTCTTTTTTTGCATTCGCAATTTTATATTCGACCAACCTTATAGTTATTATTTTCTTTAATAAATTTATTAAGTGAACTTTTGATAATCCCTTAATTTTTAAGGGTTTTAAATTAGCTAAAGGATTTGATAGATCTCCTAAACTTGTATTTATATAACTCATGACTATTTCTTTTTAAATATATTTTATTTTCAACTTTGCCTTAGTAAAATTTAAGAAAAGTTTTACAATGATTAATATTTTTATTAAATAATTCATAAAAGAACTTTTGGAAAAGATTTTACTTTAATTAAAGTAGCGTAAGCTAATAAAAGACATGGGAATCCAAATAATGATTCAGGATAGCCTCCTGGAATAGTCGCAGGAGTAGATATATTTAATATTAAAAAATATAATGTTAATGTTGAGTATATTAGAAAATATTTATTTTTTTCTCTTATATTTTTTATTTCAAAACCTTTTTTCCAAATTCTCCATAATAAATTAATTATAAGAATAAATCCTACTATTCCAAACATAAAAAATAAATAATATATTCCATCATGAGGAGCAAAATTTAAAAGTATTTCTTCCTCTGAGAGTATTGCATTTAATTGTAAGAATTGTGAATCAAATATATTTACTCTTAATAAGCTTGAACCGATTCCCATGCCAAAAATAAGAATTAGAGGATTATTTAAGTTATTCTCTAAATAAGTTAAAGGAGTTAAAGCTCTGTACATTAATGAATTATGTCTAGCATCAATAACTAACTGTCCTGTATTTATTAAATCTGCGTCTGCAAAAATTGGATAAAAAATAAATATTAGATATATAAATGAATTAAAAAATAATGGATAATAAAATGCAAAATATGGGAATTTTTCTTTAGATAGAACCTTTTGTAATATAAGTAAAATTAGAAAACTAATAAAAAATAGAGATAATACGTATGGCACTTTAAAAACAAATCTTGTGATATTTAATAATCCAAAAATTATATTCAAAAAAAATAATACGCGCATTATCATGAATCTTTTCTTGTATTTTTTAGATAACTTCTGCCAATTAGTTAAAATAAATAATGGCATAATTGGCAACAAAAAATATGATAGATATGAACTTAAATAAATTTCTCCAATCAAATACCTAAAAATGTTTAACAAAGTGAAAAAAATTAGAAAGCAATTGATGTAATATACAGATACTTCAAAAATAGTGATTGAATTTGATTTTATTAATTCATTTATAAAGATAATACTTATAAGAAAGCTATTAAGACTTAAAAAATACTCTAAAAAAGTGATATTATTTTCAGAAAAAAGTGTATAAAAACCCATAAATAGCCAAATTATGGCTATCAAAATAATTTTTGAATTAATTTTTATTTTTAATTTACTATTACTTAATAAAAAAAAAGAAACTAATAAATAATAAAATGAGAGAAAAATTTGGCTAATTAAGATACCAAAAAAAGTATTTATTGCTAGGCCTAAGAAAGAAGAGGTTATTATTGTAAATCCAATTAATTTTAGTTTTGAAATCCTCATTTGAATAAATTAAATGTTTTGGGTATAGGTTTTAAAATTATGATTTTAAATAAAAATTAGCTTTAAAGTTCAATATTTAAAATAAGGACTTTTTAAGAAAAATTTGCTTGCTTTTTTTGGGTTATAATCCCACCATCTAGTTTCTTCTAGCCACTTTATAATCTTTTTTGTAAATCTTGATTTAATTTTTTTAGCTGGTACACCTACATTAATACTATATGGCTCTATATCTTTAAGCACCAGAGAAGAAGCACCAATTACGGATCCTCTACCTATTTTTACGCCACTTAAAATTCGTACATCTGCACCTATCCAAACATCTTCTTCTATTGTTGTGATAGCACCGAAAGCACCAAATTTTTTTATGTTTTTATTTGGATTTGGAAATATATTTAATGAGTGTTTTTTAGTTAACTTAGACCAAGAAAGACCATGAAATATGCTTGAGAGAGAAAAATAGCTAGTATCGTGTAGACCTGCTACAATTTTTACTCTTGGACCAATAGAGGAATATCTACCAACTTTCGATTTAAATATTAAACAGGATGATGCACAATAGCTATAATCAAGAAAAATGCATTCATCAACTCTAGAAAACTTCCCTATTGATGAATATTTTGAAATCTTACTCCTTGTGACTAATGAAAGATATTTTAGGTATTTAATAAAGCTAAATTTAGTAAAAAATTTATTGAACATGAATTTAGAATGAATAATTAATTTATAATTTTCAAAAAGGTTATATTATTACATTAACCTATTACTAAATTCTTCTTTTAGATTTTCTTTAGAATAAGGCATCAAAAAATTAGCTGGCTTTTTAAAAAATGTATAAAGATTATTAATGTATTCTTTTTGATCTACTCCAATAAATTTTGAAAACCATTTGAAATTCTCTTGCTCTATTAAGTTAACCAATGATATTGAAAGTTTACTTTTAAGAGTAAATAAGCCTGAAGTGGAATAACCAATAAAAATTTTATTTTCTTTCTTGGATGAGTCATATTTTAAAAATTGGATATCTTTAATTCCTAAAGAGTTTATTTTTGATAAAAAATCTTGATTTTGCTTTTTAGTGGATGAAGGATGAAACTTAATATATATATTTTTATTATTTAGTTTATCTGCAATTATTTTTAAGTAATTTACTATTTCTAATAATGCATAATTAGTGGGATCTTCAATGCTATCAAGATAAACTAAATCTAAATTAAAATTTTTTAAAGGTCTATTAGATATGTAGCACTTTGATCTTTCATAACTAATATCCTCTAATAGTGAATAATTTGGGACTAGAAAAGTAACTTTAGAAGTAGAATTTTTCACAAGATTATATGGATATCTAAGTAAAGAAAATAGTAATAATTTAAAAAGATTAGAAATCGGAATAATTATAGAATTTTTTTTGGCGCCAACTTTATTAAAAATATAATTAAACCAATTTGATTTAATTTCAGGCAATGGTAGATATTGTAAACGTATGATTTTTGCATTAATGTTTCTTGTATGTATTAATTTGATCAATCTTATAGAAATAGTTGAAAATGAGCCATCACAAAAAATTATTGTTAACTTATTCAATTTAAATAATTTATATAAAGTTTTAAACTTAGAAATACATTTAAAATTTCCTTTTAGTCTTTCTATTGATAGTAAATTTTCTTTATTTTTTATTGATGTAAAAATTATTCTTTTATCTGCTTCATAATTATGATACTTTTCATGGGCCTTAATAATATTTCTATAGCCTGAAGAAACGATAACTAAAATTTTACTCATAAATGTGCCTATATTTTCTAACAAAACTAATTATGAATTTCCTATATTTTGAAATTATTCCAACCTTAAGAGCATCTGTTAAAATTCTATGGTGAAGACCTGTAAGAATATGCCCATAAGACATTTTAATAAATTCTATAAAGGTTATGGATTTCCAGCAAGATAATCCATTTGTATCAAAAATAGTTAAACCTTCATTTATATATTTATAGTTGTTTGTTCTTAAAGCAATATTTATGAATTTTCTAATTACGTATTCATCGTGGCCAAATATATGTCCTGTATCTTTAATTATATTTATTAAAGATAAAGATTTATTTTTTAGAACTGGGTATTTGATTCTTTTATGAATGGAAGTTTTAAAAACGCATGATTGATGACATGGAAGCTTTAAAGAATATGGTCTGAGAATCTTACTACTTAATTCTGCTGATTTGATTATTTTAAGATCATTTTCTACTATTTGATAATTATCGAAGTATAGAAAATCATAATCTTTTTTATTTGATAGAGAATTAAATATTTTTGAAAGTGAAAATTCATCTTTAAATAAATCACCTGAATTTAAAAAAAATATATATTTACTATTGGTTAATTCTAAGGCTTCGTTAAAACCGCTACCGCAACCATTAGATATTTGTTTATGAAATTTATAATCGATATTTCTAAGAATTTCTACCCCTATATTTTTTGCTTTCTTATAATTTTTACTTTTATCAACATGCAAAATTTTGACAAATTTTTTAAAGTTTTTAATGTTATTTTTAATACTAGAAAAAGTTTTTTTAATATCATTAAAGTTATTTTTACTAACTGTTACTATGGTAAGGATTTTTTCCAAAAATTTTTAACGTTAATGCTTTTTAATTAAATAAGATTATTACCTATAATAATATTATAATAGAAATATACACTAAAAAAGGGGATTATTAATTCTATGTGTTAATTGAGGTGTAAAATTAGACTTAAAAATCAATTAAATTATGCGGGTTTTAATTATCGGCTTGGGTTCAATGGGTAGTAGGCGGATAAGATGTTTAAAAGAGTTAGGAATTAATGAAGTATTTGGTTATGATCTTAATAAAGAAAGGATGAATAAAGTTTGTATTGATTATCAGATATTAAAAATTGATAATATAGATACTTTTATAAAAAGTAAAAAATTTGATGCGTGTATTATTTCAACTTCGCCTGAGATGCATATGGAATATGCTTTTAAATTGTTTAAATTAAAAATACCTTGCTTTATAGAGGCATCAGTATGCGATGCAGAAAAAATAAAAAAACTTTATGAAATAAACCTAAAAGAAAAAATTTTAATAGCCCCATCCTGCACAATGTGCTATACCCCTCAAGTAAAAATAATTAAAGAACTTATAAATAAGGAGAAAATTGGTAAACCAATTTATATGAATTATCAAACAGGTCAATATCTCCCTGATTGGCATCCTTGGGAAGATATTAAAGATTATTATGTATCAAAAAGATTAACAGGTGGATGTAGAGAAATTGTACCTTTCGAATTAACTTGGATAAATTCAATTTTTGGCACTCCAACAATCAATTATTCTATAAGAAGAAAAACAGGTTTTATAAATGCGGAAATTGACGATTATTATCATTTTACGATTCAATATCCTGATAGTTTTCAAGCAAATATAACTGTTGAAGTACTGTCTAGACCAATTGCTCTAAGAGAACTTACAATTGTTGGAAGTAAAGGAAGGATTTCTTATAGTCAAGATTTGTCATTAGTTAAGTGCATAAGTTTAGATAGTAATTATCAAGAAATAAAAATATCTAAGGGCAAAATTGCAGAAAATTATATAAATCCAGAAGAGCCTTATATTGAAGAATTATCAGACTTCCTTAAAGATGTAAAAAACAACAAATCTGAGATTTTCCCTAATGACTTGAAAAAAGACTATGAAATATTAAAGTTTTTAGAAAAATTAGAATATGCATCAATAAATTAATTAAGTTATTTAATTGAGATAGAATAAAAATATTGCTTTAATTGTTTTTTTGGAAAATCAAAAATTTTTTGAAGATAAATTTACTACTTTAGTAACAGGTGCCTCTGGATATTTAGGAAAATGTATTTGCGAATCTTTTGCAAAAAAAGGTTCAAATCTGATCCTAGTTGATATCAATAAAAATAAGCTTGAAGAAATGCAGATAAATTTAAAAAATATGTTTAAAACTTCAGTATTTTCCTATTGCTGTAACTTAGAAGTTGATGAAGAAAGAGAGAATTTATTATCTTCAATTTGTAGTGAACATGATCATTTAAATTGTCTTATTAATAATGCAGCATTTGTTGGAACTTCAGAAATCACAGGATGGAATACCTCTTTCGAAAATCAGTCTCTTGAAAGCTGGAAAAGAGCAATGGAAGTGAATTTAACTGCCCCATTTCATTTGTCCAAGTTACTTACACCTCTTTTAAGAAAAAGTAATTATTCCTCAATAATAAATATTTCCTCTATTTATGGAATCTATGCACCTGATTGGAATTTATATCAAGGAACTAAAATATTTAATCCCGCTGCTTATTCAGTATCAAAGGCTGGACTTATTCAATTAACAAAATGGTTAGCAACTACTCTTTCTCCGGATATTAGAGTTAATGCAATTGCTCCAGGAGGTATATTTAGGAAACAGGATGAGATTTTTGTAAAAAAATATATCCATAAAACGCCTCTTAAAAGAATGGCTAAGGAAAATGATATTGTTGAGCCAATAGTTTTTCTAGCTAGTAAAATGTCTAATTATATAACTGGCGAAGTGATAATAATAGATGGAGGATATGGATTGGCATGAAAAAAGTATTAGTTACTGGAGCAGATGGATTTATAGGATCTCATCTTATAGAGTTACTCTATAATTCAGGATATGATGTAAAAGCATTTTGTTTTTATAACTCCAATGGAAGTTGGGGTTGGCTCGATCAAGTTAGTAGTAATATTAAGTCAGAGATTGATGTTTGTCTTGGGGATATTAGAGACCCCCTTTGTGTAAAAAAAGCCATGGAAGAATGCGATATGGTTTTTCATCTAGCAGCTTTAATAGCTATCCCTTATAGTTATTTAGCACCTTCAAGCTATATTGATACTAATATTCATGGGACTTTAAATATTGTACAAGCGGCTAAGGAACTAGAAATTGAGAGGGTTATTCATACATCTACTTCAGAAACTTATGGAACTGCCCAATACGTACCTATAAAAGAAACTCATCCATTAGTTGGTCAATCCCCATATGCAGCAAGTAAAATTGGTGCAGATCAAATTGCTTTGAGTTATTACCGTAGCTTCGGAACTCCAGTCACGGTTTTAAGACCATTCAATACCTATGGCCCCAGGCAAAGTGAAAGAGCTGTTATTCCAACAATTATTAGTCAATTATTAGCAGGTAAAAAACAAATAAAATTAGGTTCATTAACTCCAACGAGAGATTTTAATTTCGTAGAAGATACTTGCGCTGCTTTTTTGGCTGTTGCAGAAAGCGATAAGACTATTGGTAAAGTTATAAATTCTGCAAGTTGTTTTGAAATCTCAATAGGAAAAACAGCTGAAATAATTGCAGATGTAATGAATGTTAAATTAGAAATTGATAAAGACTTTGGTAGAGTTAGACCTTCTTTATCTGAAGTAAACAGACTTTATGGTGATAATTCATTAATTAAAAGTCTCACTGATTGGGATTGTAAATATGCAGGGATAAAAGGCTTCAAACAAGGTATTAAAAAAACTGTCGAATGGTTCTCCAAAAATCAAATTACTACTTATAGACCGAATAATTATATTATCTGAATTATTTATTTTAAATATATTTAAATTTCATCTAAAGTTATTGTACCTTCTGATAACTTTATAATCTTATTACAGTTTATAAGGCTTGTTAATCTATGTGCGATCATAATGATTGTATAATTATTATCATATTTTTTGATAGATTCAATTAATTTTTTTTCTGTATTATTGTCTAATGCGCTAGTAGCTTCGTCAAAAACTATTACTTCAGCAGATCTATATAAAGCTCTTGCTATCCCCAATCTCTGGATTTGACCTCCACTTAATAAAACACCTCTCTCGCCAACTCTAGTTTCATATTTATAAGCCAGTGATTCAATAAAACTTTGAATTTGTGCAATGCCACAAACTTTTTTTACTTTTATTAAATCTATTTTTTCTTTTGGAATTCCAAAAGCTATATTTTCAATAATTGATGCGTCCGATATGTATATATTTTGGGGGACATTTGCAATTTTTGATCTCCATGAACTAATAAATGAATTATTTTTATCATATAAGTTTTTATCATCTATAAAAAACTCACCTGTACTTGGATTTAAAAGTCCAATCAAAATATCAACAAAAGTACTTTTTCCACATCCTGTTTCCCCAATAATTCCAATTTTATCTCCTTTTTTAATTTCTAAATTTATCCCATTAAGAATTTTAGTACTTCCTTTTTCGTAAGAAAAAGTGATGTTTTTTAATACGATTCTTTCTTTGAATTCTAATACTTCGTTAGTTAAATCTTTTTGAAAGGTTTTGTATGGTTTTTTTAATCTAAAGATAACTTCTCTTAATGAAGAAGAGAATGACTGAATACCAGTCCAAGATTGATAAGTTTGTTGTAATGATGGTAATAACCTTTGTGAACCAAGAGCAAATGTACCTAATATTGGGATAATGTTTTTATTATCCTTTATTTGGTATGCTGTAAAACTTATAACAATAAGAGCTAATGCCTCTAGCGCATATCTTGGAAAAATACCTAAAGTAGAACTTTCAGCTTGCCTTAATCTTAGGTCTTTATCTAATTTTCCATATTCCCAAAGAATTATTTTTTGACAATTATATAAAATTATTTCTCTAATACTTCCAAGTGCTTCTTGTATAATTTTTATCTGCGTTTTACTTTTTTGAGTAAATATATTACTATTAATTCTTAATTTTTTTCTAATAGTTTTTGCAATAAAGACATATGCAAATATAAAAATGAGACCACCGATGGTTGAAATTATCCAGCTTGCTTTTATTAGAACTAATATTATCGCAATGGATATAATTAAACTTGTTATAAGTTGAAGGAATAGGCGAATCGCTTGTACTGTTTCCGTGATGAAAGTTGTTGCTGTAGCTAACGTTTGGCTTGAATTAATCTTTAAATGATTTTCATATGACATAAATAAAGTTCTTTTAAAAACTTCAATACTTAAATCGCTTCCAATTAAGGCAGCTAGTTTGAAATTTAAATTGAGACTCATTATTCTTATAACAGCTGTAAGTAATGCCATTAGACTGAAAATCAAACAAGCTGGAAATAATAATTGATCTGCATTAGTAATTCCAATTAAATTAGAAATATTTTGAATTATCTCAAGTTCCCAGATTTTTGTTGGATTAGTTAATGCTATTAAAAAAGGAATAACAGAAGCTAATGAGATTATTTCTGATAGTGCACTTAATAAAATTAAAAAGAAAAGGATTAATATTTGACTTTTTCTTTTGAAAGATAAGAAATACCAGAGTTGAATAAAAAGATTCATCATATTAAAATACTAAATCTGATTTCTTAAATAGAGTAGATTTGATTAAATTAAGATCCAACCAATTATATTTTTTTTATTAAATTTAATATTTTCAGATAATAAGTTGATATCATTTTTTGTGAATGAACCTAATTCTCCAATGCAAATAAGGTTGCTTGTATTTTTAATTTCATCAATTTTGTAAATGAATTTATTTTTATCAAAAAATCTACTTAATTGTTCAATAAAGTTTTCTCCTAGGGAAGAATTAAATTTTCCTAGGATCAAAACTTCAACATTTTGAAACTCCTCCAAAAAATTACTTTCAAAAATAAGCTTTAGATTATCCTCTAATAACTTCTTATCATTTTTCTTGAATTCCTTAATTATTGGGAAGTTAGAAAATTTCTTTAATTGCTTACTATTGTATATTAAATCTTTTTGATTATCTAAATAAACGCTAGTAATTACTCCAAATATTAGGCCAACTAAAATGGAGGATAATAGAATCAAACCTTTTTTGGGCTCAACAGGTTCATCATAAAGAGTAGGTTTACTTATTAATTGCCAAGGATTTTCTGCTTTTGCTTCTTCTAGAGATAATTCTTTTAAGTTTCTCTCTAAACCAGCAAGAATTTCTTGATCCATGTAGGCTTCTTTTCGAAGTTCTCTATATTTTGTTAAAACCATTGGGCTTCTATCTGTTGATGAAAGAGTTGCTTCTGCGATTGCTTTCTGAGAAGTAAGATATCCATTTATTTGTTTTTTTAAAACATTTGTAAGCTCTTTTTTAATAGAATTAAGATCAGTAATTTTTTTATCATTCTTTTTATAGATTGTTTTAGCAAGTGCTAATTTTCTATCAATATTAATTAGATTTTTGATGGTAGTTGTTTCTAATTCAGGCACTATAAATAAAAGAGAATTAGTATCTTGATCTATATTTTTAACAGCTTTAATTTTTTCATCAATTAAGTTAATTTTATTGGCTGCATCTATCCTTATTACTTCAATATTTGTTTTACTAAAGATTTCGTAATCGATGCTAGGAGTCATTCTTAAATCCTTAGAGTTTTTTGTTTTGTAATTCTTATTAGTTCTATTTTTTGAGATCAAATTATATTCGCTTCCTAAAGAAGTTAAGTTTTGTTCGATAGCATAAGTTTGAGAAGATAGGGACGATTTAAGACTTTTGTCTCTATAAAAGCTAATTTGGTTCTCTAAATATTTAATTCCATTTTTTATTCCCAGTGATCGATCTTTTTTTGAATATTTTTGATATGTATTCGAAATTTTATTTAAAACTGGAATAATTAAATCTTTCTCTTTGTCTAAATAATGTAACTTTAATACGGTAGTACCTTTTATTAATTTGACATTTAGTTGATTATTTACCCAATTATTAAATTTTAAATCTGATTCTTTTTTTAATTTTGCTGTGTAATTTTCCTTGACATAATTAAAAATTGGCATAAGAACAGATGAACTTTTAAGAATCTCAACTTCAGTCAATAATTTCTTTCTTCCACTTCTGCTTAATTGAGTAAAAGCTGTTAAAAGACTTGAATTTGGTAGTGAATTAAGTTCACTACTTTGTTTATCAGATATTACTATTTCAAATTCTCCTTTCCAAACTTCTTTTTTAGTATAAGAATAAATAAATCCTAATAATAAAGAAATAAGTGTTATTAGGGAAATTAGTTTTTTGTTTCTTAAAAGTAAATGTATAAGATTACTAATATCTAATATCTCGTCATTATCGTCAGAATTTTTCTCAAAATTTGAAGTATTATTTTCAAGCATCAAATATAAATTATTTATTGTTTATTTTAGCAAAGAACCAAAAATTACATAAAATCTTATTATTTTTTAAAAGGGAAATATATCTTGCTTTATATTTTCGTTAAATAATTCCTCTAAGCCTGATTCTTTCACTTGCTTATATATGTAAGATTTCATTTCCTCCGCCAAGTTTTGATTAATATGTCTAAGATTTAAACCGTTTTTATCAGATACAAAATTTGTTTTTGGTTTAGAAAAACCTACTAGTGATGTTTTTAACTCTGAATCTAACATTGTGGTTCTTTTTGAATTGTTAATTGCAATTTTTGCGGCATCTTCAGAAAAGTCTATTCCAGTTAAATTACAAAAAAATCTAATTGTTTTTTCTGGATTAGCTACATTACTTTCATAAGTTATTATTGCTCTACCGAGAGGATTTTTATCTCTTAAGGTATTTCTATAAAATTTAATCCAAGAGAATATACCTACATCTTTATTCATTACTAGTGATTTAAATGAACCTTTATATGATGAGCGAGATTTAAGATGTTTAAAGTACGATAATAAAGTATCAAATGGATTTCTTATTATTATAATTGATTTTGAAATTCTTAATAGCCTAGGAAAAGTATGGCTTTTTACTAATCTAGGAAAATTATCACCATATATAGATTTCTTAGATAAATTACTTGTTCTATGAATATCATGAACAAAATCATTAATATTAAAAAAGTTTATATTTCTATTAATTTTAAAATAACAATTTAAGTAATTTGAAATTAAAAAAGAGTAGTAAGTTACACCTGACTTAGGAAATTCTGCTAATAATATATCGTCAGAATTTAATTTAAGTAGGGTTGATATATCATATATAAAAGAATAATATTTTTTAAATTTTGTTAGATACATTAAGAATAAATTTTTTTATAGTTATAAATAATATAAAAAATTATAATTTATTTATTTTATTACTTAATAAACAAATATAATTAAAAAAAAAATTCTAATGAAAAAAAATAATTTATGGTTAATTGGTAAAAGTAATATGGCTTATTCTTATGCAGAAGTTTTAAATGAATTAGGCGTAGAATTTAGTTTGATATCAAGAGAAGAATGCAAAATTGATAATCCTATAAGTAAAATCTCTACTAAAAGATTATTTGGAGGTATTGATTTGATATTAGAAAGTAATAAGGCTCCAGATACAGCAATAGTCGCAGTTAATGTGCAAGCCCTCTATAAAGTTGCTTCTAAGTTAATAAATGTAGGATGTAAATATATTTTATTAGAGAAACCAGGTGCTCTTTATAAGAGAGAATTAGAAGATTTATCTAATTTATGTGAAATTAGTAATTGCAAAATTTATATAGCTTATAATAGGAGATTTTTTTCTTCTGTAAAATTACTAAGGAAATTAGTAAAAAAAGAAGGTGGTATTCAGACTATTAATTTTGAATTTACCGAGTGGGGAAAAGATATTATGTCTTGTAATCATCCAAAAGAAGTTCTTGAAAGATGGCTTTTAGCAAATTCTACTCATGTTTTAGATCTTGCCTTTCACTTGGCAGGATTACCAAAAGATGGTTCTTATAAATTTTTTAAAAAAGGTTCTTTAGATTGGCATTCGAGTTCTCAATTTTGTGGTTCAGGGGTTACTGAGAATAAAATATTATTTTCTTACAATGCAAATTGGGCTTCCGCTGGAAGGTGGGGGTTGGAGGTTCTAACATCAAAAAATAAATATATTCTTTCTCCTATGGAGAAATTACAAAGAATGACTTTAAATTCTATAAAAATAGATAATTTAAAATTAGACGATTCAAATGATGTAAAATATAAACCTGGAATTTTTGATCAATGTATTGCTTTCCTTAATAATGATAGAAAGTATCTATGTGATATTAATTCACACTTAAAGGCATGGAAAATTTTTGAGGCAATAGGAGGTTATGATGAATAGTTTTGATATATTTTTAATCTATGATTATGAATTAGTTGAAGACGTACTTAATAAAATAAATAATAATGGGATAAATTTTGCGCTGATTATTAATAGTGAAAATAAGTTATTAGGAGTATTAACTGATGGTGATTTAAGAAGACATTTTCTAAAAGGTTTTAATCTTAAAGACAAGGTCACATTGGCCATGAATAATAAATTTGTTTTTGCTACTAATAAATCAACACCTCAAGAAATACGAAATTATTTTGAGGAAGGTGGAATCAAATTTTTACCGATTGTGGATGATAAAGGAAAGATAATTGATTTATTATCAAAATATAAATTTGAAAAGGAATTAATATTTAAAACTCCCGCTATTTTAATGGCAGGTGGGCTTGGTAAAAGATTAGGAAATTTTACCCTTGATTGTCCAAAACCAATGATAAAGATAAAAAACAAGCCTATTTTAGAAATAGTTTTAGAAAATTGCATAGCTTCTGGATTAAATAATTTTTATATTTCAGTTAATTTTTTGAAAGAAAAAATTATTAATTATTTTGGGGATGGTTCTAAGTGGGGAGTCCAAATTTCATATCTTGAAGAGAAAGAAAGATTAGGAACAGCTGGTTCATTATCTCTCTTACCTAAGAAGATTGAATCCCCTATTTTTTTAATGAATGGGGATGTTTTAACTAAATGCAATTTGAATTCTTTAATAAATAGCCATATTAAAAAAGGTGCTTATGCTACTGTTGTTACAAAAGAATATGAAACAAATATTCCTTTTGGAGTAATAAAAACTAAAGGAGACTTAGTTATTTCATTTGAAGAAAAACCAAACTATATTCATAATGTTAATACAGGCTTATATGTTTTAAATTCAGAAATTTATAGATTAGTTCCTGCTAAAAAGTATTTTGATATGCCAGATTTACTGGCACTCGCGATGAAAAAAAAATATAAAGTAAATATTTTTTCCTCACAAAATTATTGGTTAGATATTGGTCATCCAGAAACATTAGTTAAAGCTCAAAAAGAATGGGGAATTACTTAAATAATGAATAAAAAAATTTCTTCAAATATAGCCTTGATACTTGCAAGAAAGGGCTCAAAAGGATTACCCGGAAAAAATAAGAAAATCTTTTTGGGAAAACCATTAATTTATTGGACAATAAAAAATGCAATTCAGAGTAAAATTTTTTCTAAAGTTGTAGTAAGTACTGATTGTGAAGAAATTGCTTCTTTAAGTATGACCTATGGTGCATCAGTACCGTTCCTTAGACCTGAATATCTTTCACAAGATGAATCCAACTCAATTGATGCGGTATTACATGCACTGCGTTTTTTTGAAGAGTATCATAACTTAATTTTTAAATATACCACTCTTTTGGAGCCAACATCTCCTCTAAGAGAGAAAGATGACCTAAAAAATATGTATAGTATTTTATTAAAATTTGAAAAAAAATTTGATGCCATTATTAGCTTGGGAGAGATGCCTTATCATCCAATTTTTTCTAAGAAACTCTTAGATAATAATAAAATCACTCCTTATTTTGGAAAAAATATTGAATGCAGGCGTCAGGAATTAGAAAAAGCATTATTCCCTTTCGGAGTAGCTTATATGTGTAAAACAAACATACTTAAAAAAGACCTAAGTTTCTATCCAGAAAATTCAACAGGATATTTGATAAAACCTTACCAATGTGTAGAAATTGATACCGAAGTTGATTTTATATGCGCAGAAGCATTAGGTAAAAATTTTTTAAAAAAATGAAAATTGTATCATTTCTTTTAAATTAAATTTATATAAGAATGTTTACAAACTTTTAAAAATGTGTAACAGATCTTTAAATTGCAGATTATTAAAAGACGGAACTCATAAGAATAATCATAGATAGTATTTCAAATAAGGATAAGAGTAATTTAATAATTGAGACTACAAAGGGAATAATCTTGTAAAGTATAATCAAATAAGATAATTTCTTCTGATTTTTCTTATAGATACCTTATAGATGTATTAAATATAATTTTTATGTTTAATACTGTAGTAATTTTTGGTAATGGATAAATTTACATGGAAACTATACTTGTAACTGGCGGGGCAGGATTTATTGGAAGTCATACCTGTGTTGAACTTCTCTTAAGCGGGTTTAGAGTAATAATAGTCGACTCATTTAGTAATAGTTCACGATTGGTAATTAATAAGATCAAAAAAATTGTAGAACAAAATAATAGTATTTTTGCACAAAATTTAAAGGTTATTAAGGGTGACTTAAGAAATTATAGATTTTTGATGGAAATATTTGAGAATGAGATGAGAGGAGATAATTCTATTAAAGGAGTCATACATTTTGCAGGTTTAAAATCTGTTTCTGAGTCCATGGTAAAACCACTTTTATACTGGCAAGTTAATCTTCAAAGCTCTCTTAACTTATTAGATGTAATGAATTCATTTGATTGTAAAACACTTGTTTTTAGTAGTAGTGCATCTATATATGGAATTTCAAATGAAAAAACAATTAAAGAAGATTATAAAATACAACCAATAAATACCTATGGTAAAACAAAAGCAACTATCGAAAATATATTGAATGATGTTTATAATTCATCACAAAATTGGAAAATTATAAATTTAAGATACTTTAATCCAATTGGAGCACATCCTACTGGAATCATTGGCGAAAATCCTAAAAATATACCAAACAATTTGTTCCCACTTATGATGAAAGTAGGCATGGGACAAATTAAAGAGTTAAAAATATATGGAAGTGATTGGCCAACAATTGATGGAACATGCGAAAGAGATTATATTCATGTAGTTGATCTAGCCATTGGACATGTTAAGGCTTTAAATTTATTGTTTAATGAAAAACCTCAGATTTTAAATTTAAATTTGGGTAATGGTATAGGCATTAGTGTTCTACAACTGATAAAGACCTTTGAAAAGGTAAATAATATCAAAATTCCCTATTTTATTACGGATAAAAGAAGCGGTGATGTTGCAAAATATATAGCCGATAATTGTCTAGCCAAAAGATTATTAAATTGGTTACCCCAAAAAAATATTAATGATATGTGTATCGATGGTTGGCGATGGCAATTAAAAAATCCAAATGGTTTTCAAGACTAAATATCAGAATTAAGACTATTATCTTTTTTTTTAGATATACAACATCAAGAAAAAAGGTTTTGAATTTAAAAAACTATATCTTATAATGTTTTTGCCCATAAATTTTAAATGACTATACTTGTTACTGGGGGAGCTGGATTCATTGGTTCTGCTTTAATTCAAAGGTTATTATTAAATAATGAAGAGGTAATAAATTTAGACAATTTAAATTCTTATTATGACAATTCATTGAAATTGGCAAGACTTGATCAAATTAAAAATGTTGTTTTAAAAAATAATTCTAAATACAAATTTTATAAAATTTCTCTTGAAGATAAATTAGCAATTGATGAATTATTTCACAAACATAGTTTTTCTACAGTTGTACATTTAGCTGCTCAAGCTGGGGTTCGATATTCAATCGAAAATCCTGTTTCATATTTTAATTCCAATTTAATAGGATTTGGTAATATTCTTGAGGCTGTTAAGGAAAAAAAAATATCTAATTTTATTTTTGCATCAAGTAGTTCTGTTTATGGAGGAAATAAAAAGATTCCATTTATGGAAAATGATAATGTTGATCATCCAGTTAGTCTTTATGCTGCCACAAAAAAATCTAATGAATTAATGGCTCATGCTTATAGTCACTTGTATAAAATTCCTACAACTGGGCTTAGATTCTTTACAGTTTACGGTCCTTGGGGTAGGCCCGATATGGCTCCTTTTATATTTACCAAATCAATTTTAGATAAATCTAAGATTAAAGTTTTTAATAAAGGAAATATGAAAAGAGATTTTACTTATATTGACGATATTGTTGAAGGGATTTTTAGATGTTGCTATAAAAAAGCAATTTGCGAAAAAAGTAATTCAAAATTCTCTACCTCAGCTCCCTATAAAATTTTTAATATTGGAAATGGTAAACCTATAAAACTTATGCAATTTATAAACATTTTAGAACAAGAATTAGGAATCTTATCTCAAAAAGATTTTTTAGATATGCAAATGGGAGATGTTGTTGAGACTTGGGCTAGTACTAAGGCCTTGAAAAAGTGGATAAATTATACTCCTTCAACTTCTATTGAGAATGGGATCAAAAAATTTGTTAAATGGTATATAGATTTTTACATCAAAGATATTTACGCTAAAAAGTTTTAAATAAAAAAATTCCTTAGGAGTTATTCTGATTAAATTTCTCAAAAAAATAAATAGTTTTTTTCAATCCTTCTTCTAGAGATATTTTTGGTTTCCATCCAAGCTCACTTATCCTTTTTATATCTAATCTTTTTCTAAATGTGCCATCAGGTTTATTAGTATTCCACTTTATTTCTCCATGAAAATTATAGAGAGTAGCAATTTTTTCTGCTAATTCTTTTATTGAGATATCCTTTCCAGTCCCAACGTTTAAATATAAAAGAGGATTTTGTTCTATATCCTTAGGGGCATTATCTGATTTTGGATCCCATTTTTCTAGTGCAAAAACTACAGCATCTCCTAGGTCGTCAACGTACATAAATTCTCTTAATGGTTTTCCAGATCCCCAACATGTTACTGATTTTAATGATAATCTCTTGGCTTCTGAAAATCTTTTTATCATTGCAGCCATCACATGGCTTGAGTTTTCATTATAGTTATCCCCCAGGCCATATAAATTCGTTGGCATTAAAGATATGGCATCAAAATTATGTTGTCTAGTAAGCGCTTCACAAAGTTTAATTCCACATATTTTAGCTATTGAATATTGTTCATTTGTTTTTTCTAAAGGTCCAGTAAGTAATGATTCTTCTTTTATAGGTTGTTCACATTTTTTTGGATATATGCAACTACTACCTAAAAAAAGTAATCTCTTTACTTTTGAACTCCATGCAGCTTCTATAATATTATTTTGTATTTTTATATTTTCAAGCAAAAATTCAACTGGGAATCTTGAGTTAGCAAGTATTCCACCTACTTTAGCGGCAGATATTATTACAACTGAAGGCTTATTTATTTCAAACCAGTTATTAACTGATTGAGTACACAATAAATTTAATTCTTTTCTGGTAGGTGTTAATAAAACTCCTTTATTACTTTTATTTCCATATCCTTTTTTTAAGAGAGATCTACAAATTGCGCTTCCAGCCATTCCTTTCGCTCCGGCTACAAATATTTTTTCATTGAGAGAAATGTTGTTCACTGATTTAAATCTTTAAAATCTTTTTATTCATAGTTGGATTCAACTTTAAATCCCTCATTTCTCAATATAGATTCTTTTTTTGCTTCTTCCTTATCGAAAATAATCATTTCTTTAATTAATTCCTCTAATGAGGTTTTATTACTCCAACCTAATAATTTAAACGCTTTAGAAGCATCTCCTTTTAAAAGATCTACTTCAGTTGGTCTGAAATATCTAGGATCTATTCTAACAACTATTTGCCCAGTATCACCTCTTCTACCGACCTCTTCAACTCCTTTATTTTCCCAAACTATTGGAGAAGTCCCCCCATCCCCTCTCCACCCAATTTCACTTGCACTTAATTCAATGAATCTCCTAACTGTTTCCGTGCGGCCAGTAGCGATAATAAAATCGTCAGGGATTTCTTGTTGAAGCATTAACCATTGCATATAAACATAATCTTTTGCATGTCCCCAATCTCTCTTTGAATCAAGATTTCCCATGTATAGGCATTCATCTAATCCTGCATCAATTCTTGTTAATCCCCTCGTTATTTTTCTAGTAACAAATGTTTCTCCTCTCCTTGGACTCTCATGATTAAATAGGATACCGTTACAAGCAAACATGCCATAGGCTTCCCTGTAGTTAACAGTAATCCAATACGCATATAACTTGGCTACTCCATAGGGACTTCTAGGATAAAAAGGGGTATTTTCTCTTTGAGGTATTTCATTTGCCTGGCCAAATAGTTCACTTGTACTTGCTTGGTAAATTTTAGTTTTTTTTGTTAAACCAAGAATTTTCACAGCTTCAAGTATTCTAAGAGTACCTAATGCATCACTATTGGCTGTATACTCTGGAGATTCAAAACTTACTGCGACATGGCTTTGTGCACCTAAATTATATATTTCATCTGGTTGTATATCCTGAATTATTTTTATCAAGTTTGTACTGTCTGTCAAATCACCATAATGAAGGAAAAATTTATTATTAGATTCATGTGGATCTTGATACAAATGATCAATTCTTTTAGTATTAAAACTACTAGATCTTCTCTTTATCCCATGTACTTCATAACCTTTATCAAGTAAAAGTTCTGCTAGATAACTACCATCTTGTCCAGTTATTCCAGAGATTAAAGCAATTTTTTGTTTAGTAAATTCGTTTTTATTAATTCTTTCTTTTTGAATCATTGTAAAAGTAATAGTGTAAAATCTTATTCAGACTATTAACTAGATTTTAGATTATGATAGAACCTTGCTATCTCTATGGCTAAGATTCACGTTACAGGAGGATGCATTTTTATTGCAAATTATAACTCACTACAATTGTTTTAAAAGGATATGAATTTTAATTTAGGAACGACTAAGGGCACTATTATTTTGGGTCACTTAAATTATTTGAAGAAAATAATGATTTTAAAAATATCTATAAATTTTCTATTAGAAAATTTGAAGATTGTTCTATTAAAATTAGCGATAATTCATTTATTCTTAAGAATTTAAAATGGAGATCAAAAATAAATTTAGAAGCTATGTGTAAAGATAGTTTTAATTGGCTTTAAAATTTAAAAAATTTATACAAATTAAATATTTACTTATGTCAGTAGATAAATTTAAAAAAAAGAAAGAAAATAAAATTTTACCTGTTATCCTTTCTGGTGGAACTGGTTCAAGGCTTTGGCCTTTATCAAGAGCGAGTTATCCAAAGCAATATTTATCGATAAAGAACCAAGATTCTTTATCATTCTTCCAAGAGACTGTAAAAAGAGTAAGTGAAAATAGAAATATTGATGATCCACTAATTATTTGTAATGAGGAGCATAGATTTATAGTCGCTGAACAATTAAGAATTATTGATGTAAATTATAAATCTATATTATTGGAGCCCTTTGGAAGAAATACTGCACCAGCAGTTACTTTAGCGGCAATAAAGGCTATGGAAGATGGTCAAGACCCTTTATTACTTGTATTACCTTCAGATCATTTAATCAAAAACTTAAAACAATTTAATAAAGCTTTGGATACTTCAATTAAGTATTGTGATGCTGGCAAATTGGTCACATTTGGAATTGTTCCAAATAAAGCTGAAACGGGATATGGATATATTGAGTCGGAAAATATACTTGATTATAAGAAATTAAAGGGGGAAAATATCATAAGATTTATAGAAAAGCCTGATAAGGAAAGAGCAAAAAAATTTCTTTTTGATAAACGATATTCATGGAACAGCGGTATTTTTCTTTTTAAATCAAGTGTTTTCATTGATGAATTAAAAAAGAATAATCCTGAGATTTATGAATTGTGTAAACAATCGTTAGCTACTAAAATGCTGGATCTTGACTTTCAAAGGGTAGACAGAGATTTATTTTCTAAATGTCAAAATATATCAATAGATAATGCAATTATGGAAAAAACTAATTTAGGATGCGTTTTGCCATTGAATGCTGGATGGAGTGATATTGGGAGTTGGGAATCGATGTGGGAAGTTTCTAATAAAGATAAGAAGGGTAATTTTATTTCTGGAGATGTAATCACTAATAATGTATCTAATTCTTATTTAAGAAGTGAAAGTAGGATGATTGTTGGTATTGGCTTAGAAGATTTAATAATAGTTGAAAGTAGTGATGCAATATTAGTAGCAAAAAAAAATCAAACTCAGAAGGTTAAAGATATAGTTCAGAATTTATTAGCATTAAATAAAAATGAGGCAAATATTCATAAAACTATATATCGACCATGGGGAAGTTATACCTCAATTGCTCAAGATTCAAATTGGCAGGTTAAAAAAATTATTGTTAAATCAGGAGAATCTTTATCTTTGCAATTACACACTAAGAGAACCGAACATTGGATTATAGTAAGTGGAACTGCTTTAGTTGAAATAAATGGCAAAGAAAAGACTCTAATGAAAAACGAAAGTACATATATTCCTCTTAGATCTAAGCATAGATTAACAAACTCTGGAGAAGTTCCTTTAGTATTGATAGAGGTTCAAAGTGGTGATTATTTGGGAGAAGACGATATTGTCAGATTTGAAGATAAATATGGAAGAATAATTTAAAAAATGTGGATTGTTAAGATAATTTTAAAAATTATATTTTCTAGATTAAATATTCCTTATAAAATATGGAAAAATTTAAATATTTTTAGGCATGGCCAAATGGAGAATTTTGAATATTCAAGAAAGATTTTTGAAGGTCATTTTATAGATATGACTAAAGTCAATAAAATTGATAATCCTGTAATTATGGAAATAGGCCCAGGAGATAGCTTATTTAGTATGGTTTATTCAAGACGATATTCAAAAGAAAAATTCTATTTTTTAGATGTAAATGATTTTGCTTCAAAAGATTTAAATCTATATTTCAAGTTACAAAAAAGTTTAGAAAAAGAAAACCCTGAGTTAAAACATCTTGTGAAACCTTTTAAAGATTTTGATGATCTTTTATGTTTCTATAATACTGAATATTTAACATCAGGTTTAGAAAGTTTAAAAAAAATAGAGGATGAATCCATTAACTATATTTTTTCTCATTCAGTTATGGAACATATAAGAAAATATGAATTAAATGCTCTAATAAAAGAAATGTACAGAATTCTGAAACCCAATGGTGTTATTTCGCATAATATAAATTATAAAGATCATTTAGACGAATCTCTAAATAACTTAAGGTTTAGTGAGAGATTATGGGAGTCGAAACTATTTGCAAATTCAGGTTTTTATACAAATAGAATTCCTGCGGTGAAGATGCATCAATATTTCAAGAAAAATGGATTTAATATAGTTGAGGAAGCTTTTGGGAAATGGGTTAAGCTTCCAATCTCAAGGAATGCGTTGTCTAAGGAGTTCAGAAAATTTACTAATGATCAATTAGCTAGACCCACATCAAGATTTATAGCTATTAAATAACCTAGTTTTTATGTCTGCTATAGTTTTTAAATTAATTTATTAGATATGTTAAAT
>MDSV01249164.1_pt1 | contig 25892 bp, 22 predicted proteins | sample 810851 | NCBI WGS metagenome assembly MDSV01 (sample SAMN05326640, study PRJNA326480) | marine metagenome | isolation source: seawater | place: Atlantic Ocean: North East | collected 2012
AATGTTCTTCGAAAAAATAAATGAATGCCACCATAAATCTGGAAAACAAACATTTTCCAGTATTACTAAATGAATTAGTAAGTATTATTTCCCCTCTTTATGGTGGCACATTTATTGACTGCACTTTTGGTTCTGGAGGATATTCAGAAAAAATTTTAGAATATTCAAAAAATAAAGTCATAGCCATTGATCGTGATAAGGATGTATTAGTTTATGCAAATAATCTTAAAAATTATTATGAAGAAAGATTTTTATTTCACCATCTAAAGTTTTCTGAAATTAATAAAATTAGAGATAAAAATATCAAAGGGGTAATTTTTGACTTAGGATATTCAACTAATCAAATAAAAGATCTTCGTAAAGGATTATCTTTTGATGCCAAAGGCAAACTTAATATGAGAATGGGAATCAATGCTTTTTCTTGTCATGAGGTTATTTCTAAGATGAACGAAGAAAATTTAAATTTGATTTTCAAATTTTATGGAGATGAAAGATTTTCAAAAAAAATTGCTCATAAAATAGTTATAGAAAGAAAAAAAAAGGTCTTGAAGACTGAAGATCTAGCTAAAATTATAGAAAGTGTTAAAAAAAATTATAATCCGAGAGTAAATAAATCCACAAAAATATTTCAGTCTTTAAGAATTTTTGTAAATAAAGAAATTAGTGAGCTAATTAATGGCTTGATAAATGCATTTAATATTTTGCCATTGGGAGGAATTATTGCAGTTGTCACCTTTCATTCTTTAGAAGATAAAATAGTTAAATTTTTCTTCAAAAATTACTCAGAAATAAAAAGTAGCTCTAGATATATGCCAGAGAATAAAAAAAATAATTTATATTTTAATATTAGAAAAAAAAAACCTATAACACCAAGTCCTACAGAGATGAAAAAAAATCCATCTTCAAGATCGGCAAAACTAAGATATGGAATTAAGATTAAAAATAATTGCGATTTTATAGAATTAAAAAAAAAATTTAAATACTTGTTAGATATTGAACAATTAGGATCTGATTTATGAAAAAGGCAATGTTATTAATACCAATCTTTTTTTTAATAATAGCAACCACAATAACTAAAAATTCAACAAAAAACTTAGATAAAGAAATTTTTCAAATTAAAGAGAATTTAAGAGCCTTAGAAGATAAGTATGAGTTTCTTCTTTTAGATTATAATTACCTTACTTCTCCTAAAAAATTAATGGAATATTCAAAAAAATACTTTGAGAATGAAATGATACAAAAAAATATAGAGGATTTAAATTGGTTAAAAATAAATGATGAACAAATAGAAGTCAAAAAATTTGTTGATTTAAATGAGTGAAATGGAAAAAAAAAATTTAAAGTATCAAAATCAGAGTAATGAATTTAATTTTGATGAGAATAGATCAAATCTAAAAATTTCATTTGAAAGAATAGCTTTTATTTTTTTTATTTTTTTTGTAATTGCATTTATATTTTCATCAAAAGTGATTTTTCTTGGATTTAAAAAAAGCCCTGAAATAAATAAAATATTTAAAAAAGAGAATTTTAGATCTACAATTTTAGATAATGATGGAAATATTTTAGCCAAAACAGTACCAATTATAAATTTAGGCATAAATCCAAATTTAGTTATTGATAAAGAAAAATTACTTTTAAACTTAAAAATATTGTTTCCCAATAAAAACTTTAGAAATAAAATTTACGGTAATAAATTTTTTTATGTTAAAAAAAAAATATCCCAATCTAAATTAGAAAAAATTTTGTTATTGGGAGATAAGTCTTTTATTCAGGAGGAAAGTATTGCGCGAATATATCCTGACGGTAACTTATTTAGTCATGTGCTTGGGCAAATTGATAATGAAAACAATGGAATATCTGGACTTGAAAAAAGTTTCGATTATGAACTGACAACTTCAAAAAAACCACTTCAACTTACACTTGATACTGATATTCAATATTTAATAAGACAGGAATTGCTAAAATCACAAGATATTTTTCAAAATATTGGAAGTGCTGCAATTCTTATAGATATTCATACAGGAAATATTTTATCTTTAGTATCTCTACCTGATTTTAATTTAAATTATAGAAAAAAAATTGATGATTTAAAATATATCAATAGAGCAACAAAAGGTGTTTATGAATTTGGCTCAGTTTTTAAAACTTTTACAATCGCTGCTGGTATTAATTATGGATTGATAAAACCCGAAACGGAATTTAAAGAATTAAAGAAAAAAATATCATGTGCTGGCAATATTATTTCAGAGTATGATAATAAAATTCCATCAAATTTAACTGCAGAGCAAATTTTAATTAGATCAGGCAACATAGGTTCGGCGAGAATAGCCCAAAAAATAGGAATTGATAAATTTAATGAATTTCTTAACAACATAGGAATATTAACTAACATTAGTTTTGATATAGATGAGACTGGAGAAACACAAATAGGTAGATGGGGAAAATGTAAATTGTTAACCGTAGGTTTTGGACATGGTATAGCTACCACTTTACTACAGTTGTCAAAAGGTTATGCCATTATATCCAATGGAGGTTTTGAAATTAGTCCAACTATTATAAAAAGAAATAATTATAAAAAAGGAAAAAGAGTTTTAAACCCAATTGTCTCAGAGAAATTGAATCCAATATTGAGAAAAATAGTATCAACAGAGGAAGGAACTGCAAGTTTTGCGGATGTTAAAGGATACGAAATTGGAGGAAAAACTGGTACCGCTGATATTGCTTCAATTGGAGGATATTCTAAAAAAAAAATTAATACTTTTGCATCTGTTTTTCCTACATCTAATCCAAAATTAGCTTTACTTGTTATGCTTGATGAACCAAAAGCAAATAAAGATTTTGTTTATAAGTATAGAGATGAGAGACAGCCTTATAAAGGCAACTGGAGAAATACAGCTGGATGGACAACCGTATGGGTTACAGGACAAATTATTGAGAAAATTGGACCAATTTTAGCCACAAAATATTAAGAGCGTAAATAATGTTTCTTAAAGACTATTATCCAAATTTAAACGTAAAGTACTCAAAAGTTAAATTTAAAGGAATTTCATTCAATTCAATAATTGCCAAAAAAGATTATATTTTTTTTGCAATAAAAGGAAATAAATTTGATGGAAATAAATTTATTAATAAAGCGATTGCGAAAGGTTCCAAAATAGTAATTGCTCAAAATTGTAAAGAAGGAGTAATTGATAATGTATTGTATTTAAAGCATAAAAATCCAAGAAAATTACTAGCAGAATTTTCTGTAAAAATTTTTAATAAAAAACCGAAAAATTTGATTGCTGTTACTGGTACAAATGGAAAATCATCGGTTGCAGGCTTTTATTATCAAATTTTAAACTTGAACAAAAAAAAAGTTGCATCAATAGGTACGCTTGGGGTTGAAGGTATGCAATTTAAAAAAAAAATATTAAATACTACAGCTGATCCAGTTCTTCTAAATACTTTATTACAAAATTTAAGCAAAAAGAGAATTAATAATGTTATTTTAGAAGCATCCAGCCATGGTTTAAAGCAACATAGACTTGATGGATTGAAGTTTAATGTTGGTATTTTTACAAATTTAAGTAGAGATCATTTAGATTATCATAAAAACTATAATGAATATTTGAAATCTAAATTAATTTTATTTAAAAAATTAATGAAAAAAAATTCTAAAATTATTTTAGATAATGATATTGAATTGTCAAACAAAGTAAAAAAAATTGCAAAAAATAATAGATTGCAATGCTTAACTATTGGATCAAAAAATTCTAATTTGAGAATTTTAGATCATAAATATGTAAATTTTAGTCAAAAATTAATTTTTAATTATAATAATAAAATTTATAAATTTTCAACAAATCTAATAGGAAAAATTCAATTAAAAAATTTGTTCATGGCAATTTTAGCATCTCTTAAAAGTGGACTGAAAATGGAAGAAATTTTAAATTCAATTCAAAGAATTAAGCCAATAAATGGAAGAATGGAGCAATTAGGAAATTTAAATAATAATTCTATAGTTATTTTGGATTATGCTCATACTCCAGATGCTCTTAAAATTTGTTTAGAGAACATCAAAGATCAATTTAAATTGAGAAAAATAAATTTAGTTTTTGGTTGTGGAGGAGATAGAGACAAGCCAAAAAGAAAAATAATGGGAAAAATTGCAAATATTTATTGTGATAAAATATATTTAACCGATGATAATCCTAGAAATGAAAATCCAAAAAAAATCAGAGAAGAAATAAAAAAAAATATTTCAAAATCAAAATTGTATGAAATTCCCTCAAGAAAAATTGCCATCAAAACATCAATTCAAAGTATTAAATCAAATGAAGTATTGGTTATTGCTGGAAAGGGTCATGAAAGTTATCAAGAGTATAAATCAAAAATACACTTCTCTGATAGAGCATGCATTCTTAAGTCAATTTACAATAAAAATTTGGTGTTAAGTAAAAATTGGAAAAATAATATTCTATCAGAAATAATAAAAAATAAATTAAATAAAAAATTAATTTTTGCAGGATCTAAAATTAATTCAAATGAAGTAAAAAAAAATGATATTTTTTTTGGTGTTAAGGGTAAAAAAATTAATGGTAGTAAATTTGCTAACCAAGCTATAAATAAAGGAGCTTCAATTGCAATTGTAAATAAATACTTTGGAACAAAAAATAAAAAAAAAATAAGAGTAAAAAATGTACTAGATTGTTTCACAAAATATTCAAATTTAATCAGAAAATCATCCAGAATTGTTTCAATTGCAATAACTGGTTCATCAGGCAAAACTTCTGTAAAGAATTTGTTGGGAAAAACTTTAAATAAATTATCCAATACAGTTTATTCCAATAAGTCGTTTAATAATAAATATGGAGTACCTATTTCTTTATCTTCAATTGAAAAAAAAACTAACTTTGGTGTTTTTGAAATTGGAATGGATAAAAAAGGTGAATTAGATAAATTATCAAAAATAATTAATCCTGATATTGGAGTTATAACCAATATTTCTTATGCACATATTAAAAATTTTAAAAATTTATTTGGGATAGCGAAAGCTAAATCTGAAATAATTAATAATATAAATAAAAACGGTTATATAATTTTAAATGCAGATGACCAATTTTTTAATTTTTTTAAAAAAAAAGCAAAACAAAATAAATTAAATATAATTTCATTCGGCAAAATAAAAAAATCTGATGTAATGTTATTAAAAGTTAAAAAATCAAAAAATTACTCAGAGATTTTAGTAAAAATTTTTAAAAAATCTTTAAAATTTAAAATTAAAAATGGATTCGAATCTTACGTTGAGAATATTTTGATTACAGTCTCTGCCTTATCTATTTATTTTAACGTTGAAAATTTTGATAAAAAATTGTTTTATAATTTTAAACCATCTGATGGTAGAGGTGATTTGACTAATATAAAATTAAAGAATAAAAAGATTAAACTAATTGATGAAAGTTATAATTCAAATCCGCTGTCACTAAAATTTGCTATAAATAATTTTCACAAAATTAAAACTCGATTGGGTAGAAAGATTGTTTTACTTGGTGACATGTTAGAACTTGGTAAACTTTCTAAAAAATTACACCAAAAAGCAGCTTTAGATATTAACTCTAAAAATATTAATAAGGTATACGTCTATGGCAAAGATATGATTTATACTTACAACAAAATTACACCACAAAAGAGAGGCAGAGTGATTAAATCAAAAAATGATATATTAAATTTTTTTAAAAAAGATTTAAAGAATGGAGATTATTTAATGATTAAAGGATCAAATTCTACAGGTTTGCATCTTGTGGCTAGTAAAATAAAAAAAGGTTTGTTTAATGCTATTTAGTTTATTCTCTTTTCTAGTAGATAATTACAGTTTCTTAAATGTTTTTAAATATCTGACTGTAAGAACAGGATTATCGATATTCACATCTATGTTTGTTGTTTTTTTAGTAGGAAACCCATTGATAAATTTTTTTTCTTCAAAACAAATTCATGACCCAATAAGAGAAGATGGACCTAGCGAGCATATTATAAAAAAAATTGGAACGCCAACGATGGGAGGTTTGATTATTCTTTTAGGAGTATTTTCTGGTGTATTGTTATGGGGTGATCTGACTAATTCATATAATTGGTTTTTAATTTATATAGCAGGTTCTTTTGGGATTTTAGGAGCTTATGATGATTATAGAAAAATTAAATTTAATAATTCATTTGGAGTCTCGTTAAAATTCAAAATTATTTTACAAATTATTTTAGCTTTAATTGGAATATTAATCTTATATTTTTTTAATCAATCTAATGAATTAGGAAATTTATATTTTCCATTTTTTAAAAATTTAGTAATAAATCTTGGGTGGTTTTTTATTCCTTTCTACCTTTTTGTAATTGTGGGATCCTCAAATGCAGTAAATTTAACAGATGGTTTAGATGGACTAGCAACAGTTCCCGTTATGTTGGTTGCCGCATGTTTTGCCTTCATTAGTTATGTTTCTGGAAATATAATTTTTTCTGATTATCTCCAAATACCTTATATAGAAGGAGTAGGTGAAGCTTCTATATTTTGTGGTTCAATAATTGGCGCTTGTTTAGGTTTTTTATGGTTCAACGCCCCACCCGCAAAAATATTTATGGGAGATACAGGCTCTTTATCCTTAGGAGGATCCCTAGGTGCCATTGGTATAATTACCAAACATGAAATAGTGTTAGCAATAACAGGAGGATTGTTTGTTTTAGAGGCAATATCAGTAATAGTTCAAGTTATATCTTTTAAAATTACGGGAAAAAGAATATTTAAAATGGCTCCAATACATCATCATTTTGAAAAAAAAGGATGGGAAGAGTCTACTGTTGTTATAAGATTCTGGATAATAGCAATCATTCTTGCAATGGTTGGATTAGCAACACTTAAACTTAGATAATGAATTCAAAAAAAAATTTTTTTAATAATTTTTTTTTTTTAATTTATGGTTTTGGAAAATCTGGTGCTTCAGCTTTTAAATATTTAAAAAATAATAATAGATGTGTTATATTTGATGATAATCAAAATAAAATTCCAAAAATATATAAAAATTTTAAAATTAATTTTAAACAGCTAAAAAAAACAACATTTGATTATATTGTATTAAGTCCTGGTATAAATATTAATAATTGTAAAATAAAAAATTATTTAAAAAAAAATAGATCAAAAATTATAACAGATTTAGATATATTTTATTTAAGTTTTCCTAAAATAAAGAAAATAACAATAACCGGAACTAATGGAAAATCTACTACATCAAAATTGTTGCACGATATTTTTAAGGAGCATAAAAAAGACACCAGATTAACAGGCAATATAGGAAAACCAATACTTTTAGAAAAAGGTATAACAAAAAAAACGATATTTATAGTAGAAGCTTCCTCTTATCAATTAGAATACAGTAAATTTTTTAAAACAAATTATGCTGTTATCTTAAATCTTTTTCCAGATCATATAGAAAGACATGGAAGTTTTAAAAATTATGTTTATGCAAAATTTAAATTATTAAAAAATCAAAGTAGTTCTGATTATGCATTTGTAGAAAATAAAAGTAGCTATCTTAAATATCTTATTCAAAAGCATAAACCAAAGTCCAAAGTAAAGCATATTAATTTAAAAAAAAAATTTTTTACAAAAGATATTAAAAATGTTTATTTTAAAAATAAAAGTAATATTGAAAATCTAAAATATGTATTTGAGTTGTCAAAACATTTTAAATTTAATAAAAATAAAATTTTAAAAGTTGTAAATAATTTTAAAGGATTAAAATACAGACAACAAAAGATTTTTGCTAGAAAGAATTTAATAGTTATCAATGATTCAAAATCTACAAGTTTTTCTTCCACACTGCCTTTACTTGAGGCCCATAAAAATATATTTTGGATTCTTGGAGGTCTTGCAAAAAAAGACGATAAAATTCAATTAAAAAAAAAATATTATCAATCAATTAAAGGATTTATTTATGGAAAAGACAAGTCCTTTTTTGCAAATGCTTTAAAGAAAAAAATAAAAATTAAAATTAATAAAAATTTATCTGGGTCTTTAGAGGAAGTATTTAAAGAAATTAAAAAAAATCTTTATGAAAAAAAAGTAATATTATTTAGTCCATCTGCCGCATCATTTGATCAATTCAAAAATTTTGAAGATAGAGGCAAATATTTTAATAATATAATTAAAAAAATGCTAAAAAAAAAATGAGAGATTTTTTTGATAATTTTTATGATTGGTGGAAGAATATAGATAAATTTATTTTTTTAACTATTTTGTTTTTATTTGTGCTTGGTTTATTTTTTTCATTGGTTTCCACTTCTCTTATTGCATCAGATAAATTAGATACAAACTCATACTATTTTTTTTTTAAACATTTTGTTTTTATTGTTTTAGCAATATCAACTTTATCGATTATTTCTTTTTTAAATCAAAATTTGCTTGTTAGATTTTCTATTTTTTTCTTTCTAATAAGTTTGTTAACTTTAATTTTGGTTCCTTTCATTGGAATAGAAGTGAAAGGATCAAAAAGATGGATTGAATTTGCTTTTTTTCCAAGGTTTCAACCAATTGAAATATTGAAACCTTTTTTAATTATCTTTCTGTCATCAATTTTATCTTTAGAAAAAAAGAATTTATATTTAAAATATTTTTTAAGCATAATAATTATAATACCAATTTCACTTTTATTAATTTCACAGCCAGATCTTGGTCAGACGTTGCTGATCATATCAATTTGGCTTGTATTAATTTTTGTATCAGGAATTAATTTGTACTTTTTTTTTTCCATCTTCTTATCTTTAAGTTTAATATTTTCATATTTAATTTTTTATGTAGCTAAATTTGAATACATTAAAATTAGACTTATTTCTTTCTTGGATTCTAGTTCTGGAAATAATTATCAAGCAGAAAAGGCAAGTGATGCTATAGTCAGCGGAGGCTTTTTTGGAAAAGGAATTGGTGAAGGAACTTTAAATTCTAGAGTACCTGAAGCTCATACAGATTATATAATTTCAGTTATTTCAGAAGAATTTGGAGTAATTATTGTTTTATCAATTATTATTATATATTTAATTTTTTACTATAAAATTCTTCAAAAAATTAATTTTATTCAAATAAACAAATTTAAATTGATTCTAATAGGTTGTTCCACAATGGTTTTATTACAGATGTTTGTACATGTAGGAGTTAATATTAGATTGTTGCCAACAACTGGAATGACCCTTCCATTTTTGAGCTATGGAGGATCATCTATAATAAGTACGGCAATTATTTCAGGTTTAATTTTAAATTTTACAAAAAGAAAACTAAAATAATATGAAAAAAGTAATTATCGTTACAGGAGGATCTGGTGGACATGTTATTCCTGCATTATCAATATTTGATCATTTGAAAGAAAATTTTGAGTTAGAAATAGTTACTGATAATAGAGGACGAAGGTTTGTGAATAAAAGTGATTATAAATTTTCATTAATTGATGTGCCTAATTTATTTACAAATTTATATCTTTTGCCTCTAAATATAGTAAAGTTTTTAATATCTATAATAAAATCATTATTTTATTTAAAAAAAGGAAATTTTAATATTCTAATTAGCACAGGTGGATATATGTCTATTCCATTTTGTATAGCTTCTTATCTTCTTAATATTAAAATAATATTATTTGAGCCAAATAGTGTTCTAGGCAGAGCAAATAATTTTATACTTAAATTTTCAAAAAAAATAATTTGCTATGATTATAATTTAAAATTATTTCCCGAAAAGTATAAAAATAAAATATTTTTGTCTGATTCAATTTTAAGAAAAGAAATATATTTTATTAAAAAAAATGAAAATAAAAATTTTTCATTTAGAAAAAAATTGTTAATTATAGGAGGTAGCCAAGGAGCAAAATTTTTTGATAATAACATTATTCATTTAATTTCTAAACTATCAGAAAATATAAATATTGAATTATACCAGCAAGTGCTTGATGATAATCAAAAAAAAATAATAGAAAAAAAATATGATGATTTAAAAATAAAAAATAAATTATTTAAATTTGAAGAGAATTTATTCAAAGAATATAGTAATTTTGACTTAGCAATTACTCGATCAGGAGCATCAGCAATATCAGAACTTTCTTATTTTAATGTACCTTTTATTGCAATACCATTTCCACATGCGAAAGATAATCATCAACTTTACAATGCAAAGTACTATGCGGATCAAAACAGTTGTTGGATATTAAATCAAAAAGATTACAATTTAAACAAGTTGAATGATTTTATAATTAATTTATTTAATAAAAAATCAGATTATTTTGAGAAAAAAAATAATTTATCAAAAATTACTAACCAAAATACTTGGAATAATATAAATAAAAAATTAATTGACCTAATAAATGAAAATTAATATTGGAAAAACAGAACTTATTCACTTTGTAGGAATTGGAGGAATAGGTATGAGTGGATTGGCGCTCATTATGAATGAGCTTGGTTTCAAGATTCAAGGCAGTGATCTTTTATACAATAAAAATATTGAAAGACTAAAAGAAAAGAATATAAATATTTTTCTAAATCATAAATCAAGTAATATTAAAAAATGTACAATTCTAGTTATTTCATCTGCTATAAAAAAAAGTAATCCTGAACTAAAGCAAGCTATAAAATTAAAGTTGCCAATTTATACCAGAGGCGAAATGCTTGGTAATATAGTTTCTTTAATGAGAAATGTTGTGGTTACAGGATCTCATGGAAAAACCACAACAACTTCATTGATATCAAGTATTTTTACACATGCAAAATTAGATCCGACAATAATTAATGGTGGTGTTCTTAATTCATTTGGTAATTCTGCTAGATTAGGCAAAAGCAATTGGTGTATTATTGAGTCTGATGAATCGGATGGTAGTTTTCTAAAAATTCCTTTTACATATTCTATTATTACGAATATTGATTCAGAACATTTAGATTTTTATAAATCTTTAAAAAATCTAAAAAAAAATTTTTCTAAATTATTAAATAAAACACCTTCATTAGGAAAATCATTTATATGTTTTGACGATTTAAATAATAGAGATATTTTAAAAAAAATAAATAATAAAAATTTTTATACATATGGAACTTCAGCAAATTGTAATTTTCAAATAACAAAAATATTGCTAAGAACCAAATATTCTAAATTTAATTTAAAAATAAATATACCAGGCACCAAAAAAATAATAAAGAATATAAAATTACCATTACTAGGTTTTCATAATATCAGAAATGCAGCTTCTGCTGTTGCGGTTAGCTATTCAATAGGTGTCTCAGAAAAACTAATTAAAAAAGGTTTATCAAAATTTAAAGGCGTACAAAGAAGATTTAATTATTTATTTGCATATAATGACACAATTTTCTTTGATGACTATGCACATCATCCTACAGAAATTAAGTCGGTTCTAGAAGGAGTGAAAAAGGTTTATAAAAAAAAAGAAATAGTTTGTATTTTTCAACCACATAGAATTTCAAGGGTAAAAAATCTTAAAGCTGAATTTTCTAATTGTTTTAAAAAAGCTAACACAGTTTTATTATGTCCAATTTATAAAGCCGGAGAAAATCTGAAGTTAAACTTTTCATACAATTCATTTGCAAAATTAATAATTAAAAATTCAAAAGTAAATTTGATAATTATTCAAAATGAAAAAGAGTTGAGCAAATATATTAAACAATCTGCTTATGGTGGAAAAATTTATATTGGAATGGGTGCTGGAACAATAACAAATTGGGTAAGAAACTTAAAAAATATACTTAAATGAAAATAGACGACCTAAAAAATTTTTCACAAAATATAAATGGAAAAATTTTATTTAATTTTAATATAAAAAAGTTTAATTGGTTTAATATAGGTGGTGAAGTAAAAGTTTTTTTTAAACCAGACACTTTAAAAGAATTAAAAGAATTTTTAAAATTATATGACAGAAGAGGGAAGATATTTATTCTAGGATCTGGATCAAATGTTCTATTTAAAGATGATATTTACCAAGGTGTAGTTATTAAATTAGGAAATAATTTTTCAAATATTACAATTCTAAATAATACAATTATTGCTGGATCTTCTTGTACACAAAAAAAACTGTCTGAATTTGCGAAAAATAATGATTTAGGAGGATTTGAGTTTATGTCTTGTATACCTGGCACAGTAGGGGGTGGCATAAGAATGAATTCAGGATGTTTTGGAAATGAATTTAAGGATTTTCTAGTTTCAATTCAAACTATAGATTTTGATGGAAGCATAAACTCAATTCCTGCAAATAAAATTATATTTAAATATCGTGAAACTGATTTACCTAAAGATACAATTTTTTTAAGTGGCACCTTTAAAACTCAAGAAAAAAAAAAAAATTAAAATTGAAAAATTGATGGCTGATTTAAAATTAAAAAAAGAAATAACACAGCCAACAAAAATAAAAACGGGTGGAAGTACTTTTAAAAATCCAAATGAATACACGAATAAAAAAGTATGGCAACTAATCAAATCTGCTGTACCAAAAAAAATAAATTTTGGAGATGCCTCTATCTCTGAAAAACATGCAAATTTTTTTGTAAATAAAAATAAAGCTAGTTATACAGATATGAAATCCCTAATCGATTATGTAAAAGAAAAAGTTAAAATTAAAACTGGTATTGATTTAAATCTAGAAATTGTAATTGTTGATTAATGAAAAAAATTCTTATTCTTGCTGGAGGATATTCAAGTGAAAGAGAAATAAGTAAAAAAACTGCAAAAAGTGTCTTTAATGAATTAAATAAAAATAAAAAATATAAAATAAAAATTACCGAACCCGATGGTAAACTAGTTAAAGTTATAAGAAAATTTAAGCCAGATATTGCATTAAATCTTCTGCACGGAAGGTATGGAGAAGATGGATATGTTCAATCAATACTTGAGTCCGAAAAAATTAATTATACTCACTCAGGTGTATTATCATCCTCATTAGCTATAGATAAAGAAATTTCAAAAAAAATATTTATTAAAAATAAAATATTAACGCCAAAGTATATAAAATTTGTTTACAAAAATAAAAAAAAACAAAAAAATATAATAAAGATTATAAAGAAGAAATTAGGATTTCCAGTAGTGATAAAACCGATTAACGAAGGATCAAGTGTTAATGTTTTTATATGCAATAAATCAAATATTATTAAATTTTTGAATAAATTAAGTCATTACGGAGAGGTTTTGATTGAAAAATATATTCCTGGTAGAGAAATTCAAGTAGCAATAATGGGGAAAAAAATTTTAGGTGCAATTGAGCTTAAACCAAAAAGAAAATTTTATGACTATGAAGCAAAGTATAATCCTAAAGCAGAAACAGAACATATTATTCCTGTTCAAATTAATAATGATTCACTTAAAAAAGTTTGTTCCATTGCATTAAATGCTCATAGAAAATTAAAATGTCGAGGAGTGACCAGATCAGACTTTAGATATTATAATAATAAATTTTACTTATTAGAAATTAATACTCAACCTGGAATGACTGCGCTATCTTTAGTTCCTGAGATAGCAAGTTATTTAAACATAAAATTTATAAATTTAATTGAGAAAATATTAGAAGATGCATCAATCAATAAATAAAAAAAAAATTTATTTTTATTTGTCTCTTTTATTTTTAGTAACAACTATAGCAAATCATTCTCTTATCAATACTTTTAAAGAATTCATTAAAGTAAAATCAATTTCAATTGATGGATTAAATTCAAGCGAGGAAATTATAATAGAAATGAAACTAAATAATATAATTGGGAAAAATATTTTTTTTTTAAACAGTAATACTATTTTTAAAAAAATAGAGGACATAAAGTTTTTACAAAATGTAAATATTAGAAAAATATTTCCTTCAAAATTAAAAATTATCTTAGAAAAAACAAATTTAACAGGAACTACTTATGTAAATGGAAAGAAATTTTATATAGGAAAAAATCAAAAACTAATTCCCATAAATCAAGTTCAAAATGTTAAAAACTTACCAGTTGTGTTTGGAAAATTTAAAGTAACTGAATATTTAGAATTATTAATTTTACTTGATAAGTACGATGTTAAAAAAAATGAAATAGATAATTTTTTTTATCATAATAATGGAAGATGGGATTTTAAAGATAAAAATGGTTTGTATGTAATGCTCCCATCAGAAAATTTGGAAAAATCGATTGAACTTTATAATATATTTTTAAAATCAAATGTTTCAAAAAAAATTAAATCAATTGATTTAAGAATACTAAATCAAATTTCAATAACGTATGAAAATAAATAAATTTTTAACCGTAGTTGATTATGGTTCAAAAAAGATAAGATTGTCAATATTCGACAAAAATCACAAAAAAATATATTCAACTTATGAAAATCAAATCAGTGATCAAAATGTAGAAACAAAATCTTATAAAATAAATGAGATAATAAGGAAGGCAGAAAAAAATATTTCAGATCATATTGAGGAAATAGTAGTTTTATATGATGATCCCAAAGTAACGGCAATAGATTTAAGTATTAAAAAAGAGTTTGATCAAAAAATAATAGTTGATGAAAATATCTTATTACTAGTTACAGAAGCAAAAAAACTATTACAAAATTATCATGATAATTTAAAAATTATGCATACTATTATAAATAAATTCTTGATTGATGATAAAGAATATTATCAAAATTTAGATAAAAAATTATTAGGTAAAAAGGTAATTATTGATTTTAAATTCGTATGCATACCAAATAATAAATATTCATTTATTGAAGATTTATTTAAAAAAAATAGTGTACAGATTTTAAATTTATTTTGCACAAGCATAACTAAGGCAATTACATATCAAAAATATTTCAAAAATAAAAAATCTATAGCTTTTCTTGACATAGGATGGGAAAGAAGCACCCTGACTTATTTTGCAAATAATCAAATACAGTATTTGAAAAATATCAAAATCGGTGGCAATCATATTACTAAAGATATTAATAAAATATTTAATATTGAAATTGACCAATCTGAAAAAATAAAAAAAGCATTTCAGTCATCCGAGGAAGAATTCTCATACGATAAAATTGACGAACAAAAAAATTTATTAATTAAAAATATAATTGGAAAAGATATTGACATAGATAATTTAAAAATGGTTATTTTAGCACGTGTACAGGAGATAATTGACTTAAGTTTAATTGAAAACAAATTAATTGATAAATTTAAAGAGTCCAATGAAACAGTATTAGTACTTACCGGCGATGGTTCTAAAATATTTAATAAAAACTCTTTCCATTTGAAGGATAGTTTTAATTTTGCTGAGATAAATTTTTATGACGAATCTGATGAGGAAATATGTGATGCTGGGGAAAAATTATTTTATTTTAATAATTATAAATTTGAACAGAAAAATATCAAAAACATTAAAAAAGAAGGTTATTTTGAAAGATTTTTCAATCTATTCGGGAGATAATCGTATTTTCTTGTAATATTAGTTGAATGTTTAATTGAAAATAATTTCAATATAAATGTTCTATGTCGTTGTTAACACAAAAAACAATCTTGAATAATATATCAATAAAAGGTGTTGGAGTACATACAGGCTCAAATGTTACTTTAAAAATATTGCCAGCTGCACCAAATAATGGAATTATTTTTAAAAGAATAGATTTAAATAAAAATAATATTGTTATCCCAAGTTACTCCAATGTTGTTGATGCAAAGTTATGTACTACAATTTCAAATCAATATGGAGTTAAAATCTCAACAATTGAACATTTGATGGGGGCATTTTATGGGCTAGGAATAGATAATGCTTTAGTAGAGATTAACGCTCAAGAAGTTCCAATTATGGATGGATCGGCTAAAGTTTTTGTTCAAGAAATTCAAAAGTCTGGCATTAAGGATAGTGATGTGCCTATTAAACTTATTAAAATTGAAAAAAAAAATTGAATACAATGAAGGTAAAAAATTTATAACAATTGATAAATCTAATGTTTCGTCAGATATAGATTTTGAAATAAAATACAAAAATAATGTTATCAATATCCAAAGAAATAAAATCAATATTTTTGAGGATAATTTAGAAGAAATTTTTAATTCTAGAACTTTTTGTTTATATGAAGATATAGAGAAATTACAAAAATTAGGCTTGGGAATTGGTGGAAGTTTACGGAATGCTATAGTTGTAGACAACAACAAAGTGCTTAATAAAGAGGGTCTGAGATATGAAAATGAATTTGTTAATCATAAAATACTTGATTGTATGGGAGATTTGTATTTGTCAGGTTATAAAGTAATAGGATCTTTGAAATGCTCTCAGGGTGGCCATAGTTTAACAAATAAGTTATTGAGAAAAATTTTTACTGATAAAAAAAATTATTCAGTACTTGAAATAAAAGGAAAAAATTTACCACATAGTTTAGCTGAAAAAACTCAGTTAAAATCCATAGCATAAAATTTAATATCAATTATAATTCTTTTTTAAATTTATATGAGAATTTATTTTAGAATATTCCTATACGTAATTTTAATTTTATCTTTAAATTTTTGCACAAAAAAAAATGAAAAAAAAATAGATTTGACTGAAAAGAGTCAAGAATTGCAAATGATAGAAGCTTATAACCAAGGCATAACAGAATTAGAAAAAGGAGATATAATTTATGCTGCAAAAAAATTTAATGAAGCAGAAATTATATATCCGCAATCAGTATGGGCTCCAAGAGCTTCTTTGATGGCAGCTTATGCTTATTTTTCCCAAGCATACTATGAAGATGCCATTCTTGAACTAAACAGATTCATAAAAAAATATAATAAAAATCCCAATATTGGTTATGCTTATTATTTATTAGCTCTTTGCCATTACGATCAAATAGTTGATGAAACAAAAGATACACAAAGAATATTCGAAGCAGAGAAAAATTTTAAAATTGTAACAACAAATTATCAAGATACAGAATATGCTATAGATTCAGCATATAAACTTGATTATATACAAGAAATTTTAGCATCTAAAGAAATGTATGTAGCAAGGTATTATGTTCAAAGAGAAAAATGGATACCTGCAATAAATAGATTTAAAACTGTAGTTGAGATATATGAAAATACTATATTTATTGAAGAAGCATTACATAGATTAGTTGAATTAAATTATAAAATTGGTCTTGAAGATGAAGCAAAAAAGTATGCTACAGTTCTAGGTTATAATTATCAATCTAGCGAATGGTATGATCAAACCTACAAAATATTTAATAAAAACTATAAAAAAATTTCAAAAAAAAAAACTGCTAACAAGAAAAATAAATTCATTCAAAAATTTAAAGAACTTCTTAAATAGTGATGAATAACAAATTGGATTTAATTAAATATAACAAGCTTATAAAGGAAATTGAAAAACATAATAAACTTTATTATGAAAAAAGTTCTCCTAAAATTAGTGATAGAGATTATGATAATTTAAAAAAAAAATTAATAAAATTAGAAACAAATAAATTTATCAAAAAATCTTCATCCCCTAGTAATAAAGTAGGTTATAAACCATCAAAAAATTTTGTTAAGCATAATCACAGAGTGCCGATGCTCTCTTTATCAAATGCATTTGACTATGACGATCTTCTAAATTTTGAAAAAAAAATTTTAAATTATATTAATGATAAAATTAAATTAGAATATAGCGTTGAACCGAAGATTGATGGTATTTCAGCTTCATTAAATTATAAAAAAGGAAAGCTTGTAGCAGGCGTATCGAGAGGTGATGGTAAAGTTGGAGAGCTCATAACTGAAAATTTGAAAACAATTAAAGACATTCCTATTGAAATTAAAAATAAGAATTTTCCTCAAGATATAGAAATTAGAGGAGAAGTATTTATTACAAGATCTGATTTTCAAAATATTAAAGATAAATTTGCCAATCCTAGGAATGCTGCATCAGGATGTCTTAGACAAAAAGATCCAAATGAAACAAAAAAAATTCCTTTAAAATTTATAGCCTATACATTTGGATTTATTGAAAAAAATCAATTTAGATTACAGTCGGAATTTTTAAATGAATTAAAGATTTGGGGTTTTTCTACAAGTAAACATAATCAAGTTTTAAAAAGTTTAGACGAACTAAAAGAATACCACGACAAATTTGAAAAAGAGAGATTCAATCTTGAATATGATCTAGATGGATTAGTATATAAAATTAATGATCTAAAACTGCAAAAAAGATTAGGATTTACTTCTAATTCACCCAGATGGGCTATTGCACATAAATTTTCTGCTGATAATGCATATTCTGAGATATTAAATATTGATGTTCAAGTTGGAAGAACTGGAGCACTTACTCCTGTTGCGAAAATTAAACCTATTAATATTGGTGGTGTAATAGTATCTAACGCAACCCTTCATAATGAAGATGAGATATCAAGAAAAGATATCAGAAAAGGGGATACAGTCAAAGTTGAAAGAGCAGGAGATGTGATTCCACATGTGATCGAAGTTGATTTAAAGAAAAGAAAAAAAAATTCAGCTAGATTTCAATTTCCAATTAAATGCCCATCGTGTGGGTCAAAAACTTTTAAAGAATATAATCTTACAACAAAAAAATATGATGCAGTAAGAAGATGTAGCAATGAAGGATTTAATTGTGAAAAAATAGCTATAGAAAAAATAAAACACTTTATATCAAAAGAAGCTTTAAATATTGAAGGTTTAGGAAAAAAAGTAGTTGAAAAATTCTGGGAATTAAAATTTATAAGATTTCCTCAAGATATATTTAAACTTGATTATAATAAAATATCTAAACTTGATGGATGGGGCAATCAATCGACGTCTAACCTTAAGTACTCAATTGACCAATCTAAAAATGTAAATTTAGAAAAATTTATATTTTCTCTTGGAATAAGACATATTGGGGCAGAGAATGCAAAATTAATTGGCGATTATTCGATAAATATAAAAAATTTTTTAGATATAATTAATAAAAAAAAGATAAATCAATTTATCAATATTGACGGAATTGGAGAAACACAAATAAATTCTATGAATCTTTTTTTTAAAAATAAAGATAATTTAAATATTGTTTACAAACTTTCTAATATTTTAAATATTAAAAGTAGAGAATTAAATAAAAAAGGAAAGTTAAATAATCAATCTTTTATGTTTACCGGAAAATTAATAAATATTAGTCGAGCTGAAGCAAAAAATTTAACTGAGCAAAATTTAGGCAATATTGTTAGCACAGTAAGTAAAAAATTAAATTATTTAGTTATTGGTGAAAAACCTACACAAAAAAAAATTGAGCTTGCAAAAAAAGTTGGAGTTAAAATCTTAACTCAACAAGAATGGAATAACTTGCTAAATTAATCTAGCAAGCCATTTTTTCTCGTTTTCTTTTAAAAATGGAGATAGTTTTGAATATGTTTCCAAGTGGTATTTAAATAAATAATCCTTCTCTTTTTTTGTCAGCATTTTCTGATCAATTAAATCCTTTTCTAAAGGTGCCAGAGTCAGGTTTTTAAAATATAGTTTATTTTTACTTTTTTTAATGAAGACTAAATTCTCAATCCTTATACCAAATTTGTTTTCAAGATAGTACCCTGGCTCATTACTAACTATCATTCCTTCTTTTAATTTAAAAAAATTATTTTTTGAAATACTTTGTGGTCCTTCATGAACATTTAAAAAAAAACCAACACCATGTCCAGTTCCGTGACCATAATCTAAGCCAATTAAATTTAAACTTTTTCTAGCTTTTTTATCAATATTATGACCATTAATTTCATATTTTATGTCCGAAAGTGCTACGGCAATGTGACCCTTCAAAACTCTTGTATATAATTTTTTAATTTTATTTTTCTGTTTATCAAAAGTTATCGTTCTGGTTACATCCGTAGTGCCCCATTTATATTGACCACCAGAGTCGACTAATAATAAATCTTTTTTGTTTATTTTCCTGTTAGTTTGTTTGTTAGATTTGTAATGAATAATAGCTCCGTTAGGGCCTGATCCAGCTATGGTGCTAAAACTTGGATACAAATAATTTTTATTTTTTTTTTCTTAATTTTTCTAATTTTTTTTCAACAATTAATTCATCTATATTAAAACTTTTGATATTTTTTATCCAATAAATGAATTTAGTTAAAGCAACACCATCTTCAATATGCGCTTTTATCATATTATTTATTTCAATATTATTTTTTATTGATTTAAGATTATAAATAGGATCTTCTTTTTTTATTATTTTAAATTTTGATCTAATTAGATTTTCATTAAATACAGAGCAAGTTTGATTGTCTACACAAAATGTTCCATTTTTAATTAAACTCAATACATCAAACAGTTTTCCTTTCTCGTGAAAAATTATTTTATTTTTTTTTATTTTTTTTTTTTATTTTTTTTACTTTTTTCTTGTTAGAAAAAAAATGAATCACTCCACTACTTGATAAAATTAATTGGCAATTTGCTACAGGTGAATTTGGAAGATCTTTTCCTCTTATATTCAAAAGCCAACATACATTTTCTCCCGAACTAATAAATAAATGATCTATTTTTTGTTTTTTCAATAATTTAATTACATCATAAATTTTTGAATTGGAGCTTTTACCAGTAACTTTTTTGTCCAGTGTAAAAAAATAATTTTCTTTAATAATTTTGTTTTTTTTTTTCTTAAAAATATCGATATAAATTGGTATTAAATCGCAAGTGTTTCCAAAATATCTAAGTAATGTGTTAGAAGTAAAAAGTTTAGGATTGAATCCTATTTTTAAATTTTGGTTTAATTTATCAAAAAGATTTTTGGGCCATGTGTATGGTATTTCATATATGATAAATTTCTTTCCAGATTGTTTCTTTGCTTGAATTGTATATCTGCCATCTACAAATAAATAATTTTTTTTTTTTAATATTAAAGCAAATCCAGCTGATCCAGTAAAATTTGCTAAATTTTTTAAGTTACTCTCATTTGAATATTCAGTGAAATATTCATCATTTTTTGGAACAACATATCCATCAATTTTACTGTCTCTTATAATTTTTTTAATCTTACTTATCATTTAATTTCTTTTGATATCTGATCCATCCTGGGCTTCTAGTAGGAGGATCATCAAAATTAATATCTTGGTTGAATTCAAAATCATCTGAATTTTCATCAATAAAATTATTATTTTTTTTAATAAATTCATCAGGTAGTTCGTCAACAAATCTTGATGCCATACTATCTATCCAATCACCTTGGTAAAATCTATTCATTGCAAATGATATATTAGCAACATTTTTGGCTCGAGTAATGCCTACATATGCCAATCTTCTCTCTTCTTCTAATCCATTGTCACCTTTTTCCTCAATACTTTTTTGATGTGGAAATAAACCTTCTTCCCAGCCAGGTAGAAAAACGACATCAAATTCTAAACCTTTTGAAGCATGCATAGTCATTAAATTTACTTTTTCACTTTGCCAATCTTGGTCTAAAGATGTGGCAAGCGCAACATGTTCAAGAAAACTCTCAAGATTATCAAATTCTTTCATAGCATTTAAAAGTTCTTTAATATTTTCAAGCCTATTTTCATTTTCTAAATCTTTTTTATTTTTTAGCATTTCGCTATATCCAGATTCATCTAGAATTAATTGAAGTAATTTATTATGATTTGTTTTATTTTTTAGATCATTTCTCCATTTTTGAAGAAGATTAATTAATGAGTTTAAACCAACTTTTGTTTTAGGTTTTATTTTATTTTCATCAATCAATTTTCTTGATGCTAATTCCAATGAGCAATGATTTTTTTTTGCATACTCATTAATATTTTTTATAGTTGTATTTCCAATCGACCTTTTTGGAATATTAATAATCCTTTCAAATGATAAGTCATCTAGGGGTTGATAAACTGATCTTAAATAAGCTATGCAATCCTTAATTTCGGATCTTTCATAAAATTTAATTCCTCCTACAATTCTATATGGTAGTCCAATTTTTAAAAATCTTTCTTCAAATTCTCTAGTTTGAAAAATAGCTCTAACCAATATTGCAATTTCATTTAAAGAATATTTTTTTTTTAATTTTTCTATTTTAGACCCGACTTCTGTAGCCTCATCTTTAACATTTCTATAACAGTCCAATGCAATTAATTCTCCATCATCATGATTTGTAAATAGTTTTTTACCTACTCTGTTTTGATTGTTTTCAATTAACTTCGAAGCAACACTTAAAATATTTTGAGTAGAACGATAGTTTTTTTCAAGTCTTAAGACTTTTGTATTTTTATAAACTTGATCAAACTCTAGAAAATTTTTAATTTCTGCTCCTCTCCAACTATAAATTGACTGATCATCATCTCCCACACAGCATATATTTTGGTTTTGATTAGCAAGATATTTCAACCACTGACTTTGTATAAAATTTGTATCTTGATATTCATCTACCAATATATACTTAAATTTTTTTGAATATAATTCAGCGATATCTTTATATTTTTCAAAAATCTTAACTGTATGTAATATTAGATCGCTAAAATCTGCTGCATTTAAATCAATTAATTTTTGTTGATAAATTTTATATATTTTTAAGAAATTTTTTTCTAGAGGGTCTTTTCTCTTTAAATTTACATTTTGAGGATAATGCCCTTTATTTTTCCACTTATCAATTATAGCTAAAATATATTTTGGTGATATTTTCTTAATATCTACATTTTCAGCTTTACAAATATTTTTAATCAATCTTACTTGATCATCTTGATCAATAATTGTGAAATTACTTTTTAATCCAACCGCATCAGCATGTTTTCTGAGTAATTTTGCACTTATTGAATGAAAAGTTCCAAGCCATGGTAGACCTGTTGCTTCTTTTTTAAGCAAATTTGACACTCTAATCTGCATCTCCTTTGCTGCTTTATTAGTAAATGTAACAGCCAAAATCTGATTTGGAAAAGCCTTATGTTGCTTAATTATATGAGCAATTCTTGAAGTTAAAACTCTAGTTTTTCCCGAACCTGCTCCCGCAACTATTAATAATGGACCTTCTAGATATAAAACAGCCTCTTTTTGATTTTCATTTAAATTTTTTAAATAATCTGAATTCAACATTTTTTTATATATAGTATAAGCCTATTAAGTTTTTCATGAAAAAAATCAAAAATTACAACTCAAATTTTAAAATAGTTTTATTATTAATTTTAATTATTTTTTCTTCAATCACATTATTATCTTTACCAGTTTTATTTGATTATAAAAGTACTAAGAAAAGTATTGAGAAACTAATTTCTTCTGAGTTTAAAATAAATATTGATATAGAATCAAATATTTCTTACAAACCATTTCCAATACCGCATTTTCTGATTGAAAAAGCAACAATTAATCTAAAAAATGATAAGTCAAAATTAAATTTAATCAAAACAAAAAAATTAAAAATTTATATTCCAATTGAAGAGATTTACTCAAAATCAATTAAAAATATATCTTTAATAGAAATCAATGATTCAAATATAGAACTAAAGTTTGATGATATTAAAAATATAAAAAATCATCTTAAATATTCAATTAATAAACCAATCAAAATTAACAATAGTACCGTATTCATTTTAGATGAAAATAATGATGTGATACTTATATCACCGATAAAAAAATTAAATTATAGAATAGATGAAGAAAATAAATATAAAAAATTTAATATTTTAGGAAATTTATTCAATATTGATTTTAACTCAGAATGGAAAAGATATTATAACAAACCTAAAGAAACTTTTCATACTATTAAGATAAAAAATCCAAATATAAAAATCAAAAATGAATTTATATATGAAAATAATCAAGAATATAAAGGATCTAGCTATATCAGTTTAATAGATAAAGATATTGTAATTAATTATGAATTTTTAAATAATAATTTAAAAGTTTTTTCACCAGACGTAAGCAATAATCAAGAAATTAAAATTTTTTCTGATTTTCAATTTGTTCCTTTTTATTTTAATTCCGAAGTAGAAATAAACAACAAAGAACTTAATTTTTTAATTGATGACTTTTTTCATTATTTTTTTATATATAATATGGAATTTTTAGAAAATTTAAATGGATATCTTTCTTTTAGTTTTAGCAATTTGAAAAATCAATTGATTAAGAGCGGAAAAATTAATTTTAAATTTGAAGAAGAGAGAATCAAATTTTTAGGAGCTACTTTTGAAATTCCAGAAATTGGAAAAATAAATTCAAAAATAAAATATGAGGAAAAAAACGGTGAATTAGTGTTTTTTTCTGAAAATTCTTTATCAATAAATAACCACATAAATTTTGCAAAAATTTTTCAAATAAACTCAAAAAAAATAAAAAAAATCAAAAAAATTAATTTTAATATTAAAAAAAAATTGGATGAAAAAGATTTTTTAATATCAAATATAGTTTTAAATGATAGTCAAATTAAGGTTGATGATAACTTATCTTTTTTAGTTAAAAACATTCAAGAACTAAAGGTGTTTGCAAGAGATGCCCTAAACTAACTTGGACCTATCATTTTCATTGGATCTACAATTTTTTTATAATCTTTTTCGTTTATCAATCCTGATTTCAGTGCCTCAGTCTTTAAAGTTGTATTATTTTTCAGAGCTTTTTTTGCAATTTTAGATGCATTATCGTAGCCTATTTTTGGAGCCAAAGCAGTTACTAACATTAATGAATTTTCTAAATGCTCTTTAATTTTTTTTTTGTTCGGCTTAATTCCATTTACACAATAAAGAGTAAAATTCTTAACACTATCTGACAATATATCTATTGATTGTAATACGTTATAGGCGATCAAGGGTTTAAAAACATTTAATTCAAAATGTCCGTGTGAACCAGCTAATGTTATCCCTGTGTGATTTCCAATAACTTTTGCACAGACCATTGTCACAGCTTCACATTGTGTTGGGTTTACTTTTCCTGGCATTATAGAAGAACCTGGTTCATTTTCTGGTAGTATCAATTCCCCAAATCCTGCTCTCGGTCCAGAAGCTAAAAATCTTATATCATTTGAGATCTTCATTAAGCTCACTGCACTGGTGTTTAGAGATCCAGAAAAATTTACAATTGCATCATGAGAAGCTAGTTCAGAAAATTTATTTGGTGCAGGTTTAAATTTTATTTTACAAAATTTGCTAATCTCTTTTACAATTTTTCTATCAAAATTTTTCTTAGTATTAATTCCCGTGCCAACTGCTGTCCCACCCTGAGCTAAAAAAAAAATATCTTTTAAAGCTATTTTTATTCTTTCTCTGCTTTTTTTAACTTGTTCATAATATCCTGAAAATTCTTGTCCTAGTGTTAATGGTGTTGCATCTTGTAAATGAGTTCTTCCAATTTTTACGATCTTATTAAATTCTTTTGATTTCTTTTTTAAAGATTTTTCTAATAAATTCAAACTTGGTAGTAGTTTCTTAATGGTTTCTGTTGCAACAGATATATGCATAGCAGTTGGAAATACATCATTTGTTGATTGGGATTTATTTACATGATCATTAGGGTGCACAGGTTTTTTTGTTCCTTTTTTTCCACCAAGAATTTCAATTGCTCTATTTGCAATTACCTCATTCACATTCATATTTGTTTGTGTGCCCGATCCCGTTTGCCAGACTTTTAAAGGGAAATTATCTTTAAGTTTACCAGAGATTATCTCATTAGAACTCTTTACAATAGCATTTGATATTTTTTTAGATATCAATCTGTCTTTAAAATGCACAACTGCCGCAGATCTTTTTATTATTGCAATAGATCTTATAATAGATGGACTCACTAGTATTTTACCTATGTTAAAATACTTATTTGATCTTTGCGTCGAGGCTCCCCAATATTTATCCACAGGAACGTTTATAAAGCCTATACTATCAAATTCTTTTCTTGTTTTCATTAGTTTGAATAATTAATGAAATTATTTATATACTAGTTTTAAAAAATCTTACAGGAGTAAAATGACAAACTTTCAAAAAGTAAAAA
>MDSV01087196.1_pt1 | contig 25891 bp, 12 predicted proteins | sample 810851 | NCBI WGS metagenome assembly MDSV01 (sample SAMN05326640, study PRJNA326480) | marine metagenome | isolation source: seawater | place: Atlantic Ocean: North East | collected 2012
CTGAGCAGCACCCAGAGCAATTGATGGAAGGTTGGGAATGTCACTTTTGATTCCTAACGCATGAGCAAGCTGAATAACTCTGCTAGTTCCGTAGGTCTTTATCAACTTTGCTGTAACTGTATTCATCGAATTAGCAAGGGCGTATTCTAGAGTAACAATCTCTCCGTAGTTCTTTGAAGAATTTTCCGGACACCACCTAGGCGCGTCCGGAAGGTCAATGCACGTAATCTGGTTAGGTAATTCATCGCAAGGACTCATTCCCATCCTCAACGCCGTAGCATACACAAACGGCTTAAATGTAGAGCCCACCTGCCTTTTCGATTGGCCTACATTATCGTACTGAAAGAATCTATAATCAACTCCTCCAACCCAAGCGCGTATCTGACCTGTTGACGGTTCTATCGCCATTAGACCAGCGTGTAGTGTCTTTTTATGATGGAGAATGCTGTCCATAGGAGTCATTACAGTGTCCGAAGGTCCAGCGTGAGTAAATACCGTCATGCTCACCTTTTGTTGGAAGATCTTATTAATTTCGCTAGAAGTCATGCCATGCCATGCATGCCCACATCCTCCTTTCTCAGGATTGCACTTATAACCCTCCGTCCCGTCGTCAAAAATGTAATCGATGATGTAATAACTAGGTCTGTTACAGTACGGACATAATTGACCTATAGCTTTTTTATATCTATCTGAATCACGAACCGCTAAGTCAATAATCTCTTGACGAGCGTTAGGATTTATGCCTTTAAAGAATGGATAGTCTTTCTTTGATCGAGACCTTAGATCACGGTCGAAGGAGGCCTGTAGTTCTTCGCCTAAGTGTCGTGAGACAGCAGCCTCTGCATATTCTTGTATTCTGCTGTCAATGGTGGTGTGAACTTGAAGCCCGTCACGATAAATATCGTACTTAGAACCATCACTCTTACTAATGGAGTAAGTGCCATCGGGATTCTTTGCATTAAAGATATTCTTAAGTTCTGAACGAAGCGTTTCTCTAAAATATGGAGCTGACCCTTCATCGTGGCTCACTCTCTGGTAACTCAGCAAAATAGGCAGGGCTTGAAGGGAGTCTGACTCCTCAGAAGTGAGATAACCGTATTTGTGCATTTGACCTAACACAACATTACGCCTAGATGTAACAAGCTCCATTCGGCGGAGCGGGTTATACAGCGCGCTGTTTTTGAGCATGCCAACAAGCATTGCACATTCTTGAATATTTAGGTCCCTTGCTTGTTTATTGAAATATACATTAGCGGCACTTTTAATGCCCACAGCCTGATTCAAGAAGTCGTACCTATTGAGATAAAGCGTCATAATCTCTGACTTTGTGTAGTGAGCTTCAAGTCGAGACGCGATGATCCACTCCTTAGGCTTTTGTAAAAATGCTCGCTCCAAAAAGCTTGTTGACTCATACTCTTCAGTAAAAAGAAGTTTTGCTAACTGTTGAGTTATAGTCGACCCTCCTCCGCGCTTGCCCATATAGGCAATCGCTCTGGCTAAACCGTAAAAATCCACTCCGTCGTGATTGTAGAATCTAACATCTTCCGTAGCCACAAGCGCGTTCACTAAATGTTGCGGGAGGTCCTCGTAAGTGGCGTCGGCACGGTTCTCACTATAGTAGCTGCCTAGAGTTTTACCGTCTGACGAATATACTCTAGTCGCTAAATCAGTCCTGGGATTAGCCAGTGTTTCTGTGTTGGGTAAATCCCCAAACATCGCAATCACTAATAAAAACGCTATGCCTAAAAGCGGACTCAACCCTCCCAGCCAAAATAAAGCCTTGAAAATCGTTTTTCTCTCGAATCTCATCACCTGCAAGATGCAAACATCTTCCCTTTAAAATCTAAATATTTACAACCTTTGTCATCATTTAGGAGTGGAAAGTTAAATTTGCCACCATGATTGCATTAATAAAAGGCCTTCAGCTACTACTAAGCTTGTCAATTTTAGTTGTTCTACATGAGCTTGGGCATTACTTGGCAGCACGATACTTTAAAACAAGAGTAGAAAAATTTTACCTGTTTATGAATCCAGGTTTTTCTCTTTTTAAAAAGCAAATAGGAGAAACTGAGTGGGGCATTGGTTGGCTTCCACTAGGTGGTTATGTGAAAATCAGTGGTATGATTGATGAAAGCATGGACACTGAGCAGATGAAACAGCCTGCACAACCATGGGAATTCCGCTCTAAACCCGCTTGGCAAAGACTTATCATCATGCTAGGCGGAATTATTATGAACCTTTTCGTGGGGTTCGTCATCTACAGCATGGTGCTAATGGTGTGGGGTGAAACGGTGTTGCCAAACAAGTATTCTGTAAATGTTGATTCTAGACTTGAGCAATACGGCTTTCAATCTGGAGACAAAATCATAGCATACAACGGCACACCAATTGAGTCCTATTCTGACCTCAGGAGAACCGTATTCTTTGAAACGGTAGAAAGCGCTACAGTTCTTCGCAACGGAGTCAAAACTACTCTCAAATTCGAAACTGAACTAGGCCAAATCCTTATCGACGAGGGTGTCAAAGCTCCATTTAGCCTAATGTTCCCAGCAGAAGTCGACAGTATTATTCCTGGGTCAAAGGCAGAGGAGGCTGGATTAATGGCAGGTGACAGCATCATAGCCGTTGACGGTCAAGCTACTGGATTCCAATACATGACAAAGCAATTATTAGAATCCAAAAAGAGTGCTCCCGTTCTCATAACAGTTAACCGCGGTGGCGACAAAGTAGTCCTAAGGGCTATGACTGATACAGCTGGACATCTCGGGTTCATTTTCAACCCTACTTCTACTTACTTACATCTTTTTGAAGAAAGGGAAATCAAATACGGGATAGGCGAAAGCATCTACAACGGATTCTTACTAGCTTCAAGAACCATCAAGGAGTATGTTATTTCTCTAAGATTCCTAGCTACAAAGTCCGGGGCGTCTCAGGTTGGTTCTCTAATCACGTTTGGCAGTATTTTCGACGCATCTTGGAATTGGCTCGTCTTCTGGAAAAACACCGCTTTCCTGTCGCTAATCCTAGCATTTATGAACCTCCTTCCCATCCCTGCTCTTGACGGAGGACACGTTATGTTTCTGCTTTACGAAATGGTTGTGGGCAAGCCCGCTCCAGACAAAGTCCTTGAATATGCGCAAGTTATTGGTTTCGTATTCCTTCTAGGGCTAATGGTACTCGCGCTTGGTAATGATTTCTGGAGACTCTTCACTGGAGGATTTGGCTAAAAAAGCTGAAAGTATCCCTAAATTGGGGGTATGCTTTTATCCATTTCTGATATCCTAAGCTTAAAAGATCTAGGTGCCTATAGCATTGTGATTGGAGGAAGCTTGATAATCATTCTTTCTTATTTCGCAAATCTTCTTGCAAAGAGAACAAACATCCCGTCTGTTCTTGTTTTGATTGGAATGGGTATCGGCATACGCCAAATGATGCACACATTTGGCATACATGACATTCCATATGAAAGCCTCATACTAGAACTTCTGGGTACAGTTGGATTAATCTTCATCCTACTCGAAGCAGCCCTAGACCTAGAACTTTCTAAGGAAAAGCTGCCTTTAATTTGGAAGAGTGCTGCCATTTCTCTTCTAATTCTAATAGCAAGCACTCTGGGTATAGCTGCCTTCCTAGACAACTTCTTAGGACTTCCGCATTTCTCAGCTCTAGTCTATGCACTTCCTCTATCAATAATGAGTAGCGCAATTATTATCCCTTCAGTGGGAGGGCTTAGCATAGAAAAAAAGGAATTCATGGTTTATGAAAGCACCTTCTCAGATATATGGGGAATTATGGCGTTCTACTTGCTTCTAGGAAATCAACATGCTGAAACTAAGTCTGAAATTTTTGTCGCCATAGGAAAAAACATAGGCGGCACCTTACTCATGTCAATAATCGTAAGCTATCTGCTCGTATACATACTACAGAAGATCAACAGCTCGGTAAAACTCTTCCTTTCAATTGCCGTGCTTATGCTTATTTATTCAATCCAAAAGCTACTTCACCTAAGTCCACTGATTCTGATTTTAATCTTTGGTCTGATGTTGAATAACTACAAGATTTTCTTTCCTAAAATCTTTCAAAACAAGATGGGTGAAAGTTGGTTTGGCAGTCTACTTGACGGTAAAAAGATGAAAGGGCTGAGACACGACTTTCACGTCCTAACCCTAGAAAGTGCATTCGTGATTAGAACCTTCTTCTTCGTTATGTTTGGCGCTACCATCGTCATTTCATCACTCATGAATCTAGAAGTGATTTTCTACGGGCTTATCATTTCAGTGGTGCTCTACATAGCGCGTTACATCTTCCTTATTCTGTTCAGGATCAACGACCCCGCTTCGCTTCTTTACATCGCGCCAAGAGGCCTTATCACCATTCTTCTATTCTTCCAAATAGGATCAAAACACCCCGAACTCCAGTCGAGCAAGTTTGACTCGGCAATACTTTTGGTTGTGATCTTCGTTACTAGCATAGTGATGACCTTCTCGCTTATAAAGCAGGGATCAGGCCTAGAGCCCATCGAAGTTCATGAGGGACAGCCCCTGCTGAAAAAGGACGACGAAACGAATTCATGTGAGGATATGTCTGTCCCAGGGGATTCTGCGAACTAATCGCATGGTTGTCGCAATCCAGCTTTTCAAGGACCTGAGTATTTTCTAATCCATAACTCAAGCCTTACCACTTTTCAGTTTAAAATTTATCTAAGTGGGGCCATAATTTATTAACGTTAATGGGGTTTTCATTTATAATGTGTTTTCTTAGAGCATGCTTAAATTGAATCAACTTTCAATAACCCTAGTAATTGCACTTTTTTGGAACTGCTTGAGCCTTGAGGCTCAAGGTGTAATCAATGGAACTGTTATTGACAAAGATTCTGGCGAACCCATCATAGGTGCATACGTAACTAACGGCTCGACAGAAACTGTAGTAACGAATTTCGACGGTCAATACACCATTACTCTGCCTATGGGAACACATAATTTGTCATGCTCATTTATTGGAATGGCAACTGCAAAAAACACCTTTACCCTTAACAACGGTGATAAAGTGGTTTGGGATATCTCCCTACAAACTGAAACAAAAGTCTTAGATATGGCAGTAGTGTCAGCAGGACGATTCGAGCAAAGCGTTGCAGAAGTAACCGTTTCTCTCGAAGTAATCCAGCCTGCCCTAGTCGAAAACAAAGCAACCACATCGCTCGAATCAGTTATAGAGCAAACGCCCGGCGTAAGCATGGTTGACGGCGAACCTCAAATCCGTTCTGGCAGTGGATTCAGTTACGGAGCTGGATCTAGGGTAATGGTAATGGTAGACGATCTTCCAGTCCTCAGTGGTGATGCCGGCCGGCCAACTTGGGGATTCCTTCCTCTTGAAAACCTAGAGCAAATAGAGGTGATCAAAGGAGCAAGCTCAGTGCTCTACGGTAGCGCAGCACTCAGTGGTGTAATAAATATCAGAACTCGATACCCAGATGCACGCCCACTAACTAGAATTACACTGCAACACGGAGCATATTCAAAGCCTAGAACATCTGAATCTGTGTACTGGGACAACTCTCTACAACAGACAAACGTTAGGTTCCTCCACAGCCAGCAGCTTGGTGGTTGGGATATCGTAGTTGGGGGTAACTTCCTTGGTGACGACGGCTTTAAGGGACCAGAAATCTTCACTGATTCGGCAACCATGATTATTGACACTGCAGGAGGAAACTTCAACCCGCTAAGCGTAGACAGATTTGGCGCAAACGCTCAAGCGAGGATGAACGTAAACATCAGAAGAAGAAAGAGCAAGATTCCTGGCCTTACCTACGGATTAAGTACCAACTGGCAAATGGGGGAGTCGATGAATACTCTGATTTGGGATGATAACACAACTGGACTTTACAGCAGTTATGAAGGGGGGGCTACTCGCACAAAACAACTTGTAGGAACAGTCGATCCATTTATTGAATACCTAAGCCCATCTGGGGTAAGGACGAGTTTTAGAAACCGTTGGCAGCACTTAGTAAACGATAATAGTGACAACAAGGGCAATAGTTCTGATGTTTTCTACTCAGAAATCCAAACCCAAAAACTCGGCGCCTTTGGTATGGAAAAAACAGCATTAACTGTTGGTGCGGTTCACCAATACACAGTGAGTAAAGCTGATTTATATTCTGGTGGTGATTCCACTGGCGTAAACACCGCAAGAAACATGGCGGCCTACCTTCAGTTTGATCAGCCTATTACTCAGTATCTAAACTTAAGCATGGGTTGCCGTTACGAGCATTTCGACATCAACGGAACAAAGGAGGGTAAGCCTGTTTTCAGAGCTGGAGCAAATTACCAGCTTGCAGAGGAGACATACCTTAGAGCAAGTATGGGTCAAGGATTCAGGTTCCCAACTATCGCTGAGAAATACATTAGAACTGGGCTTGGGCAATTGCAGATCTACCCAAACACCCATCTTAAGCCAGAGACTTCTACTAACTTGGAATTGGGAGTTAAACAAGGATTCAAGATCGGGGAATTTGGGGGATACTTAGACATCGCCGGATTCAGGCAGAGCTACCAAGACTTTATTGAATTCACATTCTCAAAATGGGTTGAACCAGATGGTCCAGGAGGAATTAATAACCTTGGAGGTAGAGGATTTAGAAGTGTAAACACTGGAGATAGCCAGGTAACAGGCGCTGAGATAAGTATTATGGGACAAGCAAAAGTGGGAGAGAAAACTCTTAGCCTTCTTGCTGGATACACCTACACTAAACCCATTAGCTTAACGCCAAATCTTGATTACAACACTCCTGACAATGAGTTTGCAGACTCTACTATCACATTTGCAAATACTAGTAGCGATCGAACAAACAACATCCTTAAATACAGGTCTCAGCATCTAGTGAGGTTTGATATGGAAGTGAGTAATAACAAGGGATTCTTTGGAGTAAGTGCTAGATACCAAAGTGCACTACAAAACGTCGACGTTGCATTCCTAGATCTAGAAAGGTTTGGCGCCGTTGATTGGGGGCTTATGGAGTGGTTGAGCATGAATTATAACGATGAAACAGAAAGCTGGGATTACTACAATTACGAAACAAACGAATGGTCAGAAGATCCTATCTATAAACTTCCATGGGTAGTGGACTTAAGAGCTGGATACAACTTAAGTGAAAACACTAAGGTGAGTCTTGTAATAAGTAATCTATTTAACGAAGAGTACTCAATTAGACCGCTTGCGATTGAGTCACCGCGACTTGTTAACTTTGTTTGGTCTTTTGAAATACAGTAAGATCCTCAAAAAACGTGGCAGAAGATAAACACATAGTAGCTATCATCCCCGCTCGTTACGAGTCGACTCGCTTCCCGGGAAAGCCACTTGCGATTGTGGGAGGAGTTCCAATGATAGAACGAGTTGTGCGACGAGTAGTAGGGGCTTCAGTAGTTGATAGAGTTGTTGTAGCCACTGACGATGTGAGAATTAAAGAAGCCGTAGAGAGTTTTGGAGGAGAGGTGATCATGACTCCTGTCGGTTGCGAAAACGGTACGCTTCGTTGCTATGAAGCAATGAAAAAACTAAGCCCAGAGCCTGATGCTATTCTAAATGTACAGGGTGATGAACCGTTTGTACACCCAGAGCAACTAAAGTCCCTAGTGGAGCTTATCCGCAGCCCTGATGCACACATTGCTACTCTAGCCTATCCAATGTCAGCAAATGACCCTGGAAGGGAGGATCCAAATAGGGTAAAAGTCGTTCTTGACTCAAACTTTAGCGCGCTTTACTTCTCACGAAGCCCCATTCCTCACAATGAAGGCCCTTGGTTACAGCACGTTGGTCTTTATGCTTTCGCATCTGACACACTTCATTCCGTAGCTAAACTAGATCCAGATATTCTAGAAGAGCGTGAACACCTTGAACAACTCCGGTGGCTAACAGCTGGCTTTAGAATAAAGGTGGGAATGACTAAACACAGAACCCCAGCAGTTGACACACAACAAGATCTAGCTAGGATTGAAGAGCTTCTGGGTAGCGGTTGGTCTGTTGACTAACATATATTTGTAATATGTTTAAACGCACTTTTTTTGTGTTGGTAGGAATCGCTATTTGGTTTTTAGCAACTAGATATTACAATAATTCAATGGAAGATTCTTCTAAATTCATCACTAGTGAATCTCAGGTAGGCTTTGATGCTCCTGACTCAAAACAGGAAACTCATATAACAGAAATTCATGACCACAAATTAGAGGACCCTTACTTCTGGATGAGACTAAGTGACGAACAGAAGGAGGCAGAATCTCCTGACGATCAGACTGCAGCTGTAATTGATTACCTAAACCAGGAAAACGAATACAAAGACGTTGTCCTTGGGCCTACTCAAAAACTTCAAGACGCGCTTTACGATGAAATCGTAGGAAGAATAGTAAAAGATGACGAGAGTGTACCGGTATTCTACAAAGGTTACTGGTACTACAATAGATTCGAAGAAGGTAATGAGTACGCATTCAATTGCCGCAAAAAAAACACAATGGATGCAGACGAGGAAATCATGCTCAACGGCCCTGAATTGGCAAAAGGCCACAGCTACTTTTCTATCGGTGGCTCTTCCGTTAGCCCCAATAACGAACTCCTGGTTTACGGAGTCGATATAGTAAGTCGCCGTCAATACACTCTTTACTTCAAGAACCTAAACACTGGTGATCTTTATGAAGATGTTATCCCTGAAACGACTGGGGGTGCGGTCTGGGCTAACGATAATAAAACCGTATTCTACACGAAGAAGGACCCTCAAACTCTTCGGTCATTCCAAGTATACAGGCACTTATTAGGCACGCCTGTAAGTGAAGATGAATTAGTGTTCGAGGAAGCTGACGAGACCTTCTTCGTCGGCTTAGGGAAGTCGAAGAGCCAAGAGTATATCATGATTAGCTCTAACTCAACGCTAAGCACAGAAACTAGATACATAAAAGCTGATGCGCCAGATTCAAATTGGACTATCGTGCACCCTAGAGAGGCCGATCACGAATACGAAGTAAGTCACTACGCAGACCACTTCTACATCCACACTAACAAGGGTGCAAAGAACTTCAAGCTTGTAAAGACTCCTGTTGAAAACACTTCAGAAGAGCTTTGGACAGATGTAATTCCTCATCGCGAAGATGTGTTGCTTGAGGGTACTGACTTCTTCTCTTCTCACCTTGTTCTTTCAGAAAGAAAGGAAGGCTTAAACAAAATCAGAATCATGAAGTGGGACGAATCTGAAGACTACTACCTAGAGTTTAACGACCCGGCATACATGGCGTTTACTGGGGCAAATCCAGATTACGATAGTGAGAACTTGAGGTTTGGGTACACTTCGTTAACTACTCCTTATACGACATACGAACACAGCTTTACAGATAGAAGCAGGGAACAACTGAAGCAACAAAAAGTGCTTGGGGGGGGGTTCGATACTGCAAACTACCAAAGTGAGAGAATCATGGTTGAAGCTCGCGACGGAGTGAAGGTCCCTGTGAGCATCGTTTACCGCAAAGGAACAGAGATGAACGGCGAGAATCCGTTATTGCTATACGCATACGGAAGCTACGGGTCTAGTATGGACCCTGGGTTCTCGAGCACTAGGCTGAGTTTGTTAGATCGAGGGTTCGTATACGCTCTAGCACACATTAGAGGAGGGTCTGAAATGGGGCGTGAGTGGTATGAGAATGGAAAGCTGTTCAAAAAGATGAATACGTTTACGGATTTTATCGACTGTGGAGAAGCTCTTGTAGAGAAGGGTTATACGTCACCTGACCATATGTACGCGATGGGTGGTAGTGCTGGTGGACTGTTGATGGGTGCTGTAATGAACATGGCTCCTGAGCTATTCAACGGAGTAATTGCTGCAGTTCCTTTTGTGGATGTGATAAACACAATGCTTGACGAAACTATTCCTCTAACGACTTTTGAGTTTGACGAATGGGGAAACCCTAAGGAGAAGGACTATTTCGATTACATCATGAAGTACAGCCCTTATGATAATGTAGAAGCTAAGGATTATCCTCACACATTAATAACTACAGGTTACTGGGATAGCCAAGTGCAATACTGGGAGCCAGCTAAGTGGATTGCAAAACTTCGAGATTTGAAAACTGACGACAACATACTTATAATGTCCTGCAACATGGAAACTGGTCACGGAGGTGCATCAGGAAGATTTGCGCGTTACAAGGAAGTTGCAATGGAGTATGCATTCATGTTTATGCTAGAAGGCATAGATGAATAATATGAGGTACAGAAGACTTACAAGTGAAGAACTCGAAGCTGTAGAATTTGAGTTCACTAAATTCTTAGCTTCTCAGGGACTTGACGCCGAGGAATGGCAAAAAATAAAGAGTGACAACCATCACAAAGTTGAATGTTTACTTGATGAGTTCAGTGCGTTTTTTTGGGATAGTACAACTTCTAGAATCACCTACTTAGAAAAAGTAACAAAGGAAGATAGATGGCTATTTAAGTTTGGAGAAAGTGAAGCTCAGGTCCTTAGATGGCATATGAAGTCTGGAGAGGATAAGCCTGAGGTGTCAAAGGGTAAAAAAGAATTCCCTCAAGAAGCTAGGGGTAGAGAAATCTTTCTCCTTTTAGAGCAAGGATTACTTCCGTGTGCTCTTGATATGCACGAGGAGTTAGATCCACTTTTTGATTGAATTAAAGACGCTTAAGCCAAGAAGTTTTTCTTCCGTTTCTGCGCGCTTTTGCCATTGCCAATCTAGCATCTTCTTCACTTTCAAACTCTCCAAGAGCTACGAGATGAAGGTTGTTGTGACTTTGGTAATGGAAAGTGGGATTGTATCCCTCCTCTCTTAACTGAGAAGCTAAAGTTTGTGCGTTTTTTTCGATTGAAAATGCTCCACCTACGATTAAGAAATTAACCTGAGGCATTACTTCTTCTGTTATTGCCTTTTCTGGTTGTAATTCCGACGATTTATTAGGCGCTATCTCTGTTTCTGCTTCTGGCGATGGATCAGCGTAATCAATTTCTAAAGCTGCATCAAGTTCTTCGTCATCAGGTGAAAAAATCTTAGCGTCGTCAGATGGGGTGAAAGAGGAAATTATTGTTGCAGGTGCAGGGAACAAGCTCAACATAGTATTTGAACCATTTTGGCCTTGAGAGATGTAAGCTCCGCCGATGATGGTTGCTGTAGCTATAGGAATTGCAAGAATAGCGGCCCCCCGAACAACTTTCTTTCTAAGAGAAACCATAGGTATAACTTGGGTTTTCCTCTTATCTTGTTTTAGATTCTGGACTGGTTTAAGGGCAGACTTGAGTTTAGCTAGAGGAATTCTAGAGTGTCCAAACGAGCTCAGAGTTCTTACTAATTCAGTAGCAGGGGCGAACCTGTTAACACCGTCTTCGCAAGAATAAAGTCTTCCTACACCAGCAATTTGAACTGTTTTTCCAGCCTTAAGTTCAGAAGCAATAAATTCTGCTTCTGCCTCTGCAAGAGACATCGCTTCCGTGTAGGTAAGACCTGTTGAACGGATGATTTCCTGGGCTAGAAGACCGTCGTTGTGGGTGAGATTTGGATTAAAAAGAACATCTCTGGAAGGAGGAACCATTTCTTCCTTCTCATCGTCGTACCAAGCAGATCTTTCATTGCAAACGAATCCTCCAAATCCTGGAATGATTACGCAGTCGTAATCAAGAAACATTCCAGGTAGCAGTGCTCTTGTGTACTTCAAGTCCATAAATGCAAGATAGGTAAATATTAATTGCTAACGAAGTAGGGAGACGTGACCTTTCAACAGAATAGCGCCCCTAGAATCTTCATATCTCAAAGTATAGAGATAAACACCGTCAGGGCAGTAATGGGTCCCGCCTTGGTGAGAGCCATCCCAAACTTCCTCTGAGTCTTCAGAGTAGAAAACGAGTTCTCCCCACCTGTTGTAAATGGATATTTTGTAGCCTTCAAGTCTTTCTCCGCTTACAAAAAATGCGTCGTTATTGCCATCATTATTTGGGGTAAATGTATTTGGAACGTAAACTGGGAAGAAGACGTCTAAGTATGTGGAGTCGACTCCTTCACAACCGTTTTCGTCAAGGGCGTGGAACACATACCATCCAGGTTCCGCTGATAAGACTTCAGGTAGGGTGCAATCTGAACAGCTGAGATTTTCTTCTGGTGTCCACCAAAAGGTATCGCCTTCAGTCGATCCGAGAAGTCGGACTTCGTCTAGCCATTCGACTTCACGGTCGGGGCCAGCATCTACGAAAGGGGGTTGGCCTACATAGACAGTTAGCTGATCACTTTCGGTACAGCCGTCAGAGTCAGTCACGAAAACTGTGAATGTTGTCGTTTCTACCGGGAAGGCCGTTGTCTCTCCAGAGTTAGATTGTGTGACTAATTGGGATGGAACCCAACTGAATGTCGATTCTGGGTCGCCCCCGGTTGCTGATATAGGGAATTCGTCACCCCTGCAGATGCCACCGTCCTCTGAAGCAAAGGCTGAAGGGACTATTACGTTTACACTTACTTCGTCAATTCCTATGCCGCAAAGGTTTTGGACGTAGCAAGTGTAGTTGATGTCAGATTCTGGTGTAGCGTATGGGTTTTGAACGTTATTCTGGCTTATGTCTATATTAGGTTCCCAGAGCCAAGCATCCCCTTCAGATGAAGGGAGGGCTGCTCCATAACCTATACAAATGGTGATAGGGTCGTGAACAACTCCCACGGGCGGGCCAGGCACAACCGTGATGAGGACGTTGTCGGCATCAGTGCATCCATATTCGTCAGTTGCAGTAACTGTGTACTCTGTGGTGACGTTAGGTGATGCTGTGATAGCCCCTGCATTAGGGTTGCTGATTCCGGTAGGTGGTGACCACTCAAATTCCTCAGCGCCTTCAGCCACGATGTCAACTCCTTCGCCTAAACAGATAGCTATACCTGGAGTACTAAGTTCTATTTCTACTTCGCTTACTACGACTGTTACTTCTGCTTGACCTTCTCCACATTCATTTTCGTCGTGAACCACATAAGTTGTTGTTACCATTGGTGAAGCTGTGGGGTTCGGAATTGAGGTTGAGCTTAATGTTGCATCTTGAAGCCAAAGTAGATCCTCTGAACCCCAAGCATAAAGTTGTACCTCCTCTCCTGCACAAATTGGCTGAACCTGGTCAACAGTTGGGTTTGGCACATCTGCAATAAATATGGAAATTTCATCTGATTGTGGATCTAAACAGCCCAGTGGGTCTGACACTGTCATGGTAACTATCCACTCTCCATTTGCGTCATATGTATGAGTCGGCTCAAACTCCTCACTTGTGTTTCCGTCTCCAAAATCCCAAAAATACTCTCCCCCACCAAGCGAGTTGTTTACGAATTGAATAGGTTCTTCAGGACAAATAATATCAGGCGCAACGAGGTCAATATTGGGATTTATTACCCCCAGGGCAAACTTGAAAATCCCCAGGTTACAGTTAAAGCTATCGTTTGTGCTACTCCAAGCTCCTGGAGTAGTGGGGAAGTCATTGTTTCCACCACACCCTGCACAAACCGCCTGATAAACAGTCCCATTTTTATCAAACCTAGAAGTACCTCCGTCAACGTGTTCGGCAGAAGACGAACCGCCGAAGAATGTACCGTAAATAAACTCTTCAGCCCCCGGATTTAATACTCCTAACCAAAAGTCACTACCATCAGTTGTTGCTTGAAACGCATCATTAGTAACAGGCATCCCCGTTGTACCTGTAGTACTTACAGTGTTTGTCGCACCTCCCCATCCGCTCATATAGATTTGTCCACATTCACTAACAAGAAAAGCTGTGGGGCTAATCTCAATTTGGTTATCTGCAGCACCACTTCCTACGCGTGTGCACCATTCAAGATTTTGAAGTTGAGTGTCAAAACAAGCCACAAATTGACCAGCATTTGGAGACGCATTGTATATGTTATCCCCCTCGACAACCATGTCTCCTGTAGTTTGGCCATAGATATAAATCAAATCATCTTCATCAAGTTGAATGAAGTATGCCTGGTCATACGACCCTGTACCAAAATAAGTGCTCGCTAAAGGCGTGCCTCCTCCGTTTGGAAAACGAGTAATGAAGGCGTCTGTGAGACCTTCTATGCCAAACTGATACGAAGACCCAAGCGCAGGATAATCAGTGCTCCTTGTCCCTCCACAAACCACAGGTTCAAAACCAGAGGTAAACTGAACTCCATATGCAGCGTCGTCTTGCGAACCGCCCACGTATGAAGACCATTCTATCTCAGACAAGTCTTGCGTCATCCTGAATAACACACCGTCAGTTCCTCCGCCGTTATAACTTGGATAGGGTCCATCGACTATTGGAAAATTAGAACTCGAAGTAACAGTTGCTACCCAAGGTCTATCTAGGTCATCGACGTTTATTTCACCTCTAAAAACATCACCATAGTTGTAATTGAGGTTGCTGCCAGAATTAATGCCGTCATTTCCTGAGCCTCCCACATATGTTCCATTTAGTAGACCGCCTGTCCCAGCAGAAAACTTTAAAATGAATAGATCTGATCCGTTGTTGAAGTTTCCAGGGAATGAACAACAAGTGTTCAAATCAACAGAAGGCCCGCTATTAAATGATGGGTTGTATGCACCAGTCGTTGTTGGGAAATCCGTCGATCCAGTAGTGCCAAAAACATAAAAATCTCCATTAGAATCTGCCACTACTGATGAAGGAACGTCCATCCCGTTACCTCCAGCAATAGTCGAATAAATAATTCCCGTGCCGTCTGGAGTAAAGACCGTTATGCCTAAATCAAATGGCCCGTCTGCTAGAGTAAAGTCAGTTGAAATCGCACCCGCAGTTGTTGGATAAGCCCCCATATCTCCCTCCCAAAGCGCAGCACCTCCAATTGAATTCCCCTCATCGTCAGACCCTGCCGTGAACCCCCAATTTGCCTGAGTCGAACCTATATATGTCGCAAAAACGATATCTGGATCTATCACCAAGTCGTAGTTCTCATCGTAGTTACCAACCTTAAACCTCACCTCCGTCAATCCGTCACTCTTTTGGTTAACGTCATACTCACACTCAACTTCTACAAACCTTGTTCCAATTAGCTGAAATGCAAACGGGGTGCCTTCGACAATTTCTCCTGTATCGCCCATATAGTGGACTAAACTCCCGTCATCCTTAACCTCTACCACAGTTCCCTCGTGGCTCATTACGATGTCGCTAGGGTCTCCGCCTGGATTTACAACCCAGTCATACTTAAGCCTCTGAGATCCTCTAGCAGTGCCGTCCATTCTGAGGTTTACTTTTGGCCAAACACCTTCGTAATTCACTGTGCCCACAGGCTCGATACCAGTCACCCACTTAGTAGGATCATTGCCCCTGTAGTAATTAACCTTATATCCCAGCTCATTAGACCCCGACTTCAAAGACAATTCATTTCCTCCAACAAATTCCACCTTCCAAGCATGCGACTTCAGTATTTCAGGCATCCCATCACCATTCAAGTCCTCGTGTGCCCAAAGCTCGTCAAAACCATCCCCAGCAATCCAAGCCGTCCATCCAGCTTTTTCCATCCAAAACACCCCTGAACTAAGATTTGCTCTGTACTGAACAAAATCATCCCATTGCCCTTCGTTAGGCAGGAATTCCACGTTATGCTGGGCGTGTGAGGAAAGGGTTTGGCCTTTACAAAGACAAGAAGCGCCCATAAAAATGAGCGCTATCATTAATTCAATGTTGAGCCTACTTAAAAACACTACCTCAAGTTATCAGATAAAAGCCTCATTTCCAACACTGGTGACATACGTTCGTGTAAAATCCTATAAACTGCATCAGCAATTGGAATATCGACTTTAAACTTTTTGTTCATTTCATTTATGCCCTTTGCCCCTGTCATACCTTCAGCAACCATTTTCATCTCAATAACAGCCGCCTTGACAGTATATCCATTACCAACCATTGTGCCAAGAGCCCTGTTGCGGCTATTCACACTATAAGCCGTTACAAGCAAATCGCCTAGATAAGGACTACTCTTAATATTCCTGTCGATATCATGAACCGAATCTATAAATCGCTTCATTTCTATAGCTGCGTTGGATATTAGAACTGAGATAAAATTATCCCCATAGCCCAGACCATGTGCTAATCCTGCCCCTACTGCATATACATTCTTAAGAACCGCAGCTAATTCTGCACCAAAAACATCATCCGATGTATTTACTCGGATATATCTAGTTCTCAAGTACGGTGCAAATTGCTCTGCCTTCTCTTTATAAGAACATGCAACTGTCAAATAGGACAACCTCTCCCTTGCTACCTCCTCCGCATGACAGGGCCCACAAACTATTCCAAGATTCTCATAAGGTATGCCTAAACTTTTATGCAAGTACCTAGCAGGAATACTATTATACTGGGGTATCATACCCTTAATCGCTGAAATCACAAACTTATTTTTGAGACCCTGAGGATTGTGCTCTTCTAACACTTCGTGCAAATACACAGAAGGAATCGCAAATATCACCACGTCGCTATTGTTGATTACTTTCTGCATATCCCTTGAAAGCTTGAGCTTTTCAATGGGAAGTTGTATTGATTCTATGTACCTAGGATTGCTGCCAAACTTTTGCAAATGCTTCAACATGTCCTCACAGCGAACCCACCAATTAAGTTCACTTGAGTTCTCACAAATCATTTTAGCAAGAGCTGTTGCCCAACTCCCGCTACCTAGTAAACCAATTCTTAGTTTTTCAGACATGAATGCTAAGTTAAGACTTAGCGTGTTTGATAGATGAGAACGTCTTGGCCTAACCTGATTTTTAGCCCCTGCATGCCGTTCCAGTTTCTAATCTCATCCTGAGACACGCCATACTTATTCGACAGCCCCCAAAGTGTTTCGCCTATTTTAACCCTATGAATAATAACGCTTTCGTTACTACCTAGAATATTAGCAACTGTTCTTCTGTTCGTTTGGTGCTGTTCTTCCGAACAGCTCTCAGAAGTTTTGCAAGAAATTATAGGGAAGGTCTCGCTAGCCCCATATGAAACAAGCCTAGAAGCTGGAACACCCTCTCTAATCAGAGCTTGCATTATGGAATTTGCTCTGCTTTGGCTTAAATCATCATTATAACTATGAGTAGCCCTTATATCACAGTGAGATATTAGTAAGACATTAAACTCAGAGTTCGCTAACAAAAACTCGGCAAACTCCTTAATGACACCCTTATCCTCATCCCTAATCGAGTACTTATCTAAATCCCAATGCACTTTCAAAGGAATATTAATAACAGACTTAATCACATCAACTTCATCTGTCTTGTCCTTTACTTCTTCTTCCTCAATTTCTGTTACTTCCGTTATACACGATGTGTATTCACATGAACCATCATCCTTAGTTGCGTAACCGTCATAATTACAAGCATGTGGAATAGTGCATCCTCCCCTATCTTCCTTAACTTCAACTAGAGGCACCTCGTCGTCAAACACAACAGAAGAGTTGTCATTAAAATCCTCAACAATTTCAAGCTCCGGTTCTGGCACATAGTATTCACATGAGCCGTCGTCAACAATAGCCTCTGAGTCATAGTTCGTAGCTTCCTCATCCATACAGCCCACCTTTACAACAAATGGAATTGGAACATACACTAAGAGCTCTCGAACGGTTTGGTCTTCAGGAGCATAAAAAGACTCCGGAATATAGCCAAGGTAATTTGGACACTCTATCGTATAAGAAAGTCCTCTTTTAATAGAAGTAGACCAATGCGCGAGCGTATCAGTAACAAACTCTTCCAAATTCAACGAGTCAACAATCGCAAGTTCTGCCTCTACCTTAGGCCAAAGCGAAAAATCAGATTTATGTACCGTTACAACATTAAGAATAATCTCAGGGTCATAGGTCGAAAAATGATACAAGCTGTCTATACCGTTTCTATCTGAAGCAAATATCCCTCCTTCTCCAGTAGGATCAAGCTGAAGGCCAAAATCATCCCTAGGAGAATTTATAGGGCTTGGGAGTTGATCATTTACACTAGCCCACTCATCATTAGCTCCACGCGTGGCGTAAACTATATCAAGACCTCCAAGACCTAAATGGCCATTCGAGCTAAAGTATAAAGTGTCGTTATGCCTCATTGTTGGGAATGCTTCATCCCTTGTTGTATTAACAATACCCCCAAGGTTTTCTGGCTCACCCCAACTTGCTTCTTTTCTATCTACTTTCCATATATCCATGCCTCCAATACCTCCGGGCATATTCGAAGTGAAATAAAGGGTTTGACCGTCTGGCGAAAGTGATGGATGGGCAAACATGTATTTGTCATCACAGAATTCTAGTCTGTCATCAGTCACCCAATGTTTTACGCCCAAAGAATCTGTAATTAAGTCTGTATGGAAAAGCTGAATCGGTCTTAATATTCTAATACCAGCTGGTCTCTTTAGCTTTTCGATAAAAGTTTCTTCAGGCCTTACATAAGTCTTACCAAGTACACCAATTGTATCTCCAATGTGATGAGCAACTACCCCATCATGAAACTCAGTGTTTACTTCAAGCATCGGAACTGCTTCAAGCGTAATCGCACCTCCATAGCCTAATGTATCAATTATCGCTCCCTTCCACAAATCCATCAACCTGTTTCCTGTATAGTCGTCAATATGAACTTCCGATTTTTTTCTTTGCTTAAAAATTCTAGGGCTTTCAGCTACGAAATACAAATCGTCGTTAACTCTATGTGGCAGCGCTGCACTTGCAATTCTGGGGGCTTCATCACTTAGGTTTTCAATCTCAACTGTTCTAACTCTATATAAAACACTTTTTTTCTGACGTTCATCAATGCTGTTAATTGAATTAATCCTTGCAACAACACTGGGCGAGCTTTCCATCTCATTAAAAGTCTCTAATGCTAAATTGTATTGTCCTAAAGCCATTTGAGATTCCGCCTTGAGAAAAAGCTGATCATTTGTAAGTATTCCTTGACTAGATGTTTGCAAAGAGTCTAGACACCTTAAAGCTTCCTCATGTGAGTTTAGTTCTGTATAGATATCAACTAAAGCAGTGTATGCTTGGACTTTATACTTTTTACTTTTAGTAGCTCTCTCATATTGCTCTGCAGCTTCCATAAAAGCTCCTTGATCATTAAGCGCAACACCTTCTAGATAAAAATGAGTAGAACAACTACTTAAAACAATTGCTACTATACAGTAAAGCCAGTTGTATGTATTTCTGCTTTTCATCATTAGAAATATCTGGGACTTTGAATAATCGTAGTTGACCCACCAAAGTCAAATCCAATTTGGATCTCGTGGGCTGCACCTAAATGAGAGTATAATCCTCTTCCTATAACATCAAAAGAATAACCAACTCTTAAATTGTATGGCAAATCTGCTTCAACAGACATTAAGAAATTCATGTTAGTCCTTAGGCCTGCGCCCAGCCAAACTTGTGTTCTTGAATTCTTCTTGTCATATATCAATGCATGTAGGTTAAAGTCTACAAGCATGGGATTGGTCTCCATGTAGCGAACTAGGACGCTAGGCTTAATTGCAAAACTAGGACTTACATCAACTATCCCTCCACCGTATAAATATAGATGTCGTTTATAGAAACGGGTATCAGGGTCTGCTCTTAAAACATGGTCTCTTGCGAAGTAATCTGGCACTGAAACACCGCCAAACCACTTGCCGCTGTTTGATGTGACAAATGAACCAAAGCCCAAAGTCAAAAACCCTTCCCTTAAATTGCCATTTGCATAAACAGGGTCGTTCTCATCCCACACTACTAAATCATCAAGCCTAGCAGAATAACCCACAAAACCCGCTCTCAAACCAAACGAGATTTTTCCCCAACTAGTCCTTAAGTGATAGCTCATATCTGCACCTAAAACCCTCTCCCTAACAACTCCTATTCTATCTGAAGAATACATTATCCCTATTCCAATAGGCAACTTCTCTAACTTGCCGTCAACACAAAGAATTTGAGTCGTAGGAGCTCCCTCAACTCTCCATTGATTTCTGTGCATCGTAGAAGTTTGGATGTACGAATGTGCACCTGCATATGCAGGGTTTAGCATTAGAGCATTAAAGTTATACTGAGAAGCTAAATAATCTTGTTGAGCATCAGCTATTGTAACACTCGCAATTAATGTTAGTGATGCTAGAACTGTATTTAATGCTACTTTCATCGTCTAATATCTACAAAGGTTGAATATGCATTCCCCGAAGCTTCGAAAATGATAAAGTATGTGCCAGGAGCTAGTGGTTCTCCATTATCATCGACTCCATTCCAATCATTCCTGTAGTTTTCTTGATCAAAAACTATTTGGCCCCATCGATTAACAACTTTAAACCTTGTATCCGGTATCCAATCACATGGTGCACCCTCACCTGGAGCGATCAATGGGCCAATATCAAGGATTACATAATTATCATTTAGGTTGTCCCCATTTGGAGTTATTCCCGTGGGTAATGTCGGAGCAAATACTGTTTCTTCTATACGAATAAAGTGGCTAGCTTGATCTGAATTACCACATCCATCCTGCCAGAAATAAGTTCTTTCAATAATACACGCTTGATCCTCACATTCACCTTCTACAACCAAGTCCTCACAATCAAAACTTAAATCATTGGACCCGCATTCATCCGAGAATTCCAATTCACTAAATGTCTCGTCACAACTAGGCATATTGTAAGAACAATAGAAAAATAATGAATCAAGATCTGTTTCCAGGGCTGGTGGCGTTAAATCTCTAACTTCTATCAACTGACTTTCTGTAGTTGTTAATCCACATGCGTCAGTAACTATGAAGTGCCTAATTAAATCGTAATTATCATCACAAATTTCATTCTCAATAACATTATCAATGTCTATTGTCATACCCTCTGGTGAACACTCATCATCAAATTCAGGAACTTGATAATTTATCTCGTCTGAACATTGTACTTGAATGTTTTCAGGAACAAATGTGAAAAATGGTGCTTCGTCGTCAACAAAAGTTATCGTTTGGGTTTGATAATAGGAATTCCCTGCATCATCCTCAATTTCGAATGTTCTGTAAACTACCGATTCATTTGCGCAATCCTCGAAATTCTCTGACACATTAATTGAGATTAACTCTGGGTTTGGGTCGCATGCATCGACAAACTCCACTGGATCGGTTGGGTATTCTTCATCACAAGAAACTTCAATGTCAGCTGGAAATTCTGTGAAGTATGGCGGAGTCGTGTCGACTACGTCAATAGTTTGCATACCAGTCGTCGAATTACCACAATCATCTGTAATCGTAAAGGTTCTTTCAATAGTATATGTTCCTGTAGATTGGATATTAACTATTTCTTGTTCCTCCTCGACTAGAGGTGAATCATCGCAGTTGTCAAAAGCAGATGGTGGATCAAATATTATGTCATCACTACACTCAACCGTATAATCGTTTGGGACTACTAACTGAGGGCTTTGAAAATCTTCAACAATTATAAATTGCTGAGCAGTCGAAGAGTTGCCGCAGTTATCTGTTGCAGTAAAAGTCCTCGTCAAAGTATAAGTCTGTGGGCAATCACCAAACACAGTGTCTACCTCCTCTGTTATATCTACCTCTCCCAAGCAGTTATCGATTGCTATCGCATTTTCTAAAACAGGTATTTCATCACAAGATTTAGAAAAACCTAGAGGCACATATTTTATCTCTGGCGCTTCGTCATCAAAAACTTCTATGAGGTATTCCGTTGAGTCTGCATTTCCACATGCGTCAACCGAATATGCCCATCTTGACATTTCCCAATGATTTGGGCACGAAAGTTGAGTTTCTGTGACCTCTCCCCACTCTACGTTTTCTACAGCGGAGCACAGGTCATATGCTTCTAACAAAGGCCAAACAACAAGGTCCTTACACTTAAATGGTATTGCTAATTCTTGAGAGGGGGTAAACGAAAACTCCGGGCCAATTGTATCAACAACATTTACAAAGTGAGTGTCAATTCTGGTGTTATTACACTCATCAACTAAAGTGAATTCCCATTGAAATTCACGCTCTGCTGCACAGTAACCTATGATGGTGTCTAAGTCTATGGTTTGGTCTACAATACCACAGTTATCATTAAAATCTACTTGAAAAAGACCACTGATCAAATAGTCTAAAAGATCCCAATCCTCACAACTAATCAAAGTGTCATTCGGAAAAGCTGTGAAAGTTGGAGCTTCAAAATCAACTATATCAATCGTCTGAGTTGCACAAACAACCCCAGTTCCACACTCAGAGTTTTGAAGTGGAGCGGGGGTTAAGAACGTTCTCGTAATTCTCGCAACTACATTCGGAGAGCTCGGGTCTGAGCATCCAAGAGTGTCAACATCAACTATAAGCTCGACCTGCTGGAAAAGCTCATCTGTTACATCATCGCATTGATGAACCAAAACATCATCCGTCTGAGTGTAAACATAATTCCAATCCTCCTCTCCACAATTCCAAATAATATCCTCTGGAGGTGTAATGCAAATATTTTGTGCAAGTAGCTGAATTGACCCAATAAGAGTGAAAACTATAAATGTGATGTACTTGCTTTTTCCTTTAATCATTTTCTCATTAATGAATTTAAATAAATCATCGCAAAATCGTAACAAATCCTCTTAATTCTTTTGCATTATCAACCCAGGTGTTAGAATTTACCTTGATTACCCAAGTATAGACATCGTTCTGAGAATAATACTGTCCATTCTCTCCGACTTCCCCAAGCCAGTATTCTTCAGGATCATCTGATTCCCAAACAAGCATCCCCCATCTGTTGTAAATCTGAATATTATATGATTCAATTACATCTAGGTTAGAGAATTCTGGCCTCCAAGCATCATTTATTCCTCTTGAATTAGAGCTTGCAAATGGGGGAGTAAAGGAGTTCGGCACATATATTTCAAGTTCTGTTGAAATAGTTATAATTTCAGTATGACTACTCACACAACCATACTCACTTGTCGCAGTCAATGTTGTTTGATATGAACCTGGCAACAAAAAGTCAAAAACTGGTGATTCCTCTGTTGAAATACCTCCATTGCCAAACTGCCAATAGCTAGATGCATGGCCTGTTGTTAAGTTCAAAAACTCAAAAGATGTGTTGCTTGGATGTGAGGAGTTGGGGTCAAATGATGAAGACACTAATGGCACTGCATCGAAGTCTACGTTTGGTTCAGGCCAGACATTAATTATCTCAGGAATCTCCATTTGACTTTCACACCCTTCTAAAGAAATTGCTGTCATATTCAGCACAAAGTTGCCAGATTGGTTAATTGTAAGAGGGAAATTGGGAACTGGTCCATTATAAATCAGCCAATCGGAATTCGCAATAGTAATATTTGTTCCTATCGCTCCCGAAGAGATGTCATTAAACGCAACTTGTAAAGGCACACACCCAGATGTTGGAGTCATCAATATCTCTGGCGATGGGAATTGGTATACGCCTACGCTTTCAGACGCTATCGCAGTACAACCAAATGAATTTGTAACTAGCAACTCAACCAAATAATCTCCATAGTCGTTGACTTCAAAAGAAGGCTGGAATGCCCCGCCAACTTCCTGGCTGTTGACGATCCATTGATATTGTAGGGACGTCCCGTCAGAGAAATTACTCAAATAAATCGTCGATGGAAGGCCGCAAAGCAATTGATCACTAATATCGAATGCTGCAATCGGCTCGGGTAGAACATCTATTAAAATAGACCCATTAGAAGAACATCCGTTTAATGTCAATGCTTCTACTTCTACTGTATATGTTTGTTGACTATAAGAATTGTTTATGAAAATATGTGTGGGGTCTTCTTCTACACCATTTGGAGAAGAATCTCCAAAATCCCATGTCCAAAAATCGGTGTCTGTGGATTGGTTATCAAATTCAACAAGCAAAGGACTACAGCCTGACAAAGTATTAGACTCTATGTCTAATACCGGAGTTGGGTTTACATCTACTTCAATTGTCTCAGTACCAACACATCCAAATAAATTAGATAATACTGTAGCTTCGACAACATAGTTGCCCGAATTGTCAAACGTATAATTGACATTCATACCGCTATCTACTCCTCCATCTCCAAAATTCCAATCAATTCCCCCTGGAGAAATTACATCTACTGAGAATATTGCCTCTTCGCCTTCACAGAATTCATCTGCTTCAGCTACTAATGTAAACTCTGGCTCAGGGTGCACGGTAATTACCACCTCGGAAGTGTCATATGAGCATCCATTTGTCACATACTGAGTCAATACATACTGACCTTCTTCATCATAAACATTTGTTGCAATACCATCAGATGAAACATTGCCATCTCCGAAGTCAAATGTCACATCAGTTGTGGCAACACTTAAGTCATTTACGGTCAATTCAAGTGGAGGGCAACCGCTTGTAGCGTTTGCCGTAAAGAATGACTGAACCACGTTTGGTTCTATCCAGATTGGAACGGTATAGTCATCGATCCCACATGCGTTCTCACCAGTTACAGTAATGAAGAAAGTTGTTGAAAGGGAATCAACTTCATATGTCGGAAAAATTGGTGTTGCACCTGTTGACGTCTGTCCATTTCCATAATCCCAACTCACGTCATCAGGTAGTCCGACACCTGTAAACAAAAGCTCTGCCGTATATGGAGAACATGCCGTATCGTTCAGAAGCAGAAAGCTCATTTGTGGCTGCGGCAGAACCTCTATTTCTTGAATAATCTGGTCCTCTCCGCATAAATTAGTGGTAGTTAGTAATACATCATAAAAGACAATTGTATCGCCTTGCGTGAAGGTTTGGTCTAGAGGAACTTCCGAATAGAATGTTTGACCATTTAAAAACCACTCAAATTCACTATATGGAGCGTATGAATCATTTGTGAACGACACGTCTAGCGGTGCACAACCAATCTCAGATGACATACTAAAGTTTGCAATAGGTACATCCGTCACTTCAACATCAACGAATGAAGTGTCCACACAACCCCAATCATTCGATGCATAAAGTGTCACTAAATAATCACCTATTTCTGGATAAGTATAAGTAGGTACCGTTTCAAAACTCGCCTCATTATTTCCAAAGTCCCATTCATATCCAGTTGCTCCTATTGACAACTGCTCAAACGGATAAATGAAATTATTACAGCCTAATGTGTCGGCATCAAATGAAGAAATTGGAACTGGATATATTTGTATGTTGTGATTAATTGTATCTGAACACATAGTTGTTGGATCAGTAAAGGTGTAAAACACCCCGTAATCACCTTCTTGTTGGTTTGTGTTATAGGTTCCCTCTTGACCATCAATAATATTTAACCCAAACCATGTGCCTCCTAAAGGGTTTGGTGTTGCTAAATATTCAGACCCAAGGTTACCACAGAAGGCGTCTTCACTTGCAATTGAAATTTCAGGAAGTGGATCAATCGTAACGGTTACGATGTCTGTTGAGTAACATGTTCCTAATCCATATTCAATCATAAAATCGTAGTCTCCGGGTAACATAAGTTGAGGGTTAACTATACCCAATGTAGGATCAACAATTGCTGTTTCGGTTACGGAATTTGTCCCAAGCCAATTTATGTTCGTTTCAGGAGAATAATTTTCTAATTGAAGGTGTGGAGCATTAAAACAAACAGTTGTATCAGGGCCTGCATAAGCTACAATAGGATCACTTACAAAAATTAAAACCGTGTCTGTGTTTGTACACCCCGTTTCATTGCTAGTAAATGAGTAAACAATTTCAAAGGTGCCGAGGCCAGTAAGTGAAGGATCCAGTTCACCTACAGGGCTTATTGCTCCGTCTGCAGCACCAATTCCATAAAAATAACCTATTCCACCTTCACTAAGACCTGGACTGTATCCAAGTAAACTGCCTGGTATTGGCTGGTTACAGAACGATGTGTCGGGACCAGCATACACTACAGGAATCTCCTGTACTGTAACCTGATGAGAAATTGTATCTGAACAGTTCGTAGTCGGATCA
>MDSV01156348.1_pt1 | contig 25877 bp, 26 predicted proteins | sample 810851 | NCBI WGS metagenome assembly MDSV01 (sample SAMN05326640, study PRJNA326480) | marine metagenome | isolation source: seawater | place: Atlantic Ocean: North East | collected 2012
AAAGATTTGTGTGATGCTTTTAAAAATAATTTAATTCCAAATAGCTTTGAGGATGAAAATTATTACAATATAAAAAAGATGAAATTATTAAATATAAAATGAAAAAAATTGCAATAGTCACAGGTGGGGCAGGTTTTATTGGAAGTCACATGGTTGACTATTTATTAAAAAAAAATCTTAAAGTTTATGTCGTTGATAATTTTTCTGGTGGACATCAAAAAAACTTGATCCAACATAAAAAAAATAAAAATTTAATCATAAAGCGTAAGGATATTTGCTCTTTAAACCCTAAAGATAGAATTTTTAAAAATTGTAGCTACATATTCCATTTTGCCGGTATAGGAGACATTGTTCCTTCAATAGAGAGACCTTCCGACTATATGAGAGTAAATGTCCAGGGGACTATTAAAGTTTTAGAGGCAGCTAGATTTAATAAAGTGAAAAAGTTTGTTTATGCTGCTTCTGCTTCTTGTTACGGAATAACAAAAAAGAAGGTTTCGGAAAATCATATAATTGACCTACAACATCCTTATGCTTTAAGTAAATATCTAGGTGAGCAATCAACATTACATTGGAAAAAAGTTTATAAGCTGCCTGTAAATACTATTAGAATATTTAATGCCTATGGACCAAGAGTAAGAACTACAGGTGCTTATGGCGCTGTAATCGGTGTTTTTTTTAAACAAAAAATTAGAAATAAACCACTAACAATAGTTGGAGACGGTAATCAGACACGTGATTTTGTTCATGTTACTGATGTTGTTAAAGCTTTTTATTTAGCAGCTAAAACAAGTAAAACCGGAAATGTTTTCAATGTTGGAACTGGTTTCCCTCAAAGTGTAAATTTTTTAGCTAAAATTGTCGGAGGAAAAAAAGTCTATTTACCAAATCGACCAGGAGAGCCAAAGAATTCTGTTGCAGATATTAAAAAAATTAGAAAAATATTAAAGTGGAAACCAACAGTAAAATTTTCTGATGGAATAAGAATGATGATGAAAAATATAAAAGATTGGAATAATGCTCCTTTATGGACAAAAAAAACTATAAGCAGTGCAACAAAAACCTGGTTTAGATATTTAAGATAATAAATGACATCTCAATACGAAAATCAATTTTCTTATAAAATAACTAATGTTGGAAGTATCCTAAAAAAAATAGGAAAACGACCAAGACAAAAAAAAATTATAATGTGTCACGGAAACTTCGATGTGGTTCATCCAGGACATGTTAGGCATCTTTCTTATGCAAAATCTAAAGCTGATTATTTAGTTGTAAGTATTACTGCTGATAGATTTATTAAAAAAGGACATTATAGACCATATATACCTGAAAATATTAGAGCTCAAAATCTTGCAGCATTTCAAATGGTAGATTTCGTTGTTATCGACAAAAACGAGAAACCACTAAAGAATCTTTTAACATTAAAACCAGATTATTTTGCCAAAGGTTTTGAATATACATCAGACGGGCTGCCACCTGCCACTAAAGAAGAAGCAAAAATAGTTGATAGCTATGGAGGTGAAATGATTTTTACACCAGGTGATATCATATACTCATCGACTAAATTATTAAACTTATCTGAACCAAATCTCGATACATTTAAAATTTTAAATTTAATGTCTAGAAATAAAATTAAATTTTCAGATTTAAACAAAAGTTTAAAAAGTTTAGATAACATTAAAGTTCATGTTGTAGGAGATATAATTGTTGATACTTATACAAAAACAAATCTAATTGGAGGAAATACAAAAACACCCACTCCGAGTGTTCTATTTCAAGAAAAAAATGATTTTGTTGGTGGGGCTGGAGTAGTAGCTAAACATTTAGCTGAAGCAGGGGCAAAAGTGACTCTAACTACAGTGTTTGGCGATGATCATCTTAAAGATATTGTTTTAACAAATTTGAAAAAAGATAAAATTAAAGTGAATCCAATAGTTGATGCAAATAGACCAACTACTAATAAAAATACTATCACAGCAGGTGAATATAAAATGTTAAAAATTGATAAATTAGAAAACCTTCCTATTTCTGATAAGATTTTGAAAAAAATAAAAAACCATATTTTAAAAGAAAATTGCGATATTATAATTTTTTCAGACTTTAGACATGGAATTTTCAATAAAAAAAGCATAAACGAGCTCAACAAATCTATTAAAAAGAGAATATTTAAGGCAGCAGATAGTCAAGTAGCCACTAGATGGGGAGATATTTCAGAGTTTAAACATTTTGATTTAATTGCACCTAATGAAAAAGAAGTTCGTTATTCACTATCTGATCAAGATTCGAGCATAAGTGAATTAACACGAGAGTTACAAAAAAAATCTAGTTGTAAAAATTTAATTTTAAAGCTTGGCTCTAAAGGAGTTATCGCAGTTGGATTGGAGAAAAATAAAAAAATTTCTTTTGGAATTCCAGCTTTTGCAAGAAATGTAACAGATGCAGTTGGAGCCGGAGATGCACTGTTAGCCTACTCTTCGTTATCTTTATTTAAAACTAAATCAATAACGATTTCATCTATATTAGGCTCTCTAGCAGCCGCATGTGAATGTGAGATGGAAGGCAATATCGCCGTTAAAAAAGATTTAATATTAAAAAAAATAAGAATCCTAGAAGAGTCATCAAAATATAAGTCAAAATAAGATGAAAGCAATTATCATTGGTCTAGGAGTTCAAGGAAAAAAAAGAAAAAAAATACTAGGAAAAAAATATATCTGTTCGGTAGATACAAATGGTAGTGGAGATTATACCAATATTAAAGAAGTTCCATTAAATCTATATGATACGGTTTTTATTTGCACCCCTGACTCAAAAAAAATAGACTTAATAAAATATTGTCTAAAAAACAATAAAAATGTTTTAGTAGAAAAACCTTTAGTATCAAAAAAAAATAAGCATTTATCAGAGGTAGCTAAAATGGCTAAACAAAAAAAAGTTTTTATAAAAACAGCTTATAATCACAGATTTGAACCAGCTATAATAGGATTGAAAAAAATAATTGGAAAAAAAATATTAGGTAAAATTTATAATTGTAGAATATTTTATGGAAATGGTACTGCCTTTTTAGTTAAAAGAAGTAAATGGCGAGACAAGCAACCAGGCATAATCACTGATTTAGGCTCACATTTAATTGACATAGCACTTTTCCTTTTCAAAGGCAAAATAAAAAAAATTAAATTAATTGAATTTAATAAATTTGAAAATAAATCTTTCGATCAAGCAATAATTTTCTTAATGATTAATAATATCAAAATAAATTTAGAGATGACCTATAGTATGTGGAAAAATTCTTTTTATTGCGATGTAATAGGGTCCAAAGGATCGGCACATATAGAGTCTTTATGCAAATGGAGTAAAAGTAAATTGATTTTTAGAAAAAGAATTTTACCCTCAGGTGAGCCCATAGAAAAAATAAATGTTTATAATAAAGGCGACCCAACCTGGGTAAAGGAAAACGTAGATTTTGAAAAAAGTGTAAAAATTAAAAAAAAATCTGACTTAAAAAAAGATATTATAATAAATAATTGCTTTAAGAAAATTCTCAAAAAATAAAAAAATAACCATGAAAATCGGTTTTATTGGTATGACACATCTTGGATTAAATTACCTAGCCGCAACTGCTAGACGGAAATTTAATGTTTATGGTTTAGATGAAAGTAAAAATAAAATTGAGCGATACAAATCTTTCGATTTTAGTATCAGCGAACCAAAACTAAAAAAAGTTATAACTCAAAACAAAAATAAAATTAATTTTACTTCTAACTTTAATGACATAAAAAAAATGGATTTAATTTTCATTTCTTTAGATGTAGAGACAGACTCGATAGGAAAAAGTAAGGATAAACCTCTATTAAAACTTATAAAAAAAGTTAAAAAATATTCTAAAAAAAATGCTGAGCTAGTTATTCTTTCACAAGTAAAACCAGGGTTTACCAGAAATATTAATTTTCAAAAAAAAAAACTTTATTATCAAGTTGAAACTTTAGTTTTTGGTGAAGCAGTAGAACGAGCTAATAAACCTGAAAGAATAATCGTTGGACTTGAAAAAAAAAATACAAGTTTAGGTAAAAATTATAAAAAATTTCTAAACTCGTTTAAATGTCCAATAATTAAAATGAATTATGAGAGTGCAGAATTAACTAAAATTACTATAAATATATTTTTAGCTTCATCTGTTACAGTATCTAACACTATGGCAAGGTTGTGCAAACAAATTTCTGCTGATTGGTTTGATATTGTTCCAGCTTTAAAACTAGATAAACGTATTGGACCGTTTGCTTATGTCAAACCAGGACTAGGAATTTCAGGTGGAAATTTAGAGCGCGATCTTTTCACTGCAAAAATTCTTGCAAAAAAAGATAAGCACAGCTTGAGTTTAATTAACTCTTTTATAAATAATTCAAAATTTATGAAAAATTGGGTTTTAAGGGTAATTAATTCTGAAATTAAAAATCAAAAAATAGGAATATTTGGGTTAACCTATAAAGATAAAACTAATTCTATTAAAAACTCACCCACTATAAAATTATTAAAATCTTTAAAAAAGAATAAAGTTCTAGTTTTTGATCCCAATGTTAAGTTAAAGACAAATTTTAATAACGTAATTCAAGTCAAAAATTTTAGAGATTTAATTGATAAATGCAAAATTTTAATTTTTATGACCAATTGGAAAAATACTCAATATATAAAAAAATATATGAATAAAAAAAATTTAAAAAAAACGATAATAGTCGACCCTAATAATTTAATTGATGCGAATGACACAAAATTTAAAAAACACTTTAAATTAGGAAAGTAAGGTAATGAAATTTAAATTTGAAACTAAATTTTTCCAAAAGCCATCTAGAGTAGTATTACTTGGAACGTCTGGCATAATCTCGAAGAATCTTCAACTAAAGTTAAAAAAAAATAAAGTAAAGTTTATAAAATTTGGTAGAAAAAATTTAAATTTAAAAAGCAAGTTTTCAATAAAAATTTTAAAAAAAAAAATAAAAGAAAATGATTTTGTAATATTTATTTCTGCAGAAGCTCCAGTTAAAAACATTAAAATGTTAAATAATAATTTAAAAATTTGCAATAATGTAGCAAAAGCTCTTAGTAAAATAAGTTTTAAAAAAATAATGTATGTAAGTTCCGATGCTGTTTATTCTGACATAAGAGGAAAAATTAATGAAACATCAAAAACTGTGCCCAATTCTCTCCATGGAAAAATGCATATTAGAAGAGAAAAAATATTACTCAAAAAATTTAAAAATATATGTATATTGAGACCAACTTTAATTTATGGACTAAAAGATACACATAAAGGCTATGGGCCAAATCAATTTTTACAATTAGCAATAAATAAAAAAAACATAAAAATTTTTGGCAATGGAGAGGAAAGAAGAGATCATGTATATATCAAAGATGTGATTAAAATTATGATAAAATGTATTTTTATGAATGCCTCTGGTATTTTAAATATTGCATCTGGAAAAGTAACATCATTTAAAAATATAGCAGCAATAAGTAACCAAATAACAAATAATAAAAAGAGAATATTGAAAATAGAAAGAAAAGGACCAATGCCCCACAATGGATACAGACCTTTTTTAATAAAAAAAATTAAAATTAATTTTAAAGATATAAAAATCACATCAATCAAAGATGGAATAAAAAATTATTATTTAGAGATAATAAGATGAAAATTGAAGTAATAGATTTACGAAAAAGATTTCAGGAAGAAAAAAAAGAAATTCTTTCTGTAGTTAAAAAGATATTATCTAAAGGTAATTTGGTTTTAACTCCAGAGCTAAAAAGTTTTGAGGATAATATTGCTAAATATACCGGAGCCAAATATTGTCTAGGTCTTAACTCAGGAACCGATGCTTTGATGTTATCTCTATGGGCTGCGGGAATAGGAAAAGGCGATGAAGTTATTACCTCTCCAATATCTTTTATAGCTTCTGCTAGCTCAATTATTCATGTTGGTGCAAAACCAGTATTTGTTGACGTTGGGCAGGATTTAAACATAAATCCAGATTTAATAGAAAAAGCTATAACAAAAAAAACTAAAGCGATAATGCCAGTTCACTGGACTGGAAGACCTTGTTGTATGGACAAAATTTTAAAAATTGCCAAGAAACATAAATTACTTGTTATTGAAGACGCTGCTCAAGGAATGGGAGCATACTTTAACAAGAAACATACAGGAATGTTTGGAAAGATCTCAGCTTTTTCTGCTCACCCGCTCAAAAATTTAAATGCATTAGGCGATGGAGGCTTTATTATAACAAGCGATAAAAAATTTTATGATAAAATTAAGTTATATCGTAATCACGGATTGAAAGGTCGAGACAACGTTGAAATAATTGGTGTCAATTCAAGATTAGACTCATTAAATGCAGAAGTTTTAAATTTTCGTTTAAAAAGATTAAAAAGTATAATTAAACGAAGAACTAATAACGTCAATATTTACACAAAGAAAGTTAAGACAAAAAAAGTTCAATTTATTAATAAAAATAAAAATAAAATTAACGCCCATGTGATGTTTATAGCGTTTTGCGAAAAAAGAGATAAATTACAAAAATATCTTTCGAAGTTTAATATACAGTCATTAGTGTACTACAATACACCCTTACATTTACATAAAGGAGTAAGATATTTAGGTTATAAAAAAGGAGATTTTCCAGTTGCAGAGAAGCTATCAAAAAAGGTTTTAGCTTTTCCACATCATCAGCATTTAACAAAAAAAGAAATTGTATTTGTTTCAAAAAAAATTAACGATTTTTATAATTAAATATGAAGATAAAATTTAGTTACTTAGAAGAGGAGTTTAAAAATAATAAACTGTACTTTGCAAATTGGAAAAAATTAATTAAATCTACAGACTTTACATTAGGTTACTTTGTTGAAAAATTTGAAAAAGAGTTTGCAAGATTTATAGGAGCAAAATATTGTATTTCTACTAATAATGGAACTGATGCTTTAATTTTATCTTTAAAGTCTTTAGGGGTAAAAAAAGGCGATGAGGTTATAACAGTTTGTAATTCTTTTTATGCAAGTGCCGGAGCAATCGTAGCTTGTGGGGCTAAACCTATTTTAGTTGATTGTGACTCAAGGTATCAAATAGATATTGAAAAAATAAAAAAAAAAATTACAAAAAAAACAAAAGCTATTTTACCTGTTCATTGGGGAGGCGCCTCTCCAGATATGTTTAAAATTATGAAGCTTGCAAAAAAATTTAAAATTCATGTTGTAGAAGATGCTTGTATGGGTATAGGTGCGAAATTAAGGAAGAGGTCTCCAGGTACTTTTGGCATAATCAATGCTTATAGTATGCACCCTTTGAAATCTTTAAATGTGATGGGTGATGGAGGTATGGTGACAACTAATAATAAAAAAATTTTTTATTGGTTAAAAAAATTTAGAAATCATGGAATGACAGATAGAGATCATATTCAATTTTGGGGTTTAAATATGAGATTACAACCTTTTCAAGCAATTGTAGCTTCAATTGGATTAAAAAAACTAAGTAGAGTTATAAAAAAAAGAAATTCAAACGCTAAACTTATGGACAAAATGCTTTCACAATTATCTCCTTATGTGATTTTACCAAAAAGAATCAAAGATTTCACAGAAACTTTTGCTTTGTATATGATACTTGCAAAGGATCGTAATAAATTGATTAGATTTTTAAAAAAAAATAAAATTGAGACAAAAATTCATTATCCAATTCCACTTAATAGACAAAAGGCGGCTAAAAATTTAAATTTAAATCAAAATGATTTTAAAGTAGCCAATATGCAATCAAAAAAATTGCTTACGCTACCTATTCATCAATATATGACAAAAAAACAGTTGATTTATATTTATCAAAACATAAAAAAATTTTATAATAAATAATTATGATTTTAAAAGATAAAGTTTATGATAACAAAGTTGTTAATAAGCCCTGGGGTTATGAGTATGTCGTTTATAGAAATCAAAATAATTTGTGTGTGACTTTCTTAAGTATAGATTATAAAAAGACAACTTCTCTTCATTGTCACCCTAATAAAAAAAGTGGCTTTATACTTTTAAGGGGAAAAGCTTTATTTCAATTAGGTTTGTGGAAGAAAAGATCAGAGGTACACTCGTCACCTTCTAAAAGAATGATTGCAAGAGGTCTATTTCACTCAGTAAAATCACTATCTAAAAAAGGTTTATTAGCTCTAGAGTTTGAAACACCAGTTGATAAAAAGGATTTAGTTAGATTTAAAGATGCTTATGGAAGAAAAAATAAATCCTATGAAGGAAAAAAATATACTAAAAAAATAGGGTCTAATTTTATAAAATTTAAAAAACCTCGAGCTGGAGTAAAACAAGTTTATAAGTTTAATGATGTTACAGTTTCTTTAGAAGTGCACAAAAACTTTAAAAATATTCTTAAAAATAGCTCTAATACTATTTTTGCTATTTTAGGAGGATCAATAGGAGATAAAAAAGGAAAAAAAGTTTTATCTTTTGGGGATATAGTAAGAACAAATGACCTACGTGTGCTATCAAAAGTTTTTAAAATTAAAAACTTTTTAGAAGTAGCAAGGGTTTATTAAAAGTTTAATCATGATGAGATTAGCAGACTTTGTTGTAAAGTTTCTTGAAAAAAAAGGAATTAAAACTGTTTTTACTGTCAGTGGAGGCGGTTCTATATTTTTATGCGATGCTCTACATGAGTCAAAAAAAATAAAATATATTTCTCACCATCATGAACAAGCCGCTTCTTTTGCCGCTGAAAGCTATGCTAGATCTAAAAATGATGTAGGCTGTTGTTTCGTTACAACTGGTCCAGGAGGAACTAACACATTAACCGGAGTGAGTTCTGCCTGGATAGACTCTTTGCCGGTCATGTTTATTTCAGGTCAAGTTTTTTTAAATCAAACAATAAAAAAAACAAAAAAAAGACAAATAGGTGTTCAGGAAATAAATATTATCGATATTGTTAAGCCAGTAACGAAATATTCTAAAATGATAACAGATCCTAATAAAATCAATTTTTATTTACAAAAAGCATACAGCATCTGTAAATCTGGTAGACCTGGTCCAGTTTTTATAGATATTCCTGCTGATATTCAAAATGCTCAAATTGATGAGAAGAGAGTTCTTAAATATAATTTTAAGGATAAAAAAAAGAAATTTAAGATTGATAAACATGTAAACACAATAGTTAAAAAGTTAAAAAAATCTAAAAGGCCCTTAATACATTTAGGTCATGGGGTAAAACTATCTAAATCTCAAAATTTAGTTAAAAAGTTTTTTAATAAACACAAAATACCATTTGTTGTTACTTGGAATGCAGATGATTTGATTTCATCTGAACATAAAATGTATTTTGGAAGACCAGGCGCTTTTGGAGAAAGAGGGTCAAATTTTATTGTTCAAAATTGTGATTTTTATCTATCCATAGGATCAAGACTGCCATTTATGGTTACAGGTTATAATGCAAACAAATTTGCTTCAAGAGCAAAATTTAAGGCAATGGTTGATATCGATAAAAATGAATTAAAAAAAAATGACTTAAAAATTAATCTAAAAGTTCTATCTGATGCTAAGCAATTTATTGAAAAATTAAATTCAAAGTTAAAAAATTACAACACACATAAAAACTGGATTCAATATTGTGTTAACATAAGAAAAAAATATCCTATTCTTATTAAAAAAATGATTAATGAAAAAAAATACGTAAATTCCTATTATTTTGTAAAAACTTTATCTGAACTTACACGTAAAAATGACTCTATTATTACAGATATGGGATTTTCTTTTACAACTACTCATCAAGCTTTAGATATTAAAGATAATCAAAATTTTTATACAAATTCAGGACATGCACCAATGGGCTGGGGTTTGCCTGCAGCAATTGGTGCATATTTTTCAAAAAAACCTAACTCAAATGTAATTTGCCTTTCAGGTGAAGGAGGCTTGCAAATGAACATACAAGAATTAGCCACGGTTATGCATAATAAAATTCCTATGAAAATTTTTATATTTAATAACGGAGGATATTTAACAATAAAACAGACCCAAATTCTTGGTTTCAAAGGTCGTATTATGGGAGCAGATAAAAATAGTGGCCTATCTTTTCCTAGTTATAAAGAAATTGCTAAATCTCATGGTATCCAATACTCAAAAATTACAAATCATAATGGATTGAAAAATAAGTTAAAAAAAGTTCTTCAAACCAAAAAAGCTTTTATATGTGAATTAATTATGAATCCAGATGAAGAACAAATTCCAAAAGCAATTAACAGAAGAGATGACAAAGGTAAAAGTGTGCCGACAGAGTTTGAGGATATGTATCCATTCTTGCCAAGAGACGAATTAAATAGTAATAATTTTTAGTTATGAGTAAAAAAAGAGGCATAATTATTTCCGGTGCTTTAGCACAAGATCACGAATTTATTTATCCTTACTATAGATTATTAGAGGAAGATATAGATGTAGATGTTTGTATTTTAGAAGGAACTTTTGTTAAAGGTTTTCTCGGTACAACTTTACCTCCAAACAAAGACCAAAAAATTCTTAAAATCGAAGATATTAAAGTTACAAATTATGACATATTAATAATTCCTGGCGGAGTAAAAGCTATGGAAAAAGTTAGACAGAATAAAAAAATAATTGATTTCATTTCTGAATTTAATAATGCAAAAAAAATTATAGCTTGTATTTGTAGCGGAGCTCAATTGTTAATATCAGCTAAAGTTGTTAAAGGAAGAAAGATCGCTGGATATTACAGCATGAAAGATGATTTAATTAATGCCGGTGCAAATTATACAGACGAACCTGCGGTTATAGATCAAAATATCGTCACTACCGCTCACTACAAAGACATGGGTCCTTGGATGGGTGCAGCAATTAAATTACTAAAATAAAATTCATGAGAGAGTTTAGTCTTTTAGAGGATTATCCAAAACTGGATAAACCTAGATATGTTAGTAAAAATCAAAGAACAATTGAACACAGAATTGTTGCCAGTAAGAGAGGCGAAGATTTTTTTGATGGCGATCGTAATTACGGATACGGAGGTTTTAAGTATGATGGTAGATGGAAAAAGATAGCAAAAAAAATAGTCCAAGAATATAAACTTGGAGAAGAGTCAAAAATTTTACAACTAGGATGTGAGAAAGGTTTTTTGTTGAATGATCTAATGGACATTCATCCAAATTTAGAACTAAAAGGACTTGAAACTTCTGAGTATGCTATACAAAAATCTATGGATAGAGTTAAAAAAAATATTTTTAAAGTAGATGACTATTTAAATCTTAATTTTAAAGACAACTATTTTGACTTTGTTCTAGGACTTGGAGTTATTTACGTAAACAATTTAACCGATGCAATTAAATGTATACAAGAGATTGAAAGAGTTTCAAAAGGAAAAAGTTTTATTTCTTTAGCGTCTTACACAAAATCTGAAGATTATTGGTTATTTAAAAGTTGGTCCGTTTTAGGAACAACTATACTTAAAAAAGAAGAATGGATAACAGTATTAAATCACGCCAATTACTCTGGTGATTATTACTTTGTTAATTCAGATACACTAAATATCGCATTTTCTAAAAACAAGGACTAATCAATGCTAATTACGGGTGCCAACGGGATTGTAGGATCAGATTTATTAAAATTTTTCTCAAAAAATAATAAAGTTTATGCACTTTATAGATCAACTAATGAAATAAATAAAAAATTAAAAAGTAAAAATATAGTTTGGATTAAACATGATTTAAGTAAAAATCTTAAAATTAAAATTAAACCAAAAATTATTATTCACTGTGCGGTGATTCACTCTCTATCAAAAAAGAAAAAATTTAATGACTACATTAACACAAATATATTAGGGCTTTTAAATCTATTGGAATTTGCAAAAAAAAATAAAGTTAAAAAAATTATTCACTTATCTTCGGTAAATATATATGGAGAAGTAAACTCAAAAATTCTCAAAGAAACAAATTTTTTTAATACGCCAGATTTACTTGGATCTACCAAAATTTTAATGGAAAAATTAATTTCGATGCAGGATGCTAGTTATTTAAATATACGATTACCAGGTGTTGTGGGTTACCAAATAAACGATATGCGTAGGCCGTGGATTTGTAAAATAGCAAATAAGTTAAGACAAAATAAAAAAGTAGAAATATTTAATTCTAACAAGAAATTTAATAATATTATAGATACTTACGAGATATATAAATTTATAGATTTCGTTAAGGAAAAGAAAAATCTAAAAAGCGGTAATATAAATTTTTCCTCCTCAAAACCTTTAATATTGAAAAAGATGATATATTTTATGAAAGAAAGACTTAGTTCAAAGTCAAAAATAGTTTTAAAAAACCAGAAAAGAAATCATTTTATTATTTCTTCAAACAAGTCTTTTGAAAATTATAATTATAGAATTTCTTCAACTTATAAAATAATTTCAAGATATATAAATAGTTTTATAAAAAATTAGGCTTTAATGTACATTTTAGGCATACATGCTAGTTTTACTGCACTTACTCATGATCCTTCGGCATGTTTAATGAAGGACGGGAAAGTATTAGGAGCCCTCGAAGAGGAAAGGCTCAATAGAATAAAAACTTCGGTTGGATATTTTCCTTACAGAGCAATAGAAAAACTATTGAAATCTAATAACTTGGATATCAAAAAAATTGGGTTAGTTGTAACAACTGGCGTGAATCACAAAGATATGAAAGAAAAAGTAAGATCAGCTTTTATACATGCTTACGGATATTGCCCGCAAATTAAACTTGTTCATCACGCATTCGCTCACATAGCAGGTGCTTATTTTTCTTCAGGATACAAAGATTCTTTAATTCTTTCCATTGATGGCATGGGGGATAAATTAGCTACAATGGTAGCAAGAGGTAAAAATGGTAAAATAAAAATAATTTATAAAGGCGACAAGACCAAAGGTCAGCTTGAGTCACTAGGGGCATTTTATGCAATGTTTACAGAGTTTCTAGGTTTTAAAAAAACCGAGGGAGAATACAAATTAATGGGAATGGCAGCATACGGAAAAAAAACATACAATTTGGATCATATTATTAAAGTTAGTGAAACTCCCTTCAAAATTTCTCTTAATAAAAACTTATTTGTTCCATGGAATGTTTCAAGTAACTTTCAACCAGAGGTAAATTATAAATTTCTTAATAAGTTTTTTTTCCCAAAAAAATCAGAAAAAGAAAATTTTAAACAACATCACTTTAACCTTGCCAAGTCAGTTCAATTAAAATACGAAGAAATTTTAATTAAAATAATCAAGAAATTTAAAAAAAAACATACTAATTTATGTTTTGCTGGAGGGTGCGGTTTAAACTGCTTGGCAAATTCTAAATTAGACAAAATCTTTCAAAAACTTTATATAATGCCCGCTTCTTCTGATAGAGGACTTTCGATAGGTTGTGCTTATTTAGGATTTTATGATTTGAAAAAAAGAGTCCATAAAATAAACGATATGTTTTTAGGTTTAAAATATTCAAAAGATAGAATTGAAAAAATGTTAAAATTATCAAAAATTAACTTTAAAAAATGTAATTCTGTTCAAAAAGCAGCTGAAGATTTAATAAGTGGTAAAATAGTTGGTTGGTTTAAAGGGAGATCTGAGTTTGGGCCAAGATCTCTAGGAGCTAGAAGCATATTGGCTAGAGCTAATTTATCGGGTATGAAGAAAAAAATTAATTCTAGAATAAAATTTAGAGAAAAATTTAGACCTTTTGCACCTGTTATGCTTTATGATTTTGCAAAAAAACATGGTATTTTAAAAGAGTATCCATTTATGACCATTGCCAGATTTCCAAATAAAAAACTAGCCATGAAATTAAAAGAAACCGTTCATTATGATGGAAGCACTCGAATACAAACTGTTAGGGAAAAAAAACATCCATTATATAATTTGTTAAAAAGATTAGAAAAACGAGGTTACGATCCAGTATTAATAAATACAAGTTTCAATATTTCAGGAGAACCTATTGTGGAGAGCCCTAGAGATGCGGTAAGAACATATATGTCCTCAGGTATTGATACATTGTACATAGAAGATTATAAAGTAATTAAATGAAAAAAAAACATACTTTAATCAAAGATGGTTTTGAAAAAAGAAAACTTAATAAAAAAGAAATTGCAAAACTATTTTATATTAAAAAAGAACTTGAAAAATATTTGGAAAAACAATTAAAAGTAAAAAGACTTAAACTGGAGAATCTTCATAAAATCCGAATTAACAAAAATTTCAATGATCTTAGATTAGAAATAATTTCTCAAATGAACAAGATACCTAATTTACAAGAAAAATTATTTAGTATATTTAAACCTAATTTAATAGAACTTTTCGGTAAGGATATAGCTGGACAAAAAAATATTAATTTAGCTATCCAACGCCCTTACGATAAAGACAGAGCTCCGATGCATTCTGACGCTCCTTCAAACTCTCTCTATGAAATAGTAATTTGGCTTCCTCTGGTAAACTGTAAAAAAACTATGAATATGTTTTTTTTCCCACTGAAACAAACTGAAAAAACAAAAAAGTTTCTCTTAAATGAAAAATCAAAAGATCCAGAAAAATTTGCTAAAAAGAATGGTTTTTTACCTAAAGAAGTAAATTTTGGAGAATTTATTATTTTTTGGACTAAACTTTATCATTATGTTCCAATAAACTCAGAAGATCACACTAGATGGTCGTTAAATTTCAGATATAAAAATCTTTTCTCACCTTACTCTCAAAAAGGGTATCTTGATTATTTTGAACCTGTCAATTATTCAGAAATAACCAATTTAGCTTTATCTAATGAAAAATAACACGTCAAAATTTTGGGGAGTTTTAGATAACGCTCTAGTCAGTTTTTTGCCTCAAAAGGCACAATTTGAAATTTTAAAAAGTTTTTTATCTAAAAAAAAATATTCTTTAGCTTTTTACAGTCTGGAAGATGAATACACATATATGAATAATTCTAGTTTATTAAAAAAACTTTATGAAAAACCTAAAGTGAGTGGTTTTATTTTTTTCTCTCTACTACAAATTTCATATGGAAAAAATCAAAACATAGAATTGATCAAAAAAATTTTGTCAAAAAATTATGAGGTACTTTTTTATAGAGAAAATATTCATTTAAAAAATTTAAAAAGTTTTAAAAAAGATAAAAAAAAATTAATTTTATTTAGAAATTTAAATATAGATCTAATAAAAAAACAGCAATCTTTGATTAATTAAATGGAATCAATAAATAATTTTTGGAATAAACTTGAACAAGATATTGAACCTCCAAAATATTTGAGGCAAGTAAAAATTTTAAGTTATAAAAAATTTAATAAAATAATTTCAGAGAGAAAATCAAAATCAATTAAAAAAATTGCAAAAGATTTATATTCAGGAGATGTTTATATTATAAGAAATACCGTTTCATCGACTTTTTTAGAAAATTTAAAAGAAAAACTTTTGGAATGGTCTTGGAAAGAAAAATCTAAATTCCACAAAATGATTGAAAATTGCCCGAATTTTTGGAGAAATATAGATAAAAATAATTCTAAAAAATACTCCATACGAGCCATAAGAAAAGCTTATTATTTTTTTAGATGGAATAAATCTTCAATCAAAGTATGGGAAAAATTTAACAAACCTTGGGGATGTGTAAAATTTTTAGGTGGATTAAAATTTAATTCATTCATTAATAATACTCCAAAAGATGGTGTAATTGATAGAATACAAGTAGTAAATTACCCAGAAAATAAAGGTTACATAGCACCTCATCAACACAATCCAAAACATCAGAGAGTTTTAATAAGTTTATATATGAGTGAAATTAAAAAAAATTTTAATAAAGGTGGGACATATTTTTACAAAAAAAAGAAAAAAATAAATATAGAGAAAAAAATAAAATGTGGTGACCTAGGTTTGTTTTACGCGACAATGATACACGGAGTTGATAAAGTTCAAGCTATAAAAGGAAAAAGAAAAAATGACGGCAGATGGTGGATAGGATTATATAGTCCTGAAAGCAACCTTACTAAAAAAAAGAGAACTACTAGCAATTCTGTATATTTAAATTAAAAATTCTTATTAATTATTTTATTTCCAACACGATGAATATTTCCCAATTTATTCTGAAGCAAATTTCAGATATTAGAAATAATGGATTTATTGGATTTTGGAACAAAATAAAAGTTCTTTTAATTTGTATAAAAAACATTCCCGGATACCTTACTGCTTTCTTGGTAGTCCTAATTACAAGAATTTTAAGTTCGATTATTTTAATACGTGTAGGAAAAATATCCGAAAATTTTGGAAATACAGTTTCAGATCTTGAGATATATTTAATAAAAAAAAAAAATAATTTAAACCTCCCGAAAAAAAAAACTATAGATTTTTTTTACTTAGGGTCTAAAAAAAAAAATTTTAATACTCAAATAATACTAATGTTAAAAAGAAATCTAAATTTTCTACCTAATTATTTTTTAAATCCGATCTATGTAATTAATGTATTTTTAAATGAAAATTCAAAATATATTGTTAATGATAACCATTATTCATTACCTCAAGAATATAAATCTAAATTTGAAAAATATTACTCTTTAAGTTTTACATCAGACGAAAAAAAAAGAGGTGCTCTGGCATTACAAAAATTTGGATTAAAAGAAGATGACAAATTTATATGTTTATCAGTAAGAGATGAAAAATTTAAAAAAGAACTAATGTTATCCAATAATTTCAAGCCATCAACTGATTTTAAACGTAATGACTATAGAAATTGGAAAATCGACAGTTTCTCCTTGGCTGCTGATAGTTTAGCAAAAAAAGGATATTATGTTTTTCGTATGGGTAAAAACGTTAAAGGAAAATTTAAAACAACAAACGAAAAGGTTATTGATTACGCTAGTTCTAAATATAGAAGTGATTTTTTAGATATTTTTTTAGGAGCAAATTGTGAATTTTGTATTTCAACCGGATTAGGCTTTGATGAAGTGCCAGAGATTTTTAGAAAACCCACGCTTTTAATGGGAATTTTACCTATAGGAATTTATAGAAATTATAATAAAAGATTTATGGTATGTTTTAAACATCACTATTCAAAAAAAGATAACAAAAATTTATCGCTATCTGAAATATTTGAAGAAAGATTAGCTTTTTCTTTTTCTACAAAAGACTTTGAAAAAAAACAAATTGATCTAATTGAATTATCCCCAGAAGATATAAGAGATATATCATTGGAAATGGTCGAGTATTTAAAAAAAGAAAAAACAATTGATACTAGTGATATTGATAATCAAAAAAAATTTAAAGAAATATACAAAAAAAATTGGTTTAAATATTCGAATTTAGAAAAACAAGACAAAAGATTAAGTGAAAAACAAAAAATTACGTTAAATATGAGTCCTGTTATGGAGTCTAAAACTAGCGCAATCTTTTTAAAAAAATATCCGGAATGGTTAAGATAATGAATCGAATAGTCTTAATAGGAGCAGGAGGACACGCAAAAACTTGCGTGGATGTAATCGAACAAGAAAAAAGATTTAAAATTAGTTTTTTATTAGACAAACAGATTAAAAAGAAAAAATTATTTAAATATAATATCATTAAAGAAGAGAAATTTACTAATTCAAAAAAAAAAATTAAATATATATTTATTGCTATTGGCCAAATAAAAGACTCAAAAATTAGAGAAACTAAGTTTAATAAATTTAAAAAATTGGGCTACTCTTTCCCTATTATAAAATCACCTAACGCTTATGTTTCAAAAAATTCAAATATTAAAGAAGGCACCTTAATTGCGCATGGGAGTATCATAAATTCCGGAGTAGATGTTGGTCATAATACTATAATTAATAATAGAGTACTTTTAGACCATGACGTTTCTGTCGGGAATAACAGCCACATATCTACGGGCGCAATAATAAATGGCAATGTAAAAATTGGATCAAACACTTTTATAGGTAGCGGAACAATTATAAGAGAAAATGTTACCATCGGTAAAAACTGCATAATAGGAGCAGGATTAATAATAAAAAAAGACATTAAATCTTTCTCTTTAAAAAAATAATGCATAAAACTTTTGTTATAGCTGAAGCCGGTTTAAATCATAATGGCAAGTTATCAATTGCAAAAAAATTAGTAAACAAAGCCAAAGAAGTTGGAGCAAATGCAATTAAATTTCAAATTTATATAGCAAAAGACATAGTTACAAAAAAAGCAAAAAAAGTAAGTTATCAAAAAAAAAATGATAAAAATAAAACAATGCTTGAAATGTTAAAAAAAAATCAATTATCTTTCAATGATTTTAAAAATTTAAAAAAATATTGTGATAAAAAGAAAATAGAATTTATTTCTTCAGCTTTTGATGAATCAAGTTTGATGTTTTTAAGATCACTAAATCCTAACTATTATAAAATCCCATCTGGTGAAATAACTAACTATCCAAATCTTAAGTTAATCTCAAAGTTTAATAAAAAAACACTTATTTCTACCGGTATGTCTAACTTTCAAGAAATAAAAAAAATAATGAAATTGATTACAAAATTTGGTTTAAATAAAAAAAAAATTATTTTACTACAGTGTAACTCCTCTTATCCCACAAATGTAAAAAATGCCAATCTTAACGTTATAAAAACTTTAAAAGAAAAATTAAAAGTTAAAGTCGGATACTCCGATCATACAGAGGACATAGACGCCCCTGCTATTGCAGTTGCTCTTGGTGCTGAATTTATAGAAAAACATTTTACCCTCAACAAATCCATGAAAGGTCCTGATCATTTTTTTAGTTTAACTCCTAATGAATTTAAAAAAATGATCTTTAATATTAAGAAAGCAGAAAAACTTCTGGGTTCACATAAAAAATTTGTTTTAAAGGGAGAAAAAATAAATCGAAAACTTTCAAGAAAATCAATTGTAGCTAAAATGAGCATAAAAAAGGGAGAAAAGTTTACATTAAAAAACTTAACCTCAAAAAGACCAGGAGATGGTATTTCTCCATTAAATTGGAATAAAGTGTTAAAAAAAAGAGCTAAAAAAAACTTCAAAGCAAATGAAAAAATTTAAAAAAAATTTATTTATTATTTCAACTGGTAGATCTGATTACGGTCTTTTAAAACCATTGATAATTTCCTTAAATAAATCAAAAAAAATTTCTTCCAGACTAATTATTACCGGAACGCATCTAAGCCATTTCCATGGAATGACAATAAAAGAAGTTCTTAAGGATAAACTTAATATTTATAAAAAAATAAAAATAACATTACCAAAAGATGATAGTTACTCAATAGCGAAAAATTTCTCAAATGCTGTTTTAAAGTTTTCCAAATTATTTAAACAAGAAAATCCAGATTTAATAATTGTTTTAGGTGATAAATACGAAACTTTTGCAGTTGCCACCTCCGCTTTATTAAATAGAGTTCCAATTGCACATATTCATGGAGGAGAAATTACGAAAGGTGCAATTGATGATTCTATTAGGCACGCTTTAACTAAATTATCCCATTTACATTTTGTGTCTTCCAAAAAACATCAATTAAATGTTAATCAGATGGGAGAGGAAAGAAAAAAAGTTTTTTGCGTAGGGGCTCTTGCAGTCGATGCTATTAGAAATAGTAAAAAAATATCCAAAGAAAAACTTGAAAAAATATTAAAATTTAGTTTTTTAAAAAAAAATATTCTAGTTACTTTTAATCCAGAAACAATCAGCGTAAAAAAATCAAAGAATCAAATTAATGTTTTATTACAATCTCTAAAATCAATAATAAAAGACACAAGAATTATATTTACAATGTCAATTGCAGACCATGAAAGTCAAATAATCAAAAGTAAAATCTCAAAATTTGTTAAAAAAAATAAAAATGCTATTTTCTTTAATTCATTGGGAAGTAACAATTATTATAACGTTGTTAAATATTCAGATATGATTATTGGTAATTCTTCTAGCGGTGTTATTGAAGCTCCATATTTAAAAACACCCTCAATTAACATTGGCAAAAGACAAGAAGGAAGGGATTTATCCAGATCAGTTTTTAAGTGTAATTTTAAAAAAAATCAAATAATCAAAATAATTAAGTTTATTTATAAAAATAAATCAAAAATTAAATATGATTATCTTTATGGAAATGGCAATTCCACAAAAAAAATAGTTAGTATAATTGAAAAACAAAAATTGAAATCTATTCTTAGTAAAAATTTCACTAATTATAAAATTTTATGAAAAAAATAATTATCAATAAAGACTTAAAGATAATTCAAGCAATGAAAAAATTAGCATCTACCGGGCTAAGATGTTTGATAGTATCTAATAAAAAAAAAAAAACTTCTAGGTACTTTGACTGATGGAGATATAAGACGAGCTATACTTAAAGGAAAAAAATTGAATGAAAGTATCAAAAATATTTATAATAGAAATCCAAATTTCTTAAAAAAAAATAATTTTTCATTAAACTCTGCCAAAAGTTTGTTGGCATCTAAGAGTCATATATTACTTCCAGTAGTTGATAGCAGCTCAATGATCGTAGATTATTTAAATTGGGAAAAAGTTTTTGGCAAAGAAACAAATGAACAAAAACTTTCGGACGTTTCAGTTGTAATTATGGCCGGAGGTAAAGGCTCAAGATTAAAACCATTTACAGAGTTTTTGCCAAAACCCCTGATACCCGTTGGAAATAAACCAATTATTGAACATATTATAGAGAAATTTAATTCTTTTGGTGTTAAAAATTTTTTCATAAGTACGAAATACAAAAGTAGAATTTTAAAATCCTATTTGAAAGATTTAAAATCTAGTTACTCCACATTTTTTTTAAGTGAGGATAAGCCACTCGGAACAGTTGGAGGTCTTTACAAGCATAAAAAGAAATTTAACTCAACATTTTTTTTAACTAATTGCGATATCATAGTTAATGTTAATCTGAATGACGTTTTTGAATTCCATAAAAAAAATAAAAACGATTTAACGCTTGTTGTTTCCACCAAATCATATGAGGTGCCTTATGGCGTTTGTCAGTTAGATAAAAAAGGAAAATTTCAGAGTATTAGTGAAAAACCTAAAAATTTTTATCTGGCTAATACCGGTCTTTATGTATTGGAGCCAAAAATATTAAAATATTTACCTAAAAATCAATTTTATCATATGACAGATTTAATTAAATCAATGAAAAAACTAAAAAGAAAAGTAGGAGTTTTTCCAATTGACGAGAGTCTATGGCTTGATATAGGTCAGTGGCCAGAATATAATAAGAATTCTAAAAAAATATAAAAATGACATTAATTAAAGGTAACTATAAACTTAAAAAGAATTTAAAACTTAAAAAACTTTCTAAGGAAGAGGAGTTAGAAAAAAAGTTTGAAAAAGAGGCTACAAAAAGAATAGGTGGTAGCATGGTATATGTTAGTAAAAAAAAGATTAACTGGGATTTAAAAGACTAGTTTGAAACTAACCAACAACGCCATTCGAAAAGACTCAAAGTTTTTTAAAAATATAAAAAGAAAAATTAATGATATTACGTATCAAAGCATTGTTCCTTCAGTTTTAAAAAATATAAATTACAACAAAAATTTTTCCATTAAAGGAAAATCAATTAAAGAATTAAAAAACTATAATATAAAAAAGAAAAATGCGATAATTGTAGGTGCTGGTCCAAGCTTAAGAAGAAACGATCAAATCAAAACAATAAAAAAATACCATAAAAAATTTTTAATAATTGCTTGTGATGGATCTTTGTTTTACCTTTTAAGCAATAATATTATTCCTGACTTAGTCATTACTTTTGATCCACATCCTTCTAGGGTGATTAGATGGTTTGGTGATTTAAAATTAAATGAAAAATCAATTAAGAAAGATGACTATTTCGCCCGACAAGATCTTGAAATTATGTTTAACAATGAGTTAAAAATGAACAGTAAAATTATTAAACTATTTAATAAATTTTCAAAAAAAATTAAAATAGCTATAGGAACATCTTCTTCAAAAAAAGTTGTAAAACGACTTATGTCTACGCAGGCAGACTTATATTGGTGGAATCCTCTTTTAGATGATCCCAAAATGAACAATAGTGTGTCGAAAAAAATTTATAAAATTAATAAATTACCGATGATTAATACCGGAGGAAACGTTGGTGCTACTGCTTGGATGCTAGCAGATGCTCTTTTTAATTGCAAAAAAATTGCAATGATAGGTATGGATTTTGCATATTATTTAGATACACCAATTAAATCTACACAATACTATGATAGACTTAAGAAATTTACAAAAGAGGAAGATTTAAAATTATTTTATACAAAAATATATAACCCAAATTTAAAAAAGTTTTTTTATACTGATCATGTGTATGCATGGTATAAAAAATGTATGATGGAGATGATTTCTAACTCAAGATCTAAAACTGTCAATTGTACCGGCGGCGGGATCCTATTTGGCCCAAAAATACGATGGACTTCACTGAGTAAATTCTGTAAAAATTAAATTTTATGGCAAAGGTTTTATTTATAAATCCAATGGTTCGAGAGGAAGAAGAGCCAAAACACGTACCTATGGGCATGGCCCAATTAGCTGCTATTGCAATTAAAAAGGGTCACCAAATACAAATTTACGATCACAATGCTTGGAGGGTTGATGATGATCAAGTTGTAGAAGTTTTAAAATCGGATAAATGGGATATTATTGGATTTGGTGGAATAACTACTTCGTATGGTTCTTTAAAAAAATTAATAAAACTTTCAAGAAAAATTTTACCGAACACAATTATAGCATTAGGAGGAGGAGTACTAACCTCAATACCAAAAGAAATAATGACTTGGTTACCAGAGGTAGATTTTGGTTTTATTGGAGAGTCATATATTACATTTCCAGAAGTATTATCAATGATAGATGCTAAAAAAAAAGATTGGCATAAAATTAAAGGAACAATCTCAAGACTTCCAAATGGTGAATTTCATATTTCAGAAAAAAGAGAGTTATTACAAAATTTAGATGATCTTCCTTATCCTGCTTATGACCTTTTTCCACTTGAAGAAGTTTATTTTAAAAATAGTGCCTTAATGTATTCCGAGGAAGGGATGATGGCGACAAGAAGAATAGATATTAATGCTAGTATCGGATGCTCTTTAATTTGTAGGTTTTGTTATCATTTGGGTATTGCAGGAGATATGAGATATAAAAAAGATGATAAAGGAAAAATTGTCAATGTAGAATTTGATAAACCGGGAAACTACTCTAGAGCAATAAGATATAACTCACCCGAATACGTTGTAAAGTTGGCTAAATATGTAAAAGATAAATATAATGCTAATTATACTTATTTCTTGGATGAAAATTTAATGACTATGGATGTTTATTCAAGAAGAACGTGGATGAGAGAAATCTGTAAACTATGGAAAGAATACGATCTTGTCCCTAAGAAAAAAAAAGATGGAACCTGGGACGGTCTTTATTGGTCAGGAACAAGTCATGCTACTCTTTGTGAGCCAGAAATATTAAAAATTATGGGAGACCATGGATGTGCCCATCTAGTCTATGGCTACGAACATTTCGATGATAGAATTTTAAAAACAATGGGCAAAGGATCTACTAGAAAAACAAATATAAGAAGTTTCTTTTGGACAATGGAGGCAGGCATAAGGCCTATACCAAATCAAATTATAGGATTTCCCATCGAAGATTTTGACTCGCTAAGAATGCAAATGAAAGGATGGGACGATCTAGGAGTTATGGTAAAACCGCATTTTGCGACTGCATATCCTGGTTCTGAATGGTTTACTGTTTATAGAAAACAAATTGAAGAACAATATGCTGGGCAAGGTAAAAAAATGGGTCTACACGATGACCTTGAAGCATATATACTTGATCTAGGTGATGCAAGCAGAGTATCAGCAACTATTTCTAAAAACTTTGATGCGGTAGAACTTATAGGTTTAAGAGAAATGATGGTGCACAGACAATACGATAAAATTGATGCATATGAAAAAAAATGGAGAGCTAGACACAAAATTCCCGCGGGATACCCGTCAACACTTGTTGAGTCAGAGATTAAAAAGTGGGAAAAAAATAATAAAATCGTCGATTTTAATAGTGAAAAAGAAAGAATAGGTGCGAGCATGACCTATGTCAAAAACAATAAAATTAATTGGGATTTAAAAGATTAACCTTATTTTTAATTATTGCTTGCAAATCAACAGAAAAAATATATTTAGTCATTAAGTATTCAGAAAATTAAATGAGCTCATCTCAAAAAATAAAAGAGAACGAAAAATCAGTTTTAGAAACTTTTCAGAAGGAAATTCCTTCAATTTATTACTCAGACAAAACAGAAAAAGAATTTCAAGAATACAAAAAAAACGCAGAATATAAATATCGTCAATTATTTAAATTTCCTCCAAAAATGTTTGAAGGTCAAAAACTTATAGATTTTGGGGCTGGCACAGGAGAAAATACAGTTTATTTAGCAAACTGGGGAGCAAAGTGCACATTAGTAGAAATGAATGATAAGGCTCAAAAAATTTCTAAAGAAGTTTTTCAAAAATATACTTCAAATTTTAAAGAACATAAATTTATTCATTCTTCAATTTTTGACTACGATAGTCCAAAAGATTATGAAACATATGACATTGTTCATTGCAGAGGAGTGTTGAGTCATACAGCTGATAAAGAAGGGGCTTTTGCAAAAATTTCAAAGTTTTTAAAACCAGGAGGCTATCTGATATTTGGAGATCCTAATAAAGCTGGAGGTTTTCAGAATATGTTACAAAGGTATGCTGTTTATACTTTTGCAGACAATTGGGAAAAAATGATAAAAGTTTCAGAGGATTTTTTTAAAGATGATATTGATAGAGCTCAAAAATTTGGAAATAGAACTAGAAATTGTATAATTTTTGATAGATGGGTTGTTCAATGCCAAGATGATCCAACAGTTTCAGAGGTACTTAAAATGTTTCAGAAGAATAACCTTAAACTTTATTCATCTTATCCACCTTTTATCCCTTCATTTATGTCTGACTCTTATTTTAATTTCCCAAAATTTTCTTTAAATGATCATAATGATATTGGAGTGGTAAGCGAAGCTTTGTGGATGATATATAATGAAAGCGATAGCACTGAGATACCAAAAATTTTAGAATCTGCTAATAAGATGGCTCCACATCAGTATAAATTGATCAATTATATCTCAAATTGCAACAAAGATACCAAAATAGAAAATAAAACTATGGACCAAAATATAGAAGATTATGCAGGAGCACTTGAAAATCTCGATTTAACAAATTATCTGAAAGAAAAAATGAAACTTATGCTTTCAGAAGTAAAAATATTATTAGGACATGTTAATAATAAAGATTACGAAAAGACTAGAGAAACTATAAAAACTTCAAAACATTTATTTCGTGGAGCTACTGGAGTAAGGCACGTAGATTTCATTGGTCACAAAGATATTTAATAAAATCAAATATAAATGAAAATAAACAGCCATAATGAATGGGATAAATTAAGAGAAGTAATCTTAGGATCTGCAGACAAGCAAGCTGCAGTTTTAACTTGGGATAAAAAGGACAAACTACCTGAAAAAACATTAATTAAAGGTCAAGAACTTTCAAAAGAAGCTTATCCAAAATGGTTGCTTGATGAAGTAAATGAAGATCTAGATGAGGTAAGAAAAATTTTTGTTAATTTTGGTGTAAAAGTTTTTAGACCAGAAGTATTTGACATTAACAGAATGTATGTGTCACCTTATGGGTGGAGCTCAACAAGCAACAATATTTATAATATTAGAGATTTACATTTGATAGTTGGAAATAATGTTATTGAAAGCTCTTCTCCAGTCAAAGATAGATATTTTGAAGCTACGGCATTATATAATGTTTGGTATAAATATTTTGAAGAAGGTTTTCGCTGGTTAGTTGCTCCCAAACC
>MDSV01118395.1_pt1 | contig 25875 bp, 15 predicted proteins | sample 810851 | NCBI WGS metagenome assembly MDSV01 (sample SAMN05326640, study PRJNA326480) | marine metagenome | isolation source: seawater | place: Atlantic Ocean: North East | collected 2012
ACCTAGTAGTACGACTTAAACAATTAAAAACTTGAGTAGGATTCAACTCATTCTTATTACAACGTGGACATTTTTCCATATGGACTCCTTGAATAACTACCTAATAACCCTTCGTAAGAACCCCAACTACTTAGTCTTCTAAACCCATTACATCCCCTCCCTGTTCCCTTCACAAGATTTTTTCTCTGCGCACGGTCAGCAAGGTTCGGCTTTAGTAGTTGGGCTGAATTGCTGGGAGTCCTGAAAATCTGTGGAACTTCATTCAAATCTACGCTCTTTCGATTTGAATTAAGTTCCCCGATACTATCTCTTGCTCTTAAGGGCGGGGTCCGCGGGATTTCTAAGAAGTCCGAAATCTGCGTTCTTTCGATTTCGTTGACTTCTCTTGAAATTGGGCGAATTATATCGTTTTTATCGGTCAAAGAGGGAGGCTTTCGCCCCCCTCCTGACCGTGAGTGCTGGAGGTTAAGCACTCTTGATATGGCTTCCTGCAAGCAAATCAATGCTCGCTTTGCCGTAGTTCAGAGATGCTTCGATTTTGATTTCAGCATCTCTTATTTGTTGCTTGGCGAATTCTTCTCCCCACATGGCGGATCTGAGTTCGTCCATCCATTCGATGAGGTCGCCGTTAAATTCACAGCTTGCAACGTATCGGTATCTATCACCAGTCATTCTAGAGTGCGCTCTAGTGACGATAGTACGACCAGCGTTGCCAGTTGAGTACAGCACTTCAGTGTTATCTGCGTCAACGTAGAATGGAATAGTGCGAGTAGCTGGTCGCTTCTCACCTGTTTCTGCATCTACGCTGTATGAGTGTTCGATAAGAGAGTACCGATCTTCGGTAATTCCTCCCTTAGTCAGTTCAACTCTTTCCGACTGAATTGCCAATCCAGTTTCAGTTTCTGGATTGTAGGCATCAAATTCAGGTGGATATATTGACCTGACCAGTAGTGCATCAGCTCCGATACCGTACTGCTCGGCAGGTTTCACAACGTATAGTAGTTGTGTTACTAACGGCTCACACTTCATCATGTCGAAGTATGGGTTAGTGTTAATTGGGGTAACTTGCCCCTTAGAAGGACAAGCAGAACTCATCCCTTTTGAGTCAATCCAAGTTAGTGGAGTGTCTTCATGTAAGGGCAAGATACCCCAAGCATGTGAACGGAAAGCAAAGTCTCCGTCCTTCTCTTTCCAACCGAGCCAACCTGCGAATCGGTCATCACCTATTCGCCAAGCTTTCATTAAAGCCCAAGGGTTGTCCGGATGTTGTGGGCTTTCAGTTAGCCTTTCGGCGACTGAGAAATCCAAAACGTTTTGAATTCCACGCATGAGCTTCTCAACTTTACGTTGATTTGAAAGCTCTGTACCTGTAATTGGGTTTTCGATGGCATTTTCAGTGGTTGCCATGTCCACGTCTGTTTCATTCATGTGTATTTTCCTTATGTGTGTGTATTGTCCAAATGGTTCTTGGAACTGGATTTAAGCGCGTAGATTTAATGTAAACAACTTGATCGCGGGGTGCGCCAAGTTTGATTTGAGCTATACGCGCTACTAGCTCAAAATCTTCAAAGTTCAGGGTAGAACCTGAGAGGCGATAACGTACTTGGCTATCAACCAGTACGCCATCAACCATCTCGGTACTACCAAATTCAAATATCGATATGGAATTCAAGATCAACTACCTCCTAATCTTTCGTAAAGTCCACTTACCTTCCGAACCTTTAATCTCAATTCGGAATTCAGCCTCGGTTTTGAAAGTGTTCGGTATATCTATGATGTGCTTCAGCCCTTCAAATGGTTTAAAAGTAAGCATTTCGCCCTTTCCGACTGACGGCAGGATGCACGCAGTCGTCCCGCGCCCAGCACATCGCTCACGAAATCTATACGAATCCCCCAAATCTTCTCTTTGATTTGGAGAGTCGTTGATTTCCCAGCGATCGCATCGGTAACGTAGCTACGCGATTTGACAGGAAAAGGGGCAGAGCCACTGTGTGGCTCATCTTTGCCCCAAAGGTTCCTGTCACTCAATCGCACGCTATGTTCGATGGGTCATGTGCTATTCTGGCGAGACTGTGTGTGTCCTCTTAAAGCGCCCAATCAAACTAACAAAAAACAAATGGCACTTAAAAGCGCGAACTCGACTGAAATCTTCGGAAAAGAACTAAGGCTTCCTCACGGTGTGAGGTGTCTAAGACTTAGTTCAAAGGATCCGAAGATTTCTTCGCGCCAAGCAATTCATTGCGTTCGATCGTCGACGGATCGCTCCGTCGTGTGCCGTGGTCACAAGACCACTGGATAGCGCGGTGATTAGGGCTTACGTAACTGCGAGCAATCTACGCACTTCCGATTGCCGTAGTTGACTGTCCTAAACGCCGTGCTAAGGGGATCGGGCGGGGGATGCGGGAAAGGACTTCGGCGTAGCAATCTCCGATTGCACAGCCCCAGTCTGAGACGTTCTGAAGTACGGACAAACACATCAGACAAAGCGTACGTACTACTGAACGACTCGGACTGCCGACTCCCCGCAATTCAGCCAAAAAGTAGACGAAACTTGCTGACCGTGCGCTGTCCTGCTCTCTTGACTAACCCCCATATGTACCTGCACCCCCCTCTATATATGTATGTCTGACTTGTAAGGGAGTGCGTGGACACCGTTTTTGTGTTGTTTTGTGGGGGGGAGGTGTTGCCTAGTTTCCCCTTGGGTGCCATCCGGCCGTTTTAAGTACGGTTCCACTTCGAGTTCGAGCGATCACGCTTTGCTCTGTCCCTGCCGACTTGCTGGTAGGGAGCGAATGTCCCTCTGACGGACGATATGAACCTGATAAGGGTTCTCAGCCTTCGTTCATATGTGGACTCTGTAGGCTGGACGGAGTTGTTATATATTTGTATCATAATGGGAGACTGTTTTGAAACATTGTTAGGAGTTTTTTTTGGCTGGTTCTATGTCTACTTATTTGGAGCAGAAGTTGCTTAAGCATTCTTTGGGTGTTGAGGCTTATACTATGCCTTCGCCTTTGTATATGTCTTTGCATACTGGGAATCCGGGTGAGGGTAATAATCATCCGTCTGGTGGTGCTGAACTTGCGGACGGTGTGGGTTATGGTGCTGGTTACGCTCGGCAGAGTGTGACGTTTGGGACTCCTACTGATGGGGGTTTGGAAACGGATCCTTCTATTTGTAAAAATACTAATGATGATACTTTCACTGGTTTGCCTGTTGCGGTTATTACGCATATAGGTATTTATGATTCTGTTACAGGAGGGAATCTTTTGTATTACACTGAAATGACCACGGCTACTACGGCGGCTTTGGGAGATACTTTTACATTCCTTGCGGATGCTTTAGAAATTAGATTAGGATAGGGAGCAAATGGCTACTAATTACCCCACATCACTAGATACGACCACGGAGTTACCGGAACCTACGGCTACCACCGACCTTAATGAAGCTGGTTACGAGCATGACACTTTGCATGTTAATGTCAACCAAGCTGTTAGAGAGTTGGAAGGCAAGTTAGGTACTGGCGTTTCGACTTCTTCTGCTAATACGATTATGGCTGGTAATGGAACAGGAACTTCGGAATGGTCAGCATCACCGACTGTAAGCGGAACTATGACAGCGACTACAGGGTTCGTTGGGGATTTGACTGGGGATGTGACAGGGAACGTGAGTGGCACAGCGGCGACTGTTACTGGTGCCGCGCAAGCCAATATCACTTCGACTGGTACATTGACTGGTCTGACAATGGGCGGCGCTATTGCGATGGCCGACAACGCGATCACTACACCAGAGTTCACTGATTACGCAGAGACAGTTAATGCGATAGGTGACACTGCGGCTTCGCAGTCGATTGATATTACTTTGGGTAATGTGCATACTTGCACTTTGGCTGTAGCTACAACTACTTTTACTTTCGATAATCCTGCTGTTACTGGTAAGGGTTGTTCGTTTACTTTGATAACCACTCAGGACGCTTCAGGTTCTAGAGCTATTACATGGCCTGCGTCTGTTGATTGGGCGGCGGCTACCGCTCCGACTCTTACGACTACTGCTAACAGGACAGATATTTTCACTTTTGTTACTTACAATGCTGGTACTAACTGGATTGGTTTCACAGCCGGACAAGATTTCGACTTAACGTAATGCCTTTAGGATTTGCTAGGAACGCTGGTCTTCTTGCAGGCGGTGGTGGTCCCTTCTCTCATTCTGCTGTAAATTGGTCTGACACTTGGACATCTGGTAATTACCAGTTTTACCGTTGGACAAGTAGCGGAAGTATAGAATTTGAAAACGCTCCAGTAGGAGCTACTCTCGACATGATTCTTATAGGTGGCGGTGCCGGGTCTTATAACCCAATGGGCTCTCAGGGTGGTGGGGGTTCTGGTGCAGGTGGGTGCAGGTATCTAACAGGTTTAAATCTTGTAGACGGAAACCATACTGTAACTATCGGCGGTGGCGGTTCTTATAGTGGAGGTAACAGTTCTTATGTTCCTTCCACTTGGAATAAGTCTTCTTACTGGACACCAACTTCGGGTACTATTTATGCGCAAGGTGGTGGGTATGGTTCCGCGTATCCATATGCTTCAGCTACTGCTGGTGGTTCCGGCGGTGGCGGTGATGGTCCTTGGCCAAGTGGCGGAGCGGGAAATTCACCTAGCACTTCTCCTTCTCAGGGTAATACTGGCGGTAATGGTTCTTACAACCAGTATGGTTATTACGGCGGTGGCGGCGGCGGTGGCGCTGGCTCTACTGGCTATCCTTGTCTCTATTATGGTACGTACATGGCAGGAGCCACTCAAGGTTGGGGTGGTCAAGGTATACAATACACTTCTTTCCGTGACAGTAATGGCCCCAGTGGTGATGGTTACGAATATTTCTCAGGTGGCGGCGGTGGCTATTTCACTCCGGGTTGGGTATCTCCAACACAATCACCGGCGGCTGGAGCTTATGTAGGAAGTGGTCAAAGTGGCACAGGTGCAGGTAGCGCTGGTGGTCCTACAAGTTATTTTGGTGGTAGCGGTTGTTGTATTATAAGATGGGATATCACCTACTAAAGCTGGTATAGTAAAAACATGTTTGAAGTGAGGGATAATAACCGCGCTGATACTGACAAACTTTTGATAGGTCACGACGAGTCTGGTTTGAAACAAAAAAGAGATCCTGAAACTGTTTTTTCAGATCCTAAGCATGAGCTACTCTTTAACCCTCATACTGAGGAATACCATGAATTGAAAGCCTTTGCTCTTTCAAACGATTGTCTCTTTTCGAGGCAAACTTTCACAGCGAAGTATGACGAAGAATGGATGCCTTATAATGATTTAACTCTTTATAGTCATACTTTGCAGAACAGACCGGCTTTAGAACAGCATTTCGATCCTGATTCTGCTCTTGCAAAGTATGAATCTCCGAAAAAAGATTTAGCTCACACTGTTCTACAACAGATCGCTAACGAGAATGGTTTCGATGCTGAAATTTTTAGAATCAATATAAATTTGACTCAATGTTCTAAAGCGTCACGATCTATTGTCCACAGGGATCACGAATTCCCTCATTGGAATCTGCTTATTTATTTAAATACATGGTATGGGGGAATAACTTATGTTGATAATGAGCCTTGTCCTGCCCCTCAAGAAGATATGATCGTTACGTTTGAAGGGTTTGAAACTATGCACTGGCATGAACCGCCAGCAGGTTTCGGAGATGAAAGAATTGTGTTAGTAGCTACATACATGCCGAGGGAAATTGGAACAATCACCAAAAAATAAATTAAAAATGGCACCGTCAATGGAGTGGCTTTTCCCGACTCCTTTGTATTGGAATAAAATTAATGACCAAAGAGCTGTTCTTAAAGAATTTGAGGGGCTTCTTCCTTCGCTTAATTTTGATTACCTAGAAAAATGGGGTAAAACACACAAATTAAACGATAATGCTTTTTCAAACAATCTTTTAGATGATATGCCTCTTTTAGCGAATGAAGTTGATATGAATGTTCAACAATATTTAGTTGAGATAGGTAAAAGAGATGAAGACTCGGAACCTTGGGGATATGAGGTGGAGTCTTGGGTTACTAAAGTAGAAGAAGGTGACTATGTTCACTTTCACACACACGGTAATTGTGATTTGTCAGGCGTTTATTATGTTAAAGCTAGAGCAGACGAATGTGAAATATCATTTCAACAACCTAACAGTGTGATGAATCAAGATTGGTTGCTCGATTATTATAATGTTTCATGGATGCACCGAGCCACAATGGGAAAAATTTTACTTTTCCCTCCTTGGTTGAGTCACGGCACTCCTCGTGCTGAAGGTAAAGATGATTTTGTGAGGTATAGTATTTCTTTTAATTTTAGATTTGATGCAAAGTATCATCGAGGATGGGAGCAACCTGTATGATTGAAGGCGATATTGTATGGATAGATCCTTTGTTGATGCAAACATATATGCAATTAGAAGGTTTACATACTTTGGAAGCGTTAATAGAAGACGCTGAAAGATCAAGCAGGTGGGATACCGCTAAAGTTCTTGCTGGTACTGAAGATAAGAACAGTAGAGAATCAAAAGTTCTTTGGTTTGATCCTAATTTCCCTCCACCTACACATGAACCTTTATTAACATATGCTCAATCATGTTTAGACGAGTACATTAAACATCGTCCTGAAGCTGTTCATGGAACTCCTGATTTTTATGCTGAGAACTATTCACTGTTAAAATATGAAGAAGGACAAGGGTATCACGCTTTACATGCTGATGCCGCTCCGTGGGCTAACGATATAGCTAGCGGTAGGCACATTTCACAAATCGTTTATTTAAACGATGTGGAAGAAGGAGGGGAAACTATTTTCCCTATTCAAGAAGCAACAATTAAACCCAGAGCAGGTAAGTGTTTGACCTTCCCATCGTGTTGGTCGCATATGCACAAGACTCTTAAAGCTGTAGACACAAAGTATTGTGTTTCTATCTTTTATTCATTTTTCGCAAACGCACCTTCCCAAAGTAGCGCTGAGTCGTCTAATATGACGGTAGAAGAATTTATCGAAGGATAGAAGTGGCTCATTACGCACATGTGAATAGTGAAAATATTGTTACGTTTGTAACACCTCTTAGCAACGATATTGCTGTAGTGGATGGTGTGGATGATGAACCTAAATCTATTGCTTTTCTTGAATCTCTAAATATTGTTGAAGGCGGCACATGGGTTCGTTGCTCGTACAATAATAATATTAGAGGTCGTTACGCACAAGAAGGCGATGTTTATGACAGTTCATTAAACATTTTCAAAATGCCAGATGATATTAAACCGTTTCCTTCATGGGTTATGAATGAAACTACTGGTTATTGGGAAGCTCCTGTAGCTGAAACACCCGGATATATATGGAATGAAGAGGCTGGAGAGTGGCAACAACCACCACAACCGGAAGATTTTCCTTCATTCACATGGCAGACACATTGGCAGGATGGGGTTAAACGCCCTCAAGGTTGCTGGTCGCCACCTGTCGCATACCCCGGAACTTGGGAATATGTAGATGGTGAGAATGATGGCAAAATGAGATTATATGTTGGCACCACTTACGCTTGGGATGAGGCATCAACTTCTTGGGTTGAAGAAGAATAACAATGACTGCGTATAGCAGAACCGCCGATTATACGATAGATCAAAACTATAACGGTACTAACACTTCTTTAACATTTAAAGGTTTAACTACCGGAGCGTCTGGTTTATCTGGCATAACCTATGTAAACGATACTTATACGTATGCGTTTACTGGGCTTGGGCAAGATCGTAGAGAATACAACTTTGGTTCTTCTGAACTTCCTGCTGGAGAGTGGACGTATCAACCTACGTTTTCTACTGAAGTTCACCCATTAAACGAGTTCGATTACCGTGGGCGTAACACATCAGGTGGTTTGCATCTGTTCACTGGTAAGACTGTTGTTTCAGATATAACGCATATTATTACGTATCACACAACTGCATCATCGACACTACCGCATGACGATGTGTACTATATTATTAATCCGAATCCAAAAATTACTATAGAAGTTAAACAGCTTCAGAACGTAACAATAGAAGTAGGTGTTTAATGGCAAAATATGACAAAGGAGATGTGGTCAGAGTCACAGGTTCTTTCTGGTCTAATGACCCATCGGTATTAACTGATCCAACAGACTCAGATGGAAGTTGGGCAGATGGTATTTATGAATCAGTCAATGTCTATCAGAAGAAACCTGACGGTACCACCACGAATCTCGAAACCAGTATCAATAGATTAAGCACAGGCAAGTACTATGTTGATGTGACCTTAGATCAAGTAGGTACACATACCGTGAAGTTTGAAGGGACTAGCGGGGTTGTTGGTACCGAAACTGTTGCGATAGAGGTAGAGAAGTCAGTTTTCGATCATTCTTAACCCAAGAGGGGCCATGACTAATACTACGCATGAACAACATGGCGGCAACGTCAGCAAAGTCAGGGGACAGAAGACTCGTGAATTGTTCCTTGAAGGACTCGCGGAGCATGGAACTATCTCTAAGGCGTGTGCTATCGCTGGTGTCACCCGATCCGCTTACGATAAGTGGAGACAACGCATACCTGATTTCGCTGAGAAAGCGGACTCCATCAGAGCTAAAGCGGTCGCTGACGGCGGTATGGAGAAGTGGGACGGCACTTTTCAAAGTTTCAGAAGTCATTATTTCGGCCACATGTCCCCTTGGTTCCATATCAAAGCCATCGAAGCGTACGAAAACACACCACCCGGAAACATTACCCTGATTCTCTGGCCTCCAGAACACGGCAAAACTACGTTGGCCGAGGACTACTTCTGCTACAAACTGGCGACAAATCCCGAATTCAGGATCACCGTCGGATCTGAGGGCCAAGACATGGCGCGCAAAATTCTTGGGCGTATACGTAGCCGGATGGAACCTCATGGACCTTTCCCTAAATATGTAGCTAAATATGGACCTTTCGTACCTCAAAATCAGAGCGGTCGTAAAACTGCTCAAGCGTGGGGTGCTGATTATTTTAACGTGTTTAAGAAGTCTCGTCACGATGAGCGTGATTATTCTATGGTTTCTTTAGGTTGGCGATCGAAGATTGCTGGTACACGTACCGATCATCTACACATTGATGATATTCAATCTCGTGTTTCGTTGAATCTTACAGAACAGATGTTCGAGATTTTCCGTCAGGACTGGCTTACTCGTCCGGGTGAGAATGGTCGAACGAGTATTAATGGTACTCGTGTAGGTGAAGATGATTTCTATGAAAGGGTAATGAGGGAGATAGATCCTGACATTCTGAGTGTTATTAGATTCCCTGCCATTATACAAAATGAGAAGGATGAGCCTGAACCTTTGTGGCCTGAGATGTTCTCTATGGAAGCTCTTGACAGGATTCGTCGTAAAGTTGGGGAAGAGGCATGGTCACGTAACTATATGCAACAACCATCTTCTTCAGCTGAAGCTACTTTTGATGAGGAATCTATAAAGAAATGTTTAAATCCATTACGTTCCGTGAATCATCACCCACCAAAGAATTGTAGTGTTTATATCGGTTTAGACCCTGCTCTTGGTTCTAACAACTGTGTGATTGCGGCTACTCCACATGAAGACAAATTGAAGATTCTTTTCGTTCGTGAAGATGTGGGGCTGACACGTAATGAACAGATACTACAAGTAGTTGAAGAAGCTGTATTGAGATGTGGACAAAATGGTTCATCTGTAACAGATGTTGTTATAGAAGCGATGGTATTCCAAAAAGGGTTATCTCGTGATGAGAGACTAGTTGAAATGACGGAACGATATGGGTTCCGTGTAAGGGAACATTTAACAGGTGTTAATAAATATGATGAAAATATTGGTGTTCCTTCTATGGCTTTATCGTTTATGCGACAAGAAATTGAGATCCCATATGCTGATGATCCTTCCACACGCCATCAGGCTGATGAATTGATTAGACAGCTTAAAGCATGGCGACCATTACAACGCGGTACTAGACTGAGACAGGATCAGGTAATGGCGCTCTGGTTCATATGGATATTATGGCGACAAAGAAAGCAATCATATAGTGTTGACTCTTCACAATTCAGGTATAAAGGACTACCTTGGAAGTCAAGTGTGTCTACAAGTAAGGTTTATTAATGTATACATTTGATGAAATTGTATCAATAATACGACAACGACAAGACGCACAAAGCCCTTTATTGGATCGAATGCTCGAAATAAAGGAGCGTTACAACGGTGAATATGTCATACCGTTGCCATCAATGGATGAAGAACCTGTTCTACCTCCTCTTACCCCTGCTTTAATATCAGAAAACATTGATGCTGTAGCTCAAAGAGCCGCATCAGTGATGCCTTTTATCGGATGCCCAGCTGTAGACCAGTCTAAAGAACGTGGTATCAGGTCAAGAGAGTATGCTGATATTCGTAGAAGAGCGTTGTCTGCGACATGGTATTCATCTAAATATAAGATTAAAATGCGCCGCGCTTATAGGCATTTAGCTGGGTATGCCACATCTTGTTTAGTGGTAACACCAGATTTTAATAAGGGGCTTCCACGTATTGATATACGTGATCCTTTGGGTGTATATCCAGAACCGAAAGCATACGAAGACGTAGATCCACCACGGAATTGTGGGTTTATTTACGGCAAATCAGGCGACTGGTTAAGGGCGCATTACCCTGCTTCCAGAGAAGAAAATGGTGGACCTGTAAATTCTGATGAAAAATCACGACAAGAACTATGGGATGTTTGCGAATGGGTAGATGACGAACATATAGTCATCGGCATCATGGGGCCAAGATACCATCACTTCTTTGAGAACAATACATATTCTAGACACAGCACACAGATTGAATTGTCACGCGCACCGAATAAAGCTGGTATGCCTTGTGTGATAACTCCGGGTCGAGTCAGCTTAGATAAGATTGCTTCCTCAATATCAAATGTTGTAGGAATCGTAGATCTTATGTCAAAAATGATGGCGTTGGAAATAATGGCACAGGAAAAAGCTATCTTCCCTGATAGGTATATAATAGGACGATCGGGTCAGGTGCCTATGATCGTCGGAGGTGAATGGAAAGACGGTCGTGAAGGAGAAGTAAACATACTTCTCGACGCAGAAGAAATAGGCGAATTAAGATCAAGCCCTGATCCGAGTACAAATATTGCCATCGACAGATTGGAAAGAAATGCTCGTGTATCGACAGGAACCGTCCCACAAATTGGTGGGGAAACTTACGGAGCGTTACGTACAGGTAGAGGAATCGACTCGCTTATGGGCGCGGCATTGGATCCGCGTATCCAAGAAATGCAAGAGATTATGGAGGCTCATCTTCCTCATCTAAACGAATGCCTATTCGCTTCTTATAAAGGTTATTTCGGTAGTAAAAAATTCTCTATGTTCACTGGTTACGCTGGGGATTTGGGTCAAGTAGAATTTACTCCAAACGAACATTTTGAGACATATGACAATGTGGTTTCGTACTCAGTCCCCGGCGCAGATGTTCAAGGAACGACAATTCAATTAGGCCAGTTGCTTGGCATGAAGGGTATTAGTCTAAGAACTTTCCGTACTAAGCATCCGTTTATTGAAGATGCTGAAGCTGAAGGTCGCAGGGTAGATGAAGAACTTTTGGAAGAAGCAGTAATGCAGGCGATACAACAGCAAGCATTATCGGGACAGTTGCCAGTTGTTTATGTTTCTAAAATAGAGAAGCACCGTAAGAAAGGGCTTGATATTTTTGAAGCGATCGAACAAGCTGACCGTGAAATTCGTGAGGAGCAAGCGGCGGTAGCCCCTCCACCTGAAGAGGGTCAAATGATGGCACCTGAAGAAGCGATGGGGATGGCGGCTGGCGCACAAGGATTAGGACAAGCCCCTGCTGAACAACCCACAGAAGGATTTTCTCCGGGCGCAGTACAAGAGTTAGCTAGTGCATTAAGGACTAGCTAATGGTCAGAGCTAAAAAGAATCTTCCTGTTAAAACTACACCGATGGCGGCTGGCGCTGATTATGGTGAAGTTCAAACTAATGAAGGACTGATTAAAGACATAGGTATGCCGGATATGTCTGATCCGACTGTTGGTGCTACAGGTGCGGTTCCTGAACAAAACCTTCCTGCGAATCCTGTGGAAGCGGCATCGAGTTTCCCTAATACTATTACGCCATTAACAGCTCAAGGTACGAACATGCGTTCTCGTCCTCAACAATTTATTATTAGCAACAAGACGAGAGCCGCGGCTTTTTTAAGTGATTTAGCGGAACATGTTCCTGACCCTGCTGTCAGAATGGCGGCAGATGATTTGAAAGACCATTTACGTAATGGTCAATTCTAGATTCAACCCAGTTACATCAAGTAACCGAAACTGGGGGCGAGAAGACAATCTCAACTCCATTATGTATGGAGAGAATTACGCTACGCTTATGCGAAGTGGTGCCGGTAGATTCATTCAAGGACCGGAACTTTCTACTCGGCTAGTTGATTTAGCTAGTAGCAACATATCTATAGACAAACAGCTTGAGACTCTTTACACGGCTAACGATCAAATCTATTTAAGGCAACAGATAGAGAATTTTAAAAAAGTTCCTAAAACATTCCAGCCTTCTGAATTTGCTAATCTCCCACCAACAACTCAACAAATGATGTTAAGTGCTGGTTACGAGTTGCCTGATAAAAAACAAGATGAACGCCCTTGGTGGCAACGAGCTTTAACTTGGGACATTCCTTTTAATCCTTTTGATAACTGGTTGGATGACAGAAGTTGGGGTACTCCTCTTGCTTTACCAAAAGCGGCGTTAGCTCCAATCAAAGCTGTTGGCGCTGGTTTAGGTTTTGTAGGTTCATCTCTTTGGGAGGGGGTTGAAAAGGGTTGGAGAGCTGGGCAACGCTTCACTAGAAGTTTAATGTACTTAGAAGAACTTGGTGCTAACTCTATGTTTAAACCTCCTAAATGGAGAGAAGCATGGAACAACACACGTTTAGAAAATGATTCCTACAGTAAAGACACTATTGCTGACGCTATAGAATTAGTGGGACCTGATAGAACAAAGCTATTAAGAATGTATGTAGCTCAAGGGAATGATGCGGTCGCTGAATATTTCGCAGATGAAATGGAAGCGCGTGGCAGACCAATAGAAGACGCAATCAATTTGCATTCGGATTGGTATGAATCTTTAGCAAGAGAAGACAGTCAAGAAGCATTAGCTATTTTACAATCAAACAAATTAGATACGTTCAATGGTTCTATAAGAATGTTCAACAAGTATCTGCCTTTCTTACCTGACGCGGCACCTGACAGTGTGTACGGCAAAATGATAGGTACGACTGGGACAATAGCTACAGGGATTGTATTTGATCCGACAACATGGCTACTTGGACCAGCGTTTTCTGCGGCGAAACTAACCAAGATGGGTATACGTAATGCTGATGCTTGGAAGACAATAGATTTAGCTGAACAATATTCGAGAATAGTTCGTGAGCATGGAGGCAAACTACCTCGATCAGAAATGGCGAGACTTAGCAACACGCACGATGAATTGATGAGTGAATGGTCAAGAAGCCATAGAGGGTTGCGTGCAGTTGGGTTATTGAATCCTTTAGTGAGAATGAACGCTAATGCTAGGAACAGGTTTATTGGAAAAGTCAATGAAACTTTCGACAAACTTAATAGAACAGAAGATGCTCGGATAGCTATTCGCGATGAGATGGGTGTAGATGCGACCTACGCGAAAGTAGAAGAAGAATTACTTAAGAGGCACCCTGATCTAGCAAGTGTTGATGCAGATGCTTTGCTTGAAGAGTTCACTAGATTAATTCCGGGAATGGAACAAGGGCTTCAACACATGATTGAATACAACTTGAAAGCCCGATTGGATGATGGTTGGGTAACCGCTACTGGACAAAGAGTAAAACCACAAGACTTGTCAACATATGATGGATTTTGGAATTTTCTTAAAGACGATTTAGGTGCTAGAGCATTATCATCAAAGATGGGTGGAGTTGATCCTGACGCAATATTTATTCCTCGTTTAACTTTCAGAGGCGCATCTTGGCAACGAGTTAAAACTCTAATGGATCAGACTGTTGATTTCGGTAAGAACAGTCATAACGATATAACTGCTGGTATAGCTAGATTATCTGGCGAGTATTTAGAAAAACAAGATTACACCGCAGTCGCATTATTAATGGAAGATATTGATAATGGGGTTCTCACGTTATCAAAAGAAATTAGTCACGCTGATATGGGTGCATTACTTAAAATTCGTGACGTAGATCAACGAGCTTCAATGGCTAATATGATGATGGGTTTATCAAAAGCGGACGTAACTCTAATTACTGGCCGTCATCAAAAGATGTTAGATGAAGGCGAAATCTTTAAAAGACTTATGGATGAGGGTGAAGTTAGCGACCTGTTGAATTATTACAAAGGTGATGGTCGCATAATTGATGAGACAGGAAAGGTTAGATACCTTCAAAAAGGTGACGTTCTTCCTAAAGGCTGGTGGAGAGCCGCAAGAAATTATTATACAGATAACATACCGCCTCAAGGAAGTTTCAATGCGGAAGTAGGATTAGCTGAAAAGTTAAAAGTATTTAGTTTAGCGACAGCCACATCAATGGCCTATTATCCTGCGAAGTTTGCAAGATCTTTAATCACATATGTGCCTAAAGCCGGTCACTTGGATCGTGTTGATGCGCTTACTTCTATTTCAGAATTTAAAGCTCTTGTAAAAATGGGTTCTTTAGCCCACATGCCAAGAGCGCAAATCAACAGTTATATACGTAAATTTATTACAGGTAACGAAGCTGAACGTTGGATTGTATCAAGCGAATTTCTTTTAGATTTTGTTGGACGATCAGGTATCCTGCTACACGCAGGTGACGACGTAACACAATTCGTTGATAGGTTCATACGTCACGGAAGCCACCATTACGATGTTCTAAAACAAGATGGTGTAAGCATATTCGGCATGAGCGCACCTAGAGGTATTTTTGTCAGCGACATGAACTTAGCGCAAATGTCACGAATGAACGTAATCCCTAACTATAGAGAGTTAGCGGCTGTAGCTAAATACATAAACATGTACAAAAGATTTGGTTGGATGACACCTATTCCTTGGATAGATAAATGGATGGGAAGAATTTGGCGACCAGCAGTTCTATTACGGTTAGGTTACGTTGCGCGTAACGGTGGAGAAGAGCTGTTCTCATGGATGCTTCGTGAAGGTCCGGGAAGTTACGTTAATAATAAATTGGCTAGAACAGCGGCAGGCAAGGTCATTGTTTGGGACGAGTATGGTCGCAAGATGGTCAAGAACATTGACGAATTATCTGACATGGATCACCGTCTTTTGATAGGTAAACCATTCGGTAGGCTTATACGTTCTGTGAATGAGATTGCTGGTGTAGGCGACTACGCTATTACGCGTAAAGCATTGTCTAATGTTCTTAAAGGGCCAGAGGGTGGTATCGCTTGGGGCTTTAAAGATGACGCTACTAGATTAGCGGCGTTTGAATTTGAACGAGCAAAATTAATACGTGAGATGAACACTAAAACAAAGATGGCTCGGTTTATACAACAAAGAGCGCATGGTTTTAGCAACAATGTCAGTAGATGGATAGGTGATACTTCAAGGAATCTTGGTATACCAACTAAACAAGATTTAGCTGAGAGATGGTTAAGAAGAAGAGATCCTGATGCTGAGGCACGAATAGGTAATATACAACACGCCTTAAGCAATCCAACGATGATGGATGCTGTAGCTAAAGACATATTAAACACACATGACACGTATCTTAATTTCAGTAAGAATTCTTTAGATACTGCTATGCGTGATGCAGGTTTCGGGCAGACACTTTCACAGTTAGTGAAACTTCCTATTGATTATTCAACAACCCAGTTGAGAGTAGTTCAGAATAATCCCGGACAGTCCCCTGATTACACTTTGGCTTTAGCGCAATCTGCGGAGATACATGCGGAAGATGCTGGTGCTGTAGCGGCATTGCACGAATTAAATCATTTTGTGAATCTTGAAGACGAAGCTCGATTAGCTCCAATCATCAATGAGATGATCTCACAATTACCTACTCAAGGACAAAGAGAATTTCATATAGGCAGAGCGGAGATACCCGCACGGCATGTGCCTGCTTCTAAGGGTGGGATTATTCCAGCAGAGGGAGCTGAAATAACAGAACAGGCGTTGCAGGCGGCTAAAGAAGCCGAGCCTATAACTGTGATGATTACTGGGCAAAGGTTTTGGAAAAAGGATAAAGCAACAGGCAAAATGGTTCGTGCTGTGTCTGAACAGGACGAAGCACGAATCAAAAAAGCGATAGATGATTCTTTAGCCCAGTTGCCTCCGGGATCTACTGTTCGTGTGGGTGGCGCTAGAGGCGTGGATGAGTACGCAGAACAGGTGGCTAACAGGTTAGGTTTGAACGTAGAGCAATATTACATTCCAGATGAAGGAGCTGAATCTTGGAAAACCGCTTCAGCTAAAGCTGGTCCTATTAGAAATAAGAGAATGCTTGAAGGCCGTCCGATTGAGGGAGGGGAGAGAGGACTAGCTGATAAGACTTGGGCGTTTCATAGTGGTAAAGGGTTTGAAACTCAAGAAGCTGACAAAACTTTAGATATTGGTAAACGTAGTTTTATATTAAGTAAAATTAAGGGTCTTGGTAGAAATGCGGAAAGTCCTTTAAAAGTTGCGTATCTTCCATATGCCGCTTTCAGAAAAATGGTGACAGAAAAGGGAGGGCCTCCTGAAGCATTATTGAATCAAGTAATCGCAATTAAATCAGGCGATCAAACTGTTTTGGTTCGTATAACAGGCGCTGAAACTCGTCAGGGTGAAGAAATCGCTCAACTGCTTAAAAATGACAACATGCTTATAAGTCCTAAATTCATGCAGGAAATGAAAAAATCGAAGAACTGGGTTAAGAAAGGTTCTGTACTAGATGACAACATTAAAGGTTGGGATCCTAATTTTCCAGATGGTGGACCAAGGGCAGTAGAGTTACGATTCGAGTACATCGGTCCACAAACTAACCCAGCTGAAGTACAAGCTGGATTAAAATGGGAGGGTGGAACTGCTGATGCTATGAATCAGTCATTGTCAGCAGGGGTGAAAATAGACACGCAAGCTAACTTTGGTAAACCGGAAATCGCTGGCGCTGAAGAACTTGCAGAAGTATCTGCTTACAACAAAGCTAAAGGTGACGCTTCACGAAGAGCATCTAGAGATTACGATGAGGTTACAGAAAATGGTGTGACTCGTTTAACTGTTTACGATAGTACAACAGCCACTAAAGCAGAAGATATACCTGCTGTTGCAGGAATTGAACCTAAAACTCCGATGCAGTCATTACTTTGGTTTGTGGAAGCGTTACCTCCAAGAGTGAGGCGTGTATTAGAAAACAATCTTGATGATGCTATTAAAGGTAATGCTTCTTGGGAAGAAATAGTAAATAGTGTTCTTTCATATATCCCTTATAAGATTCGTCATTTATGGCACGATCTTTTAATGCCACCTGTGGATGGTGTTATCAGATCGCCCCGCTATCTTGAAGTGTTTAGAAAAGAAACAGTAGAAGCGTTGGGTATTAAAGAGAGTGATTTAGGAGCGGCGCTTCCTTCACGTACGGTAAGAACTTTAAGTAGGCATGTAAAAGATTTCAGTGGCGGTTACGTTTTTGAACCCGGACAGGCTCAATCATTCCCAATGAATTTTGATTACGGTCAAAGAGGTGCTTTACCTAAAGCGGCTCATGTAACATCGGATGATACTTTTACAGCGATTTTAGATGGGCAACGCACAGCGACTACACGCAAAGACGCTCAAGTGGAAGGTGTGAAAGTTGGCGACTATTTAAAGTTCACTAAAACAAAACATGGAGTGCCGTCAGAACCTATTTATGTTCGTGTCACAGAAGTTCGTAAAACAGATACTTTAACTCCTGAAGAATGGGCGTTGCCTGAAGGTTACAGCCCTAAAGCCGCCGCCGAAAATTGGAAAACAACTGGTGAAGATCCATATAGTCAGATAGAACAGGCAGAAGCAAGCGCCAGTGCAGGTAGAGCTGTCGATCAAACCATTCCAGCGAAAGTATATGGGTACAGAGGTGGACCTTATGGCGAAGGACACACACAGATACTTTTTGAAATGGTTAACCCTGAAACTGGGATAGCTCTTAAAGCTCAACCACAGAAATCAGCTAACCACCGTCAGTTAGAAGCAGGTGGAGCGAACATTGATTCTTACCCAGCGGCTTTAAGAGGCGAGTTTACTATAGATGAACTTCTAGACGAGTTATCAGATTTTTGGTGGGACGCTCATTATAAACAGAACAAGGCAACAGGTCCAAAAATAATTGTTGTTGGTGAAGTCGGAGAATCATATGGTTACACAGGTAAAAGATTCAATCTTATTGATGACGGTAAATCAAAACCCGGAGCTAAGTTAAGCGACGAAAGACCAATGGCGGGTGATTGGATAGAATCTGATACTCAAGCTGGTTGGCCTCCTGCGATCGCAAAAATACTTAAAAGGGTTGAAGAAGAAACAGGTTACAAATTCGATATAGCTATTATCCAAAGGTACGATTCGGGTTCAGTTGACCTTGGTTGGCATTTCGACAAACTTCCCGATCAGACTCCTGAAGAGATTATTGCGTCGGTTAATTTTGGTGAAACAAGAAACTTCCAATTCAGACCAAGATGGCGAGAAGATGGTAAAGAATACGGTTATAGAACTGATAGAAGTGAACATCATATAGATATGCCGTTAGAGGACGGTGACATTTTCTTGATGCGTGAAGGCACTCAACAAAATTGGGAGCATCGAGTTACTCGCGGTTTGTCGCATGAAAGGCTTGGACCGCGTATCAATATTACTTTTAGGCGTAGTAATCCTGCGATGATTTCGCAGGCACGTTTAGCGAGGGTAGACGATGCAGAAAAATTAGTTACTGAAGCGCCTCTTGTAACAGAAGTTCATTACAAAAAAGGTTTAAACACTGTCTTAAGCAACTTCCACCAAGAAGAATTTGTTTTTAGAGGTGTAGCATTTTCAACAGCAGAAGGCGCGTATCAAGCTTGGAAAACAGGAGAGTATGTACCCGGATTTGAAAACCTAACAGGTGCGGCGGCTAAATCTAAAGGACGCAAATTAGCGCCTGATACTGATACGAATACAGAATTAATGAGAGAGATTCTTCAATCTAAATTCGATCAGTCTCCTACATTCAGAGAAGAACTATTAGCATCAGGGCAGATTACTCATCCTGTTAAAGACACATTTTGGGCAGGTAAATTCCCTGAGTTGCTTGAAGAACTTAAGAGCAGTGTGCAAGGTTCTACGGATCATCCGTTGATTTCTTTCCCATCTCCTATCAGGGGTGTAACAGTAGAAGCTTTTTCTAATCCGCAAGGCAATTTAGCGTCTCTTTCACATTCTGACGGCTCGTTCAGTATTGATCTTAGGGCTATAGAAGAAGCATATGAGAACCGTAGCTTTACAGGAACAGCTTTTGATTCTTTGAAGCAATTCGGTTGGTTTAATGCTGATGAGTTTGTGACAATGCTTGCGACAAGAAACATAGTTCCTTCTCAGCTTAGTGATGCTGAAAGGTTTGTTGAGTTAGTAAACCTCTATGCAGACACTCGTGGTATAGATGCTGTAATTGATTTGGATACACCATTAACTGACCAATTTGCTTTAATGGCTTATGTTTGGGAAACACAAATGTCACGCTTAAGATACGGTTACGCTACAAACCCCGCGGATAATGTTGAAGCGGTAGCACGAGCCAACCAAGCTAACATGCTTACCTTCTCTGAGCTTGGTATCCCTATACCTAATATGACTGATGGTATTCCACGCGGAAATCAAAGCACACAAATAGCACATTGGTTGTTTGGGAATCCGGGAAGATACAAAAACATAAGCAAATTGCATTATTCAGAAGAGGCTTTGAGAGATGCGATGCACAAAGCATACGTTGGGGCGCATACTACACCGGAAGGTCAGCAAGCGCATACAAGTGCAGTTCGCTCAAATATTTCTACTGATCCAGCGGCTCCTTACATATCTCATGCGATACCAGATTCAGTAGTAAGAGGTTTTGTACCTATGGTGCCAACCTCTGTGGCAGAAGATTTGACATCTTTAATGATAGCTGACCCTGAATTAGTAGGGGCTACTAATAAATTCCATCAAATATTTCAAGAGACACTTACACGCAAGTTAGATGAAATAGGTGGTACTGGTCCTAAGAGACAAAGCACAGGAGTGGTTGCTACTACACAATTATTAAATCCAGCTGTGAGTATAAAAGGCGCTCGTAATAGCGGTATTACTTATATGAAATTAGCTGAACAATGGGCTGATGCAGGGCATTTCCCATTAGTTACAGCTTCTACAGATCCAATGGTTGCTAAAGCTATAGCTGAAAGTGTTGTAGAAACAATCGCAGAAATGAAAGGTGTCCCTGTTGAACAGATAGGACTCCCAAGGATAGGAACGAAAGATCTTCATGGTGATGAGTTCTTTAACCAACCCGGATATTACAGAAGAGAAAGAGAAAGAAATGCTCAAACTCCTGACTGGGATCTTGAACGTGGTGGTTTAACTTCTACAGAAAGCAACGCTTCGTTTGGTGACATAGGCACGATGAACCATGTTTACGGTTTTGCTAGTGATGGGCGTGGTGCTGTTACTTCTGCACAAATGGGAGAAAGCGGGTTAAGAGGGGAAACAGTATTTGGTATAGGCGCACATCGTTTAAGTCCATTTGAGGGTCTTACACCTGTGCCAATGTCAACTAATGGCGAATATCAAGTAAGCAAAAAGATAATAGCTAGACACAAAGACGGATTACGACCTAATGCGATTATAGATCCTAATAACTCAACAGAGCTTGCATGGTATAAACCTGATGAATGGGATCTTGAAGAACAAATATTTAGTGGTCCAACAATTCATAATGCAATTTCGGAAACTGGACAACTTGTTATAGATAACCTTTTACATACTTACACAAACCAAAGTAGAAGGGGAGGCACTACTACTCCACTTAAAAGTTTTCATCCGTGGGTTAATGAAGTAATTAATGACGCTCCTGTTGATGCAGGTCGTATGCAAGCGAATGCTGATAGTGACGGATGGTGGAATAGCGCTCCGCAAGAATTAGTAGGTTTCGCTCCTGCTGAAGCAGAAGACCAAAGCGCATTCTATTTGAAACTCTTTAGAGGATTCTTTGATGGGGTAGTCCACCCAATGTTAGGTGCGATGGTCAGGGAACCATTATTCCATGAGTATCTAACAACAGGCATGAAACAAACAGAAGGTTTCAGGCAAGCATACTTCCATGCTCCTGACAGATTCAAAACACTTAACACTCGCTTAGGTAAAACATCTAGCGTTAATGATAATAAACAGTTGGTTATTAACGGTTGGGAAGATTTTGTAAAGCAAAACGCTTTAAGCCGAGTACCAGATGCGGACGATCCGGTTACTGGCCTTTTCTACGCTATAGAAAACAGAAACAAAAAAGGTGTCGAAAAGCATTTAGATGTGATATTAAACGGTACAGAAGAAACTGCACCTCTAGCATTATCACCGCAAATAACAGAGTTCTTTGAAGAATTGTATGTGATGGCGAGTTCAAATACTAAAGTCGATGCAAAACTATTAGATGATTTCTTTTCTTACAACACAGGTTTAGAGAAGCAACTTGAACTATGGAGAGATGCTGGTCTTCAAAGAGCTATGACTCTAACAAGTTCATTCATTGATGACCATAGAATCAGATCGAACTTCCAAACAATGGTTAATACAGCTGTACCATTCTGGTTTGCTGAAGACACGTTCCTTAGAAGATTCGCACGAGGGTTAGCACATAACCCATTAATGTTACGAAATCTGAATCTTTTCACAGGAGCGTTACGTGATATGGGTATCGTTCAAAAAGACCAATACGGAAATGACATTCTTGTAATTCCGGGATCAGGTGCCACAGTAGGTTTCGTAATGGAACTAGCAGACAGAACGCCTATTGTGAACAGGATCTTTGGAGGAAACTTAGGTAGTGTAGCTAAACCAAATCTAGCTTCAAGCCTTCATGTAATTCCGGGTTATGATTTAGACAGAATGGGTCAGATGGGCTTTGGTCCTTTACTTTCAATCCCTATAAATCTAGTCGCTAATATTGATTCGACTATCAGAAACACTTTTGAGAACAACCTTTCAGGTGGTAGGTTCACCCCTGAGAATCGTGGAGAAGTAGTTTGGAGTGCAGTAGTTCCACAAGTTATTGCACGACCTGTTTCTGCAATAATGGATGGATTTGGTTTTGAATCTAAAGGTAAAATCAAAGCTCAAATGGAAGTCATCAAGTATCTAGGGTTACATGGTCAGCTTCCAACGCCTGAAGAGATAGCGTCTCAACCTAACCCTGAAGTTTTCATGGAAAGATTCATGGCCAAAGTAGCGCAAATGGGTAGACAGTATTCGCTTCTACAAACAATGACATGGTGGGCTGGCCCCGCTACAGCACGGTTACATGATCTTATGAACAATGAATCGTTTGAAAGAAACCAAGATTTATGGGAGCTAGTCGGCAATGGTGTTCCTTGGGAGGAAGCCTACGGAATGTGGATGGAGAAGATCATCGCTGAAGAAGGCGAGTTTGATCCGTTTAAACACACACCATTCATGGTAGGTACACATAAAAAAGGAACGGTAGCTGTTTTGGAAACGACAGAACAAGCTAACGATTGGATCGTTGACAATAATCCGTTTATTAACAACTTCCCTAATACTGCGGCTTTCTTTATGGATCGCGGTTTTGATTCTGACGACGACGATTACGAAGCAGACGCTAAAGCAAGACTGGTAGCGCATGGTCTTTTAGAATTGCAGACACCTGTAGAGTATTTGAATGAGGGGTATTACAAGTCTGCGATGCCTCAATATCAGAAAATGAAAACAGATTATCTTGAAAAGAAGTACGCATTATTAGCTAATAAACAGGACACTTCGGGGCTTGATAGGCAATGGGATGCAGATAATTTACAATTTATGACCAGCAACCCAGTGTTTGCTAAAGAATATCAAGGTGGTAGGTCAAGGGATAAACGTGAAGCATCTATGAAAGAGATAGAATTGCTTGTTAATAACCCTGACAAAGTACCTGAAGGGCCATATAAAGCAGATTTGCTTGCAGTTATGGGGCTAGCTACTCAAATGGAAAAGGACTTATTTAAGCTAAAAGGGCAAACAACTGGTGAAGCTAGTGAATTAAGGAACAATATTAAAGTAATGGTTTATTTGACCCTCCGTGACTTTGTTCGTGGTAAGCCGTGGCTAAATGAAATATATTATAGTTTAGTGCTTCCATTGTTGGGAGAGAATTTTGTTGCAAAATTTGAGAATGGATTGATAAAAGTATGAACGAGTGGATTGAAGAAGTACAGATGATTCTTCAGGCTATTACCGGCGATGTCATGGATTTCTCTGATATGTCTGAAGAAGAGACTCTTGAATACATAGAGAATCTCGATCCTGCTTTACTTGAAGCAGTACACAATCAGCTGGGTGATCCTGAAATAGATGAAATGTCAGATGCTCGCCTTATGGCTGAGATGGCTTTTATGTTCGCACCAATAGGTAAAGCAAAGTGGTTATTTAAAGGGGCGAAAGGGCTTATTGGTAAACTCGCTCCTAAAGTAGCTAAAGGTGAAAAAATTTTACCAAGAAAGGTTTTATACAACACTTCAATGGGTGGGTTAAAATCTAGCGACCCAAAGAATGTTTCACATTTAGCAGGTAATATACCACGAGGTCGAACTACTGCCGGTGCTGGACGAACAGCAAGTCTTCCACAGCAAACAGGAGGGCTTAGACCGACAGGTCCAGTAAATGCAGTTCCGAAATGGAATGCTGGTACTGGTATGAGGGACAGTTACATGTCTAAATACGGTGCGCCTTTAGGTGCAAAGATGGAAGCGTTTAACACCACTTCTGGTAAGTACGTCAAGGAACTTATGGCTGGAACTGGAATGGTTGGCGCTGGTTATTTAGAGTACATGAACAGACGAACTCCCGGATTACCCGGAAGTGATGTGATGAGAGATGACGATGAATCTGGTGGCTCTGATTCGCCTACTTATGGAATGGGAGGTGGTATAGGGGATGATGGTTCTCTGACATACGGTACGTCTGAAAGCCAAGAGATTATTAAAAAACTAGCTTGGGAAGGTCACACTGTAAATTCTGCTAATGACAAGTTTATGCGTGTCGTATTAGAACAACCTCATGTAATGGGTGCAACGCCACAAGATTTCAATACGTTGGAACAGTATCTAGCTAACGATCAGGACAACTTGAATGTTATAAACGTAACAGCTGGTGAGGGTCGGACTAGATTAGGTGATTTTATGCGAGAGGAGTGGCATAACATTCCCGGATTGCATGAACAGTTACTTGATGAAGCACACCGAAGATTTGACGATTTTATTCATAGTTCAGATATGGATATAGAGGTTTTAGCTGACATATCAATGTTGGGTAATGATGAAGAAGCAATGTGGGACGATATTTTAAGTGGTTACCCAGTGCAATCTATGGATTATTTGGGTATGGAACCAGCAGGTCCACATTCGCAAACCCAACAACAAAACATTATTGAATACATGGAGAAAGAATTCGGCAAGGAGATAACAAGCAAGGTTCTTTCAGGTGCTAGAGATCAAGTGATTGAAAATTATATTACGGAACACACAAGAGCGAACCCATATATGATTACGAACAATGAAGGCGGTATGATTACTGGCTTTGATGAAGCGTATGACACTTCCAGTTTTGGGCAAGTAACTTCGCTTGAGGATCTTTTCTCAGGGGAGTATGGGGTTAAAGTCGGACCAGTACACGCGGCTTCTTATCTTAAAGATTTGTTCCATCGGACTAACGAAGGTGGTTCAACTGGTTCTTCTGTAATAGCGTCATTCCAGCAAACGATGTATGCGATGGGTTACATGGATGACACTATAGGTCAGTTACCTGCTCCTGATATGTGGGGTCATGTTGACGATCAGACGATAGAAGCATTCAAAGCAGTGCAATGGGATATTGTTCAAAATGTTGATGAAGCCCGACGCTTGGGTATAGAACCTGATGTTAAAAGCCTTTGGAAAGAGATGCAGAACGAAGGAGTTATCCAAAGGATGGCTACATCTGACATGGACCCAGAAGGACAGTTCAGAGTAGATGCGTCTAACAGGTTCGCTAATCATGCTAAAGCAAAATTTGCTAAGAGACTCGTTCCTATGATGAACATGCCTGAAGAAGAAATAAACAAGAACATAGATCAAGTGTTGAGTGATATGACCGCCGAGGAAAGAAACATGGCTTGGGGTATGGGCGGTAATCCTGATGAGGTTGCGATGGCTGGAGAGATTCTAAAATCTTTTTATAACGATGATTCTGATTGGGGTAGCAATATACGGTTCGGACATAACAATTCAGATTTTATGAACTATGCCAATAAGGTCGGTGCTTTAACAGATAAAGAAAGACAGCAACACGCGGCTGACCTTATGGAAGGTCGTTCTGGTTCAATCGGGAAAGATGTGGCTATATCAAATTTCTTAATGATGCTTGATGGTGATATTACAAACTCTACAAGGACTGAGATTCGATCAGGGTTGGCTAGATACGCAAACACTATAGGTTTTGAACACTCAAGAAATAATGGGTTCACCGCTGATGACATTTTCCAGAGAGCAGATGCAGGCTTGTCAGCGGCGCGTTCAGCTGACACTACAGATTATGACGAGTTGATGACAACCTTAGAAGGTAGATTGGATCTTCT
>MDSV01153260.1_pt1 | contig 25872 bp, 19 predicted proteins | sample 810851 | NCBI WGS metagenome assembly MDSV01 (sample SAMN05326640, study PRJNA326480) | marine metagenome | isolation source: seawater | place: Atlantic Ocean: North East | collected 2012
AGGGATGCCTCCTACCGCGACCCCTACGCCTTCATCGGAAGCCGTCTTAGTTGCCAAATCAAAAACAGAACAACGTGCTTCAGTATCTGGAAGTAAACCTCCGTGGGAAGATGATACCATGGATTTCAAACAGTTAGTAGGAATAATTGGCCCAATTTCTCTACTGATTGGTGCCGTGTTTATCTTTGGAGTACAGGTTGAATATGCAGTTATGGATCCGTGGGACAACGGATTTTATGATGGTATTTTCATGACCTGCTACGATGATGAAGACGATAACTACTGCTCTGACATAACAGAATTTTCTTTTCCATTTATTCTCCTTGGACTTACATTGCTATTTTACTCTAACAGTGGAAAAATCAAGCAATATTTCCATGATAGGACACGATCTCGAGCCGAACTAGAGTTAGCGTCAGGAAATACATCTCAGGCAATGAAGTATTTTAGAAAAATAGGTGATTTGGAAAAAGTAGCCGAATGTGCAGAATTAATGCAACAAAATCATACTAGTGGAATGACAACAGTTCCAGTTCAGCAGCATGTTACATCTTCGATTCAACCATCTCTCCCATCCATTCAGGATAGTGTGGTTTCAGGAAATATTCAATACAATATCAACCAATCATCAGCGATTCAAACTGGTAATGATAATGCTAGTGCAGGGGAGCGAGCGCAACGTATTCTCACAATAATTAGTATCGTTGTCACGTTCTTAGGAATCATTGCTAAAATCATCCAATCAGCAGTCGGATGACGAGAAATACCTCAAACTGGGATTGGTTCAGGCCATGTCCCCTGCACCAATATTTTCAGAACATTATATCTGATATCCTCATTGATGCATTCACATGGCAGAAGGATATGCAGACAGTGGCCACATCGTTTCGGTAGAATTTGATCCCAAGGTCAAAGTGTATTGGTGGTTGGGAGCAATGTTAGTTCAAGCATCAACAGTGATTGGATTAATTATAGTACCTTTTTGGTTGATTTTAGGTCTTGCAGTTCATAAAAAACAATTCGAAGGCTTGTCGTGTTCGCTGACAGATCGCTCACTGAATATTCGTACTGGATGGTTATTCAAAAAGCAACAAAACATTCCATTAGACAAACTCACTGATGTATCCATTCATGAAGGACCAATTCTGAATGCATTTGGAGTGGTCAGAATGCATTTTGAAACTGCAGGATCAGCACCATTTATCCTCACAGGAGTAAGAGGAGGGCCCCAATTTAGAGACCTTATCCTCAAACAACGTGATAGCATGTCCTCTCAATCAATGATGCCTGTACAAAATTCAGAATCAGATGACGTTCTAGTGGAAATTAGAGATTTACTCAAAGAGATAAATGCAAACCTTACGAATAATCAGTAAACTATTGATTGCAAATTAAGCAAAACATCTCTTCCAGGCTCGGTTGACGAAAACACCTCATCATGAATTCATTGACCACGTAGTAGTTGGCTTGTGCCAGTCACGAAGTTGGTCGGTTTCCAGTCGAAGACGAAGTATCTGACCTGGATCGAGATCAACGACACCCAAGTCAAATGAGATAATGAGCTCGTTTTCTCGGAAGGTTGCGTCGTGTAACTCTTGCTGCTCGACAACGTCACCTGCTTCCACCCACTCGAGAAGAACGCGGACATGACACTCTTGAAGCGGGTTTCGTAGGCTGCAGGACTCACTACTTCCATCGTGTGCAACGTTAACTCTACCCTCTAATGTTACAGGCGCTTCAATGATTTTCAGATCAATCAGAGTTGACTTTCCAGTTGGGGCACAGGTGCATTCCATGTTATCCGATTCGACTTCTCCAACAAGATTGACACGAACCTGGAGCATATCCTCTTCGACTGAGTCGACACTAACCATTGTCAAGCGAACCGTGTGTATTCCTGCTTCTTCGAAGACATGATTCACTTGAATTCCACTTGCAGTGGAACCGTCGCCAAAGTCCCATGTCAGCAGAGCGTTATCCTTCAAACCGGCCGCTGTGAAGGTGAAATTGTGTAGCAGTAGGGTAACTTCAGGTCTTTCTTCGTTGTCTCCGTCATCAACCTCTACCATAGTGTAACGATTGACGCCCAAAGTATCAGATGCGTCAATTCTCAACTTCTCATCATTTTGGCTTGCATTGGTAATACTGAATTGTAGAAGAGCCCCACTACCAGCGCCCACCAAGAGCACGATTAGGAGGAGGGCAACTGTGGTGCTAGAAACAAGTGATCCTCTGGGAATCATGGTGGATATTCGTTCTTGGACTTGATGAAGTGTTGTTCAAGCTGACCATTTTGTTGTATTGAATTTTTATTGAGGTTTGAGATTTTTTTTGAAATATAATTGTGCGAATATATCTAGTCAAGAATAGGCTAGTTTTTTTTTGAGGATTAGGTGAATAAAATTTCAAATTATGTAACGGATGCCATTATAATCAATCATTATCAGGAATCAAACATGTCCCTTGCACCAATAGAGTATGATTTCGGTAATGAAACGAACTACGCGTTCGCCACAACAGTCACCTGCGCAAATGACGAGGCCCTGAAACTCTTCGTCGAGGGCTACGGTCACTATCTAAATTACAACCATGAGCAAGCTATCGCCTGCTTCATTGCTTGTACCGAAGAGGATTCAAACTGTGCTATGGCTTGGTGGGGTATTGCATACTGTCTTTCCTCCAACTACAACTGGGCCCCAGGTCTTGGTTCAGGATACGACGCTATCCAGCAGGCGCTTGCTGTAATGGATCACTGCAGCGAACTGGAGCAGGACCTGATACGTGCACTTTCCACGCGTCACACTGCTGAGGCACGGGACGCTGCTGACCCGACTGTGCTCAATATGGGTAACTTACCCGAACTCAATGTCGCCTTCGCTGAAGCCATGGCTCCACTGCACGAGAAGTATGCGGGCAATTTAGCGGTCACCGCCATTTACGTTGAGGCCCTAATGAATCTCAAAGCGTGGCAATTGTGGGACAAGAACACGGCCACGGGAGAGATTACGCCAGCGGATGACAACACCCTCCTTCTAGTCAAAATCATGGAGGATGCTTTCCAAGCCAGCGAGGCTGCGCGCGTTGATCCTGCCCTATGTCACCTCTACTGCCACGCACTAGAACTCTCACCCTTCCCCGAAAGAGCCCTGCCTGCTGCCGACGTGTTACGCACGCGAATGCCCGGTCTTGGGCATCTAGTCCACATGCCGTCACACATTGACGCTTGGGTAGGTCAGTGGAAGGAAGCAATCGAATGTAACATCGCCGCGGTCGATGCTGACGATCATTACGTGGAAGTCACTGGTAACGAGTCGCAGTTCTACAAGTTCTATCGTATGCATAACCATCACTTCATCGTCTGGTGCGCGATGTTTGATGGTCAATATGAGACAGCGCTGAAGTATGCTCGCAAGGCAGTGGATACTCTTCCTGCAGGTGATGCCAACCACGGTGCACAATTCATGCTAGCCGGCATCATACCGATGGGCGCTATCTTCCTAGAATCCTACGTGACGATGCCCTGGCACGTTATGGTTCGATTCGGTAAGTGGGATGAAATTCTCGCTGAGCCAATGTACACTGACAAGGAGGTATTCGCAGCTACCATCGCCACCCAGCACTATGCGCGTGGTGTGGCCTACGCTTCCAAGGGCATGGTGTCTGAAGCTGAGGCTGAGCAGGCCCTGTTCAAGGAAGCTCTGCAGAACCCAGCGCTTGCTGGCCGTATGATGCACAACAACGTGATGTACCAAGATCCAAGCGAAGGCCCGTCAATTCTCAACGTAAATGCAGCCATTCTTGAAGCAGAAATCGAGTATCGCCGCCAGTTCCTATCCAAGAGCAACGGGGATTCGCATGATTTTACTGCCGCGTTCGAAGAGTTGCGTCGTGGTGTCGACCTATCTCTGAATCTTGCCTACAACGAACCATGGGGTCAGATGCAGCCAGTTCGCCACATCCTAGGTGCCCTACTCTTTGAGCAAGGCCATGTCGAGGAAGCAGAAGAGGTATATCGCGCCGATATCAAACTGTGGAAGAACAATATGTGGGGTCTACTCGGCCTCAAGCTGTGCTTGGAAGCGCGTGGTGATGCGCCCGAAGAACTCGCTCAAGTTACGGCTTTGTTCAATGAGCGCAGCGCTCGGGCAGATATTGTTCCAGCGAAGACCTGTTTCTGTGCTCAAGACGCGCTGCAGAAGAATTGCTGCGACTGAAACATAGACCATTTCCGAATGGCTAGGTTAGGACTCTTGTTGAATCCGAATGATTATCCCTATTGGGGTCAGGCACGTAATCAATGCAGAGAACTGTTGCAATACTAGTCGTTATTGTGATGATGTCTCCTAGCATTGGGTGTCTCAGTGAAGATACAAATCAAGAATCTCAAATCTACGGATGTAGTGATCCTGTCGCACCCAATTACAACCCTAATGCAACCAATGATGATGGTTCATGTTATTCGACAATAGATGAGGATCTAGACGAAAATATTGTAGTAAGTGGATGTACTAATCCTAAAGCACGAAATTTCGTCGTGAATGCCACTGAAGATGATGGTAATTGCGATCTCAGTATGAATGTCATTCTGATGATTGGCGATGGTATGGGGTGGGAAATGGTGAGAGCTGCTGCCATCTACAGCCAAATTAACGCAGGTAGTCAGGGGGATTTGCTAACAGATTTCTACACAGAGGGTAGAGGAAATGGCCTTTCAATGCAAGAATTATCTGGTTTTCAAATTGCTACGACCTATTCGACAACTGTTGATGGTTCCAAAATGAATAGCCTACGGATTGATACTGGAAGCAATACACCCACTGCAAGTGAGGATTATCGAGATATTGAATTCGACCCTAGGGAAAATTTAGTTCGATACAATCGGGACCTCGGAGGATCTTCCCCCTGGGATTCCAGATACTATTACAACGATGATTCAACTTCTTTCGATCCATTGTATATCACCTATGATTACCCAGATAGTGCTCAAACCGCAACTACACTGATGACTGGTGTCAAGACCTTCTACAATGCAGTGGGAGTTGATTTGAATGAACGGGCTAAGCGAAGTTTAGGAGACATCGCTTCTGATGATGGAATGTGTGTGGGGATTAGTTCCAACGTACCAATTACACATGCAACCCCTGCCTCAGCATTCGCGAAAATCAATAGTCGATATCGTTTCCATGATGGTTCCACGTCAAATTCAATGGATGGTGATGATATACTTTCTTGGTATGACGATTCGGATGGAATCAACATATTGTTAGGAACTGGGAATCCGAATTCCCATGTTGGCGATTTCTTCGTACCTTCATCATATCTTGATGAATTCACATCTAATTTGAACCATACTCTTCTCCTTAACAGCCCAAATTCTGCAGAAGATCTTCATTCTGTGGCCTCAACATATGACAGCTCTTCAGATGGGAAAATCTTGGGATTGTATGGGGGAATAGGGCAAGCTAATCTCCCATATTCTGGCGCTAACGGTTCTTACGAACAGACCGGATGGGGTCTTAATCTCAACAATGGCCCCCCATCGGATATTTCCAGGAGTTATGGCCCACTCACAAAAGAAGAATATATTGCCAAAGAACGTGATGAAAATCCAACACTTGCTGAAATGTCTGCAAGTATGTTAGAAGCTTGCGGAAATGATGAGCAGGGTTTCTTCCTAACGATTGAATCTGGAGATATTGATTGGGCCGCTCATTCCAATAATTTGGACGCTTTAATCGGCTCAGTTATCGATTTTGATAAGGCAGTCGCAACCGTTGTTGATTGGATAGAACAGAACGGAGGTTGGGAACGAAATATGTTAGTAGTCACAGCAGATCACGATCACTACCTTACATTGACCGAGAACTTCCCAGCATTGATTCGAAACGACAACGCATTGAATCTTACACTTGGAGGTAATGTGGAGGATATGGGGCATTTTTGGGGACCCAGTAAATCCAATCCATATGGTGGCCAAAGTCACACTAATCGGCCTGTTCCCGTGTATTTCCAAGGTGATTGTTCACAAATCATTGATCAAAGTGTAGGCGAGGGGTTCGATACCTACGGGTATTATGCAGCAGGAGTTCCTGGAATGATAGATCAAGTTCACATTCATTTGGCTATGAGAGCTTCATTGATGGGAGATTGTTGATTTCTCGTTGTAAATGCCTCCCCCAATGTATTCATGCCATTATCTTGATTTATTTCTCCTAACAATTGATATTTATGATGAGACGGCGTCTTCTCATCTTTCTGATTGTTGGGATGCTGCCATTGAGTGGGTGTCTAACATGGGCATCCTCTGATACTTCGGAACCGGTGGATGTCATCGCGGAAGTCACTCTACCAGTATTCCCTGAATTCAATTTGAAAGATCATCAGAACCAGTCTTGGTCTTCTGATGAGATGCAGACCCCATACGTAGCATACTTCTCTGCTTCATGGTGTACACACTGCAAGCCAACACTTGGTGCACTCGATGTGGTTATCCCGAATGGTTCACTCCTAGTTTTGAATAAAGATGGTCGTGATGGAAATGACGACATGGCCAAGTGGCATACGGATATGGAGGGCGAACTCAACCGAAGCCTTTCTCATCCGTTCATACATGCTCCTGACCTCGCCAGTGGTCTCGAGGTTCTCGGTATACCAGTCGTAGTATTCGTGTCATCTGATGGAATCGAAGAAAGATGGGAAGGCCTCCACGATGATGTTGATGAGATTCGCTCTGTTTGGGAAGGTCTTGGCGGGATTTCTGCAGTTACAGAATAATCAGGTATTACCCGCTTATTTTTTCCTAGGATTGATGGCTACAATAGTAGCGATGTTTGACAACATCCAAGACGATGCAGCGCCTAATTGCAACCAGTCCCCAGTTGAACTAATTCCATAGGCAAATACGCTGATGATCCAACAAAGACTAGCTAGGGTTTGACCGAGCCATTCCAAACTGAGCATTTTTGTAATTCTCAATTCCTTTTTTGTCAACATGTCAAACACTCCTGTCCACAGCAAGATAGGTCATCCAGGTACATGCCCCAACTCTTGTAATTCTTAACGAATTCATCAGTTTCAATACCTAGAGATGTAGCGATTGCATTAGCAACTATGGCAAATCGTTGACGATATTTGTAGATGAAACAAAACACGTGTCCTTCGTGACGAACTGAGGGGCCACAAAGATACATGCCGGGTACTTTTGTTGATTCGTCACACTCAGAAAGTAAGGGAAAATTATCTTCTCTTTGTTCGAATAAATGGGAGACGAAATTATGACTTCCACTAAATCCGCCAGCTAAAAGCGGTTGCACTTCTGAATGGAATTTCCGGCCATCTTCAGTTTCCAATTCGTATACTCCATTATCCAACGTTACGGAATTCACTTCTGTTCCTGGAAACAGTTCAGTTTTTTTGTGAAAATTCGGACTACGCATGCGTTCAAATGAAAATACTGACAATGAAACACTTGGATCAGATGTGGTAGAATCCCATGGGTTATTGATGTCAAATACACTGACCTTCTTGTTTAGATTTGAAAGGTGATATGCTGCGTCAATTCCACTCTCGTAACCACCTATAATCAGAAAATCATCACCCTCTAAGCTGGCATATTTGTCAACAGTTGCCGTATGACGGCACAGTTCACTACCCAAAAACACGTCCATATTTGGGTATTGATATTCACCAGCGGCCCAAATCACATTCGTTGAGGTGAGAATTCGTTCATCTGTTGTGAGATAAAACAAATCTTGCTGTTTCTCAATCACTTTGACATTAGTGTTCTCTTGAATTGGGAGTTCGAAATATCGAGCTAGATCTTGTAGGTGTTTAGCAAAATCAGCGCCCGTCGGGTGCTCAATCTTCATACTGTATCCTGGAGATACGCCCACCGCAATCGAATTCAAATCAAGCATCCCAATGGAGTTGCTTGGAAATGATGGCGTAATGAATCGAGTATCTTCAGGCCATGAGGAAAATGAACTCCCAACAGTATCACGATCGACAATGAGGAAGTTCTCAACTCCTGCATCTGCAAGAGCAATTGCGACTCCTATGCCTGCTGCACCGGCACCGACTATAATGACATCATACGTCTTGGTCTCACTCTCTTGAACTGATCTATCGATTAAGCCGCCAGCGTCATCGGACATAACTCAGCGCTTGTTATTAACATTTTAAACAATACTAATAATATGCTAATGAACCTAGTTTAGATCTCTTTCCCTACGGTATTCATTCAATGAAGCTCCTAACATCGCGAGAATTGGAAGCAAGGATCCGAATCCAGGTACTCCAAGGAATTCATCCTCGGATTCGTCTTCAATCGGCGCTTCTTGAAGTGTAAACTGATCTCCGATTGTTCCATCGGTTCGATGATGAGTCATCGAGATTTCTCTTACCTCTCCATCGTATACCCAACGAGTCCAACCATAGGTACTATTCTCACGAAAAGCACTCCATTCTGGTTGAGGATCATCCAATTCCTCGTAAGATGATCGTCCTGCAATACCGATTACTAGATGGATGGGGCCATGGCCACGGCCAAATCTATCATCCATTCCTTTGTCCATTACAGATTCAGATGATACTGGCCAAGTTCTCTCATAGAAGTGATCGTGTCCTGCGATGACTAGGTCTACCCCATGTTCTACGTATAGGCTCTCCAATGCGTCTCGTAGTTCGACCTCCGAACCATGGTAACTGTTGCTTGAGTACATCGGGCTGTGTCCGTAGACAATGAGGAATGGGGTCTTCTCACGGTCGATTGAAGCTAGTTCCTGATCTAACCAAGTGTATTGAGAACTCCCTGGTTCGTAATCATGTTCGGTGGACATGAAGACCATATGCACTCCGGGATATTGTCGACTGTACCAAAAAATCTCAGATTCAATTTGGCCATCTGAATCGAATCTATGTTCGTAAGGTGTGAAGCCATATCCTGGTTCGTTTTCGTGGTTCCCAACAGCAGTCACCCAAGGTATTTCAGTCATGCTATCTTCTTGATAGTCGAACCAAATATCCCAGGTAGATTGTTCTCCATCTGCATAGGAGATGTCGCCAGAGAGGGTTACTAGTTGGGCATCAGTATCGGCAATAATAGCATCAGAAACATCCATTCCTTCACTTGATTCTCCATGATCTGCAATAGAAATCCATTCGAAGTGTATGGCATCCGGGTCTATTGGTGTGAAAGTGTAGTCATTGGACCATGCGTTTCCAGATCCAACTCGATATGTGACTTCCTCGCCTGGAATGAGTCCAGTCATCGTCGCCATATGGAATGCCATGTCATGGTTGTAGCAGTAATCCTCTGCTACTGCTGTTTGTCCATTCCATTCTACTTCGCCAGTTGCACGACCTTCTGTGGCCCAGATCACATTCATTGTCGCAGGGTCATTGGTTACCTGTAGGTGGATTTGTCGTGGTTCGGTATTGCCAACTATTGTCCCCGGACATTCCTGAAATACTTCATTGAGGCTCTGCGCCTGAGCAAGTGGTACCAAGAGGAGGAGGATGAATAGACCCGCCGCAATGGTTCGCACATTTGTCTTAGTATCACGACTTGACTTAGTAGTATATCCTTGAATCAAGCGGGGTAATCGAGGAGAGCATGTGTTTCGATACCTGTATTAGTAGTTCCATTCAGACCCTCCAGTTCAATCATGAATAGTCCACCTATGACGGAGGCGCCTATGGATTCACAAAGGTGAACCGATGCTGCAACGGTGCCTCCAGTTGCCAATAGATCGTCTACTATCACAACACGATTACCTTCAGATAACGCATCTTTGTGAATCTCCAAAACATTCTCGCCATACTCAAGGCTATATTCAACTCGTTCAATCTCATGGGGCAATTTACCGGGTTTCCTTACGGGGATAAAACCGATTCCTAATCTCAATGCGACCATCGATCCGAAAATGAATCCGCGACTCTCCGGCCCTACAATATGAGTAGGGCTCCATCCTAGATCCTCTAAGTCTGAGACCATTCGGTCCACGACCGAGCTCAGAAGAGCTCCATCTGCCAGTACAGGTGTGATGTCTCTGAACATGATCCCATCAATAGGGAAATCTGGTACGGTGCGCACAGATTCACGGAGTCGTAAGAGGAAATCATCACTCATGCTAACCGCTCCACAGTAGGGTCATTAAACCCATTTTTCGGTTTCTCAGAAGATGTATGAGAAGATCCACTGGAATGTGTTTCCATCACCAGGGCCGATGTAATACAGAACTAGGAAGGCTGCGATTCCATACATCACAGGGCTGACTTCCTCGAACTTCTGCATCCCCATCTTGATGAGGACCCAGCTGACACATCCAGCAGCGATACCGACTGCAATCGAGTAGGTAAATGGCATCATAACAATCGTGAGGAATGCAGGCAAGGCCATCTCCTTGTTCTTCCAATCGATATCAGCAGCTTGGCGCATCATCATAGCGCCGATAGCGACAAGTGCACAGGCTGCAGCGAATTGCGGGATTGCCTTGAATAGGCCTGCTAGGAACAGTCCGGAGAGCATGAGGACGCCGACTGTTACAGCGACGAGCCCCGTCTTTCCACCCTCTTCGATTCCTGCTGCGGATTCGATGTATGTGGTAGTAGTGCTTGTTCCTAGGGCTGCACCGACAATAGTTGCTGCAGCGTCAGCCATGAATGCCTCATCGGCCTTCTCGAGCTTGTCATCCTCGTCAACGTAGCCAGCCTGGCGTCCAACGGAGTAGAGGGTGCCAGCAGTGTCGAAGATGTCTACGAATAGGAAGGCAACCATCACGAGGATGAATGTGTCGAGGTTGCTACCGATGTCGCCTAGGGCGCCTACGAATGCACCCATACTCTGCGTAGGCATGCCTACGAATCCGAAGATGTCACCTAGTGCAGGGGCGGATGCATATACACAACTTGGATCAAGATATCCTCCGCCGTCTAGAGGGATACAAACCCAACCATCTGTGCCGAGGCCAGCGGCATTGTCTAGCCAAGGATCATATGCGCTCGTAAGCCATCCGACTATTGATGCTCCAAGGACTCCATAGATGATTGCTCCCTTCATCCCGCGTGCGAGCATTACTGCAATTGCAAGTAGTGCGACCATTGCAATGATTGCACCGTGCATGTGTCCATCGCCAGTTGCGGCTGTATTCCAAAAGAAACCCCCTGTGGGTCCTAGTGAAACCAAGGTTGCTGGGTGGTCAACGATCCATCCCATTTCGCGTAGACCTATGATTGCAAGGAAGGTTCCAATACCTGCTCCTGTTGCAATTTTGAGGTCCTTTGGGATTGAGTTAATCATCGCACTGCGCCATCCAACTTGTGGTAGTGAAATAATCAAGAAGAAGATACCTTCAACGAATACTGCGGCGAGAGCGAGTTCCCATCCGATGCCCATTGTAAAGACAACACCGAACACGAAGAATGCGTTAAGTCCCATTCCAGGCGCTAGAGCAAATGGTAGATTCGCCCAAAGCCCCATCACCATACAACCGATGAAGGCTGCTAGCGCAGTGGCGAACAGTGCATCATCGAATGGGATTCCTGCCAAACTGAGCATGGCAGGATTCACCACAAGGATATACGCCATCGTTAGGAATGTCGCAACTCCTGCTCTAATTTCGTTCTCAAATGAGCTACCCTTCTCAGTGTAGCCGAAGTAGTCGTCTAAAGCCTCGATTTCCATCTTCAAGTCCCCTATTATCCTCTCCTATCCTAATTGTCGGGGGATAAATGTTCAGTTGTTAAGAAAACCATCGTGTCATTATTTGATTCATCATCGTTTTCGCTTAATTTCATTCAAATATTCTCAAATTAAGTTTGGTTTGTATTCATCCTGAATGCTTATGTTACATTCATTCTCATATTAGCCCATGGACTCCGGATTATTGGTCACGCCAGTCATTTTATACGTCATATTTGTGTTTGTAATCGCGCTCAAATATGGAAATGGAGAGAATCCATTTCATCTTAAACAAGGTGGATTGACAGGCGTTCTGATTAGTGGTCTTGGGGCAGCATCTTTTCTTATCGATAATGATTTCATGGGTATAGTGGGCGTCCTTAGTTTGATAATTTTCTTCGGATATGAAGGCGGGTGGCCTAGTCAGATTCTGCTTAGAGACTCTACTGATTTTGACTTTGATCCCCCGAATCTAGACAATGTGGATGGAGTAATAATCATCCTTGGAATCCTTGGAATGTTCTTCCTTGTCACCCCTTATGTCGCGCTTTTAATCGTTCTTTTACGAAGACGCTTCTCCGGTGGAAGAGAATATTTTGTTACGGAACGCTCAACGAATCAGACCCGTACTGAAGCAATCCTTTCCTTAGCAGGAGTCCACACATCAGAGGATGCTTTCTTCGTCATTAAATCTGCAATCAAGCAGAAAGGATTGGATTGGATGACTGTCTTCAATGGTATGGATGCCAATGAAGATGGTCGAATCGATAGAAGGGAATTCACGAATGGGCTCCAGGCTCTTATCGGTACAGAAGTCGCTCCACTAACGGCGTACACCATCCTGAAAGCCATTGATCTCGATGATGATGGGACAATCGATCCCGAGGAGTTCTCCATCGCCCTTACTTCTGTAAAATCAGCAGGAGATGAAAATGACTTGGATGAGTATTCTCTTAAAGAAAAAGTGAACAAGACATCACTCCTTGGTTCAAGAAAACCTGTTCCAACTAGTATCTCAGTTAGTACTCTCGTGTTCATTATGTCAACAGTGTGTTCCGTCTTCTTACTATTGCACTCGGCCATTATGCTCGAAACATGGACTGAGGCGGTCGAGGCTAAGACTAGATGGGATTGTATGGAAGGATTCTCCGATCATAGCTCCTCCTGTGCAGATATAGATGGCCGTCCAGATGGTTGGAAGTTTTTCCATTACGAAATGGTTAACGTAAATTGGGGCGAAGGCAGCGGCTCAAATTACTACTATGAGAATTATGTTTGGGACACTTCTGGCCCTTATTCATCCACGATGTACAATGGATACATGAGCACATCTATTGTTGGAATCGATAGCCCATTTCCATGGATTGTAACGATGTTATTCTCAATAGGAGCAATAGTTCTCAGTACACATCTTGGATACAGAATCAGCAAGGTTTACTCCGCTGAGATCTCACGCAGAATTGATGAAATCAAGTTCGTTCAAGCAATTTCTCTTAATCCAAATGCTTTGATTGAAGGTAAAGTCGAGCCATTGCTTCCAGTAGTACCGGAACATCCTCCTCATGTTCGATATTGTGCTATCCTTCTATCCCTATTCCTCCTCTTTTCGGTCTTTGCTGCCTCATCGTACTATAAGCCGCAAAGAACGGCACACGATGATTCATGGGATTATTCCATGTTTCAGTTCGGAATGTCGAATGACGAAGCATTAATTCCATATCTGAACGATATTTGTGGGGGTGACACAGATAGTTGCATCATTAACCAAAATCATCATTCGCAAACCACGGATTTGAGACATTCAAATTTCAATGATTGGCAACTAAGTATCACAATTGGGTTATTGTTGCAGATGTTACTCATGCTATTGGCAATAATTCCGATGTTTATCATGGTCAGAGACAATGACAATTCATCTGAAGCTTTGACGGAAGTAACCCCAATAAGTTCGGCCTTACCAAACGAATACATCCCATCGGTTTCAGAACTTGGAGGAGTCTTCGCTGAAGAGGATGGAACACTCCAAATGGACAAGGTTCTCGAGATGTTGGAAGAGCAGATTCGAGAAGCGAGAGAGGAGGCGCATGCACTCAAAGATGAACTTCAGGATACTAAGGAGCAGATTGTTGTCCTTGAAGAAACGATTGAGAAGAAGGATGTCGAACTTAACGAGATGAGTCAAGTTAGAGACGAGGTTGCCACAATCACTGAGAATATTGTGGCCGAAGGTGGCGATTCCAAGTTCAACATTCAAGATTCAGCCTTTTCTGGTGATGTATATGCGGGTTCGAATCGAATTGGAACTCAAGTCATCAATGACCCAAGTGAGATTGCAAAAGCTGTGATACAGGCATACAAGGCTGGAAGAAAAGAAAGATCGGTGGATGATTGAATGGCTGACTCGGATTGGGGCAAATACGGCCTAGGGAATCTCCTTCATGGCCCCGGTTCATACTATCTCAATGACCCATCTATCACCCAGATGTTTCCAGAGATAACTACTGAGATGGAAGCATGGATGATGATACGTCTACTTACGCAGGAGTCGGTAGACAATCCTCCAGTGATGTGGCAATTGACAAATATCGGAAGTGGACCTAGTCATCTGATTCTGCATCGAAGGAAATTTTTTGATCAGAATTTAGATGCAGATACTGGGAAACAACCATCCGATGTAGCGAATCTAATAATGTTGAATTTTACTGGGAAACCTCACCCTTATGGCCATCCTGTCTATTACAAAGTTCAATCCTCAGTGCAAGACATGAGTGGTTCCGATTCGATTCAAGATAAAATCCAAGCGATTGGCCAGCGTAGCTTCCCAGACGACCCCCAAACAATTTGGCATATCGATAAGATTGATCGTTCAGGCGATGGTAATTATCTTGTTTTGACAAGTCCAATACCTCACATTGGATATCAAAAGGTGATGTTCATACTGACATCATTTGATGTGAATGGTGTGAAGGAATGCCATGTCTTGGATGATGGGAAATGGATGTTGTTGTTCACTTAGAATGGATGATAGGGGTTAGATTAGTATGATGAATCTTAGACAGAAATTTGAGTTATTCACTGATCTTTGGAGCCCCAAAGTCGTTGGAGAGATTAACGATTATCAAGTTAAACTTGCGAAGATTGAAGGAGAGTTCGTCTGGCATCAGCACGACCATACTGACGAATTTTTCCTTGTTGTTCAAGGTTCGATGCGCATTGAGTATGATGATCATTACGTGTCTCTCGATGAGGGCGAAATTCACATTGTCCCCAAAGGGGTTCGTCACCGAACTGTGGCAGATGAGGAATGCTGGATTGTAATTATTGAGCCCAGAGACGTCGTGAATACTGGTGATGTAAACAGTGAAATGACTGCAGAGAATGATGTCTGGATCTGATTATTCAGAGAAGCAGTAACGCACTTCTGTGAAGTCGGATCGTATCTCATTCACTCTTGCCTTGACTGAGGCAGGGTCTTCATGATCGATTAGGACTCGTCTGAAGCAGTTAGCGACTTCTTCCATTTGCGTCGTTCCCATCCCGTGTCGAGTTAGTTCCTGTACGCCTAGACGAAGACCAGACGGAGTCATGGCTTTTGTGTCACCTGGGAGCATATTCATGTTCGTTATGATTCCAGCATCTTCGAGTTTGGCAGCAGCAGCTTGGCCAGCACCCGAATCCGTATCGCCGTGACGGGTCAGAACCTGGTGACTCGCAGTGTAACCTCTATCTTCGGCAAGGACATCGAATCCTTCCGATGCTAGAGCGGCTGCAAGTGCCTTCGCGTTACTTACAGTGTCGCGAGCGTATTGCACTCCAAAGGCTTCGAACTCGGATAGAGCTACAACTTTCCCTGCGACGTGATGTAGGTGATAGGAAGAGTTAGTTCCAGGGAATACTGCATTGTTTAGACGACGATGAAACTTCTCATCACCATCATTGGATAGCAGGAATCCCCCTTGAGGTCCAGGGAATGTTTTGTGTGATGATCCAGTCATCACATCGGCACCTTCACGGAGAGGGTCTTGGAACACACCACCTGCGATTAAGCCGAGAACGTGTGCACCGTCATACATGACGCGGGCTCCTACCTCATGAGCTACATCAGAGAGTTCTTTGAGAGGAGTGGGGAATAAAAATACAGAAGCACCGAATAATGCGAGAGCCGGTTTAGTGTCTCGAATCATTTCAGCAGCAGCATCGATATCAGGTTCCATTCTGTCAACATCCCATGGATATGTGTAGAGGTCTAGGCCACGGAGACCGACTGCTCCCATTTGTGCGTGAGATATATGCCCCCCATCTGCTGTAGAAACAGCGGTAATTCGGTCCCCTGGCTTGACTAGGGCCTTGAGTGCACCTATGTTCGATACGGTTCCGGAGGTAGGTTGGATGTTGGCAAAGGATGCATTAAACACCTTCTGAGCAAGTTCGATTCCTATTTCCTCAATTGTATCGAAGTCGTCACAGCCCTGATAGTAGCGCTTACCAGGAAGCCCCTCGGCATATCTTCCATGTAAGTCGCTGTCACATGCTTGTCTGACTAAGGGGGAGATTACGTTCTCACTGGCAATCATCGGGAACCCCATCCCATAGTGTATCCCACTTTGGTCAACTGCATCCAGAATCCGGCCGATAGTACTCCGCTGTTCCTCACCCATTACCTATCCATCCGACAACCCCGTTCAAAGCCATTCGCACGGTGATACACCTTGTGCTATGATCACTTTCAGATTCCCCTCCCAGTCTGTTCGCATTGATTGAAAGTAAGGCCATCTGATTCCCAATTCTATGGGGCGAACAGTTGCGACCTGGCGCTTGCGTATCGAGCAATGGATGGAGCGTTGGCAGGATTTTCGTCGCCCTTTGAGTATCGAGGAGAAGTTATCCTTTGATCGAATTCAAACAGCGATTCGTTTGCATGCTTCTGCAGGTGGACTCCTTCCTTCCGCAGACCCCCTTGAGCCAATATTTCTCTGCGTCCTTCTTGAACAGCAGATGGAGATAGATCGACTTCGTCAACGTATTGACCAGATGGAGGAGAATGGATGATTGAGGGATTCATTCTTGATGTTCGATTTGACAAGCAGACCGGGCGAATGATCTCTTGGATAGTGGATGAAGATGGAGTCACACATCGATTCGAAGATTCGTGGACTTGCACTGTTCACGTGCGAGGTGAAAGACATCGTCTAGTAGTACTCTCTGAAACACTGCAGCGTCTTGAATACAAAAACGCCTTCTCAATCGAATCCTGTCGATTTGAGCAACATCGCGTAGATATCGAATCAAATGATTGTAAAGAGGTCCTCGCCATTGATGTTGCCCGTTGTGATAAGATTCCTGCTCTAGCACAGAGTATTCTTGCTGCAGGGTCATGGCATCATCTTGAGATATTTTCGATAGACCCCGCTGCCTCACAACGCTATCTATTGGATCAAGGTCTGCATCCTTTAGGGCGCGTTCGGATTGCAGAAGAGCGATTGATTCCGCTGGATTGTCGTATCTCTCAATCGAATTGTCTTCCAAAGTTTCGTGTGCTTGAGATTCATGTTGAGTGTCGAGATGTGAGTGGTCATCGTTCACCTGAAGCAGCGATTGATTGGATTGATCTGAAATCGGATGACATAGAATGGCGAATCAGTAATGTGGAATCAAAACCGAGAGCAGCTCTTTCTCGTCTTCACCGAATTATAGATTCTTTCGATCCCCATGTTATTCTCACTGAACAGGGGGACTGGATTGACATGCCAGCCCTATTCAGCCTCTCAGAACGTATTGGTCAGCCCTTGCGATTGGGTAGAACGGGTCATGATGGACGCCCCCGGTCTGAGGCGTTTACAAGTTGGAGTTATGGCCGCTTAACTCGTAAGGAAGCAAAGTATTCTCTCGAAGGTCGTATCCACATCGTTGCAAGCACCTCGTTTATCTTCAAAGAAGGAGGATTTGAAGGTCTACTCGAAATTTCTCGCATGTCTGGCATACCTCCTCAAGACATTGCAGGCCTATCTCCTGGTTCTGCCATCTCAGCGATTCAAATCCGTCAGGCTATTGAGGATGGAGTATTAATTCCGTGGAAAAAGAATCGAGCAGAAGACATCAAGACTGCATTGGAACTTCTCCATATGGATCGTGGTGGACTCTACCTAGACCCTAAAATCGGTGTGCATCACAATGTTGTCGAGATTGATTTTGCAAGTTTGTTTCCTAGCATTATCGCCAGTCGTAACATAAGTCCTGAAACAATGTTTTGTCTATGCTGTAATCCGGAAATTACAGGTGCTTCACGTCTTGGTGTACTTCCTCTGGACGTTGAGTCAACTGCTCGTCTCATATCCGATCGTCGACGGCTATCTGTTAAGCATCATCTATCAGTACCGAATACACCCCTCTATGCATGTACTCGTCAGCATGGCTTCCTTGGTCGAGTGGTTGCCCCGATTATTGAGCGTCGTCGCTGGCTCAAGTCCTGCCGTCAGAGTAAGGGCGATGAATGGGATCGTCGTCAAAATATTCTGAAATGGCTTCTCGTCACATGTTTTGGATACACTGGTTATCGCAATGCTCGTTTTGGGAGAATAGAATGTCATGAAGCAATTTGCGCTTGGGCAAGGGAAATCCTTCTGATTGCAATTGAAGAGTCACAGAATGAGGGATGGGACGTTCTGCATGCGATTGTTGATTCACTCTGGCTTAGCGATCTTAAGACGCGAAACTCAGAGGCGCGTCGCCAATCAATAGATCGCGTAATCGCCCGCATTGAAGCTCGTGTTGGTGTACATATTGATCTTGAAGATGAGTATGATTGGATAGCTTTCATCCCGAATCGAACCAACGGCGTAGGGGCTCTTACGAAGTACTTCGGCCATGGTAATCAAGGATGGAAGATTCGAGGAATAGAATTACGCCAGCATTCAACCTGCACATGGATTCGTAATCTTCAGAATGATGCATTGGAGATTCTTCGTCCTAACCCGAGTATTTCCGCCCAGCATAGTGTTGTATCTATGCTTCACGAGCGTATTGCTAATCTTAGAAGAGGCGACGTCCCTTTGCAGGATCTTATCACAGCACGTCGTGTCAACCGTAGTATCGAGGATTCCAAAGTGGTCAATCTCACCACATCCGCACTGCTTCGTGCTCGTTGGCTTTCTCGCGAAATACCTCCAGGGCATAGGGTGCGGTTTGCTGTCGTTGGGAAGAGTCGAATCGCCCCCATTGACCGTATTCGTCTTGATTCGGAGATTGAGAGTTCATCCAATATTATCAGAGGTTTGAATGGAGATTCCGAATATTACGTTCCGATTGCATTGCGCTCAATCTCGGCGATTCTCTCCGCCTTCGGATGGGATGAGCACCAAGTTTCCAGCGGTACATCTAGAATTCCAGTACTCTCTGATTGGTGTTGATCGAAGGCATCGAGTCTCATTTGCATCGTCTCGTTTGGATTCCACTTGATGGACTTCCATCCCTTGCACCATGTAGCCTTCATCACCCCACTTTTCCGTTCATGGGTGCAAACGAAACGTTCGTCGACTACAGAATAGAGTTGATGCCTTAGTACCCCTGAGAAAGGATGTTGTCGACTCGAACGATGTGAGAGTAGGACTAGGCAACTTTGTTCTACTGCAATTCGTTGAAGCAAGAGCAGCGCACGTCGAAGCATTGAACATCCTTCTTCAATCCGAATCTGGCCATCTCCATACATCATTGGCATGTCACTAATCACAAGGAGCCTCGTATCATTTTCTTGCTGAATGTTCATCATTTCTAAGTCGTTACAGACGGAATGAATTTGTTCCGATAATTGGTGTGCGGTGAACCCTCTGCATACATACATTCTCTGCATACATTCCTCTGTTTCGATTCTTCCCGCACGGATAAGTGGTACAAATCGACCTGGATCGAATCGAGTCCCCCCATCAATCCAATACACTGTCCGTCCATCTTGTAATTCGTTAGCTGCAAATGATAAGAGTAGCCATTCGTTAACGTTCGAACTTCTCTCGAAGAGAACAATACGTCCGGTTTGCAAAGACGGAAAACCATTCACGAGGGATTGGTGTGGCCAATCAACCATTGGATTATGATTCATTATGAGAAAAAACTCCTCTTAGTTCATGAATACGTCAGAGAGGGATGCCCCTTTTCTGAAACTGAATGTAGACGTATGAGCGCAAAGGTTCAGATTAGATGGACAAAACGGATATGAGGGGGTCACGTCATGGACCTATTATGGCGGATGAAGTGCCCTCTTTGGCTCCGTCTCTGGAAGCATCCGAACTCCAAGTTCAGGAAGCAAAAATTGAGGGTGAAACCATTGAAAATATCGAGGTAGATACAACTGAGATAGACCAACAACTCGATGAGATTAGATTACGCCGTGAGGGGACAAAGCGTCCATTTTTTAGTGGCCCAGAGGGCAAGACACTTGCCGTCGGATTACTTACGGCGCTTCTCTTTGGCGGGGTCGTCCTAGTCAGTTCTACTGGTGCCTTCATGCCTGATTCCATATCTGTTGATCAATCTCTTTCGGGAACTTTCCTCGACCCGGGAGAGGAGTGTGTAGACCGTACTGGTGTTGCTTGGCTTAACATCTGGGAGGGTGAGAAACATGATTTACGTATCCGCCTCTACAATATTGACCCCTCTAACATTGTAATTCAAGCGCGACTGGTAGATCCAGATGTGGATGTAGTGCCAAGGGATGGGTCCGTTATCATCGATCCGTTGATTGTGAATGGCACCCTGAATCAGACCGAGATTGCTCTGATTACGGACGATGTTGATTCGGGCGTCTATACGTTGCAAGTGAAGGTATTCAATACGACAGATCTTCCTGTTACTGATACCAATCAGACTGCGTTGATTGGTAAGAAAGAGATGATTCTCGAAGAGCGCCAAGTCGAAGTTTTAGAAATTGAGAAGGGCGGTATACTCAGTATAGTTGGCCTTGGTGAAGCAACAACCGTGAAAGGAATCGAGTTGTTAGATGATGAGATTAGGTCTTGTTGGACAGTTCAATCGTTGGGGCAATGGTCTCTAGCGCTTATGGGTGCTGAATGGGCAGGTGGCCGTGAGACCGCAATGCTTGCCGGTGGTAGTGCAGGTGTGCCGCCATGGTGGATGGCGTTCGTATCTCTATTCATGTCTGTTGTTTTCTTGTTCATACAGTATCCGTTGATGTACAGATTTTACCATCGGGACGATGAAGATGATCTTTCAAATGAGCAAACATCACGACTGATTGAACGAACGCTTGAGGCCGCTTGCGATGAACTGCATATCCATTATGATAGGGCGGGCACTGTAATTGAGGTAAAACCTCTGATAATCAGTATTGATGCATGCTACGAGAATACTGATCGTTCCTTCGAGAATCGAGAAAGCGTACGAGCACACTTGCTTAAGTTCCTGTTGAGTGAATTCGCTGTTTATGGTGAGATGCGAAGTACAGAACTCGATGTTCGCACCTCACATGAGCGACGTGGCGTACATCAGAGCATTCGTGAGGGCGTTGATTCGATGGAGGGTCCAGTCGAAGATTACACGAATTTCTTCACTGAACTGAATATTTACGCCCGCATTGACGACAACGTACGGTCAGTCGTCAAGCACTGGTTTGATCAAAATCCACTACATCACATTGAGGACAATGTGACTTCTGATGACTTTGCTGTATATCTTAGAGTCCAGTATAAGCCTGCAAACCAGGTACTTTCATTTTTGAGAAATCGCCTTTCCTATGAGGATGTTCAACGAGAGTTACGAAAAACGATTCAATTAGAATTGAAGGGGATGCTTGGGGACCGTCGTGTGATTGTGAGTGCGATGAGCACGGTAGATACCATAGCAGATCGTGTGGCTGCCGGTCGCTCTGAGGATCTTAGTGTCAAGGAAGATGGTGAAATCGTGGCCACTGAGACGTTTGTGGCGCAACAAGAAGGAATCACTGGGACCTTATTACAGAATCAGTTTGTTGCAGATATTCTTTCCTCGGTAGAGTTCATTGCACACAGTAACAAACAACGCATCGAGGGCAAAGCTGGTTTCTTTGGGCTTATTGTGTTCGTCTGGATTCCGTTTATGGCGAGTGGTGTTCTGGTTGGTGCAATGCTAGGTCTTGTGGCTAGAATGCGCTTCCAGCGGGTTCTGACTGCTTGCATGATTGGTGGAACTGCAGCCTCAATCACCTGGGCATATACTGCTCAAGGTATCATTGAGGTCATGGAACGTTACCATGCTGAGGCACTACTTCCGGTGATTATCGTTATTGTAGTTTTGATGGCTGTTAAGCACGTGCAGAACAATAAGAAACATCGTCAGCGAGAACTACTGAAGACGCGTATAGCTAGTGCACAAAGTGCTCAAAAACAAATGGGTATGGCGAAGGAATAACCCTCACTGGGATAGGTCCTTTACCTTCTCGACAAGGTCCATATTTCTCAGGCGCCAGATGCCTATGGGGACCATTGCGATAGCGATAACCAGAACGATGGTCATCAGTTGGTAGGCGACGCTAGGGACAAGGACCACTGGGAAGTAGAATTGCCAAGTTGAGAAGGAAGCAGCGAGACCAATAGCGCCTCCGAATGCGAAGAGGACACCAACTAGTCCGCCTACGAGTCCAATCAGGACGCTTTCAAAGAGGAGCATTGAGCCGAGACCAGCTGTGGAAGCTCCAAGGACCCGTAGGGTCGCGAGTTCAAAGTCTCTCTCTGCGATATTCATCACCATCGTGTTGAACATCACTGCGAGAGTGAACAGGATGCCGAGCCCCATAATTGTGGATAGAACCTGAGTTTGCTGTTCCAACAAGGAGGTGATGCCTTCGATTAGTACTTGGCGATCCTGGATAGTCGTCGATATATTTGCGAGGGAATCGTCTACTTCGACTCCTTCAGGGATTTGGAGATAAATCGCGGTTGCCTCAATACCGATAATCGATGAGAGATCAGATTGGAGGAAGAACATAGTCCGCGCAACCTCGCCACGTACGGAGCCTGTAATCTGGATCTCTGTGCTTGTTCCAGCTACATCGACTGTTCGTGTATCTCCGACTGCCCAGCCAGCCATGTCAAGTGATCCTTCGTCCATCATGACCTGAAGTGGACCTGAAGTTTGGACGGGTGCATCCCCAGAAATAATTTCGACATTCCGCATCGATTGACCTTCAGCGTATCCTTGTAGTGCGATTAACGTGAAGGTACGGTCAACTCCTGATGAGTCCTGTAGGATGCCAAATGGGAGTTCGATAATAGCCTCATGGATTGCATCTCGTTCCTCTGCCCATTCGATAATAGCCTCCTCCCCGCCTGGCTGTGTGTAGACCTGGAAGTCCCACGTTTGCCCTTCTTCGAGTCCCCCTACGATTGTGTCTGTTAGGCCGACCGTCATCATCTGAATCGATCCAGCGAGCATCAATGAGATACCTACTGCAAGGAAGGTCATACTCAGCCTGATAGGCTTGCGCAGGCTTGAACGAATCGATAGACCAAGGCGGGTTGGCATCCAACCAGTAAGGGTGCGAAGTAGATTAGAGCCAACACGCAAGTCAGTGTGCCCACCAAGCACATCAAGTGGCTCCATCCTTGTTGCTTTCCAAGCGGGGAATACTCCGGATACGAAGACGATAAACATAGTCAAGCCAATCACACTTCCATACAGTTCCAGGGGTATGCTGCGTTCAATGATGGGAAGTCCGACTAACTCCTCATAGAAGTCTAACATCCCATTCATTCCGTATGGGCCTGCGAGTACTCCGAGGCCACAGCCGAATGCACCTATGGCCAGTGGTGCTAGCAGGTAGCCAGTCATGAGTGAAGTTCGTGGTACTCCAAGGGTCCGGAGGATGGCAATCTCCCGGGCTTGACTCTGAACAAGGCGCTGGAGACTCAGAGCAATTGTGATTGCAGCTATGGCTTGAATCATCACGGTGAATGGTGTTGCCATCTTCTTCGCACCATCGAGGTCTTGACGCATAAATTCAACAGCGTCGTTCTGACCTCGATCACGAATCCGTCCGTCGAGGCTATTTGCCTCCATTGAATCTGACACGATTGCCTTCACCCCATCGATTTCATCTCCTTCGTCCTCATCAGTATTAGGCAGGTCAAACGAAGGAGTACCCTCGACATCTAGCATCAGGTTGTTAGAAGAACCAATTTCGTTGCCAGTCATTCTCGCCATTCCGAGATCGGATAGATATCCGATTCCGAACTCACCTGGCAGAGGTGGGAAGAGAGACCCCTCAGGAGCGATGTAGATGTGGAGCGGATGGTAGGCTATTCCAACGATGTCGAACTCGAAACTACCGTTACCTACGCCAATCTCTATTCGGTCCCCGATACTCATTCCGAGCGCATCTGTTACGTGAGCATCCATTACTACCTCTTCAGCACCTACAGCAGTTCGCCCCTCAGAGTGGCCTTCAGGGAACCAGTTTCGGTCAATGTCTGCATTTTCGGGGATTCCGTGCCAGATAGATGGGATGAGATGGTTGCCTGTGTCATTTGTATGGAATAGGTTGCCTTTCAGAATCATGCGCCCTTCGCAGGAGTCCAGTGCCGCAGTATCGCTTGGCCATGCGTTTCTAACACCACTACAGAACGCATTCACTTGTTCAGGAGTCCAGATGCCTGATTGATTATCTACCCAGATGTCTGCTAGATTTGCACCGTTCTCCGAATCGTCGTAGATGGAGTCGTACATTGGTTCGAGGTTGGCTGCATAGCCGCCAAAGGTGATTCCAGCGAAGACACCAACGAAAATCATCCCGATGACTGCTACAAGACGTAGTTTGGTTCCCCAGAGACTTCTTGCAAGTCGCTTGTTCAACAAGTTGGATGACATTTGTTCACCTCACACATCTTGAGTAGGTTCACTTAGTTCGGTAGGTCTCGATTTGTCGTGCTGTTCATCAGAGATGATACGGCCACTGTCGATGCGGATGACTCGTGTTGCGTATTGAATGAGTGCTTCGTCATGGGTTACGAATACGGCTGTGATGTTCTCCTTCGCACAAGCCTCAACCAGTACCTCCATGACTTTCTGTGAGGTCTCAGTGTCCAGATTTCCAGTTAATTCGTCGCCGAGTAGTAATGTGGGCTTCTTAGCTATGCTACGTGCGATAGCTACGCGTTGCTGTTGCCCTCCACTAATTTCTCCTGGGAATCGACCCTTCTCCGAGCCTAGGCCAACGAGATCGAGAAGTTCCTCTGCACGCTGCGTATCCTTCTTTCCTGCCAACTCCTGAATCAATAGGATATTCTCCATCACAGTGAGGTCCTGAAGGAGATTGAAGAATTGGAATACGTAACCTATATTGTCGCGTCGGAAAGAAGTCATTTTCTCTGAATGATTTCTAGGTACATTCTTTTCTTGGAAGATATATTCTCCATCTGTTGGACTATCGAGCGCGGATAAGCAGTTGAGAAGCGTGGTTTTTCCAGACCCTGATGGGCCGAGAAGAATCACCCGTTCGCCCTCTTCAATCTCAAGGTCGATACCATCGAGTGCGCGAACCGTACCAGCAGGCGTTTCGTAGTGGCGCTTCATACCCGTCATTGTTAGCAATGCCATTGTATCATACCAACGGACCAGCGTCCCAATCATCAATCCTCTGGTCGGTTTTAAAAAAACGTAATATGGGCTTAAAATCCGAGATTTTTCTGTCGACGATGAATCAATAGCCAGTGATACATGGCACGCTCATGAATCGGCGCAACAGGGAGGGTCACCACGCGCGCCTTCAGCGCCTCCTCCCCGGTGGTCGTGGGCTCTGGGTGCCAATGGATCACGGACTTTCGGCTTACCCTGAAACTGGATTGGATCATATGGATGAGGTAATTGATGCAGTAATCGAGGGTGGTGCTGATGCTGTTGTTCTCCAAAAAGGCGTTCTCACTCATCATGCATCTAGGACTGGTTGGGACGGATTCATTGCTCATCTATCCGCATCTACCGTCCATGGTGGTCCACGAAGTCAGTTCAAGGTCCTCATTGGATCGGCTCATGAAGCGTTAGATCGAGGTGCTGCTGCTGTTTCTGGGCAGGTGAATCTTGGCGATGAACATGAACCGGAGATGATTGCTGATCTTGGGAGATTAACGGAGGAAGCCTGGTCAATTGAGTTACCAGTACTAGGTATGGTATATCCTCGAGGAGAGCATCTGAGAATTGACCCCGATGATTCG
>MDSV01027986.1_pt1 | contig 25866 bp, 29 predicted proteins | sample 810851 | NCBI WGS metagenome assembly MDSV01 (sample SAMN05326640, study PRJNA326480) | marine metagenome | isolation source: seawater | place: Atlantic Ocean: North East | collected 2012
AATGATGTAGATAGAGCGGAGATGCAAGCGGTTATTGACTTACTACAATTCTCAATCACAAATCATCATCCGCACAAGGTAGGTGGACAGTAGATGGTTGAAGCCGATATAATTAGTGTAACTAAAGAAACAAGAGGCGACAATCATTACGGCTCTAAATATCTTGAAAAAGAATATTATAGGATAAGGGTAAAAATAAATGGTAATTATTACGTAGGACATTTAGAGAAGAGTGAGTGATATGGCAAAGGCTGAGAGAAACCCTGACAAATCATACAAATGGTATCAGGATTCAAAATACACTCAACCACCATTCAAGGTCACCGGACAGATGGAAACAGGTAGGGTAAAAGTAACTACCGGAGAAAAAGAATATCAGCAATTACCACCAAAATACTTTCACAACAAAGGTACTGCCAAGCATTATCTAGATAATCAGGTAGCGAAAGGTACACTTTGGAGATTGAATCCGCAACGTGGCAGGTGGAAGATAAAGGGCAAGAGAGTGAACCCACGCTCTATGTATATAGCAGAAACCTTCAAAAACCTAACGTGGCCTCTAGGAGCGAATAAGGAGCGTAGAAAGGGTTGAAGTGTACGGTGTGCGATGCACCAATCATGGGATTGGGAGAGGATTTGCGACCATTGCTTCAAACACGTGGATGTGGAAATTGTGCGTTGGGAGCGATGTATTACAAGGTTCATCAAGGTAGAGATATATCAAAAGAAACTATCCTCGCATGGTGCAAGTCAGGTAAGTTTCTAGACAATCTAAAAAATCACAATCGCTTTGCGGTTCGTGGTACAGTATACAGAAGGTAAAAGTAAATGCGGAAAAATACAAAAACTTTGATTTGGTTAACAATAACTCAAGTAATTTTCTATTTTTCGTTTCTAGGTTTGTTAGTTTACCTAGCCTAAAAATAACTTCTTAGTGCAACATATCGCACGTTACAAAAATAACGCTTGCGATAGCCTTTCGTCACCTTCATATAGTATGAGAATAATTCATAAACATGAGAGAGTCATGCCCCATAGAGTATGCTGAAAGAGAGCAGTACAATGCTTACTTAGATGCCGAAGAGAAGGCTTTATCTAACAGGTATGGGTATGGAAATGTACCCAAGACGATAAGCCCAATTAGGAATCTAATAGGCAAAATACGGGCTAAATTAGAGTCTATGAATGTCATACGTGACGGGGTACAATGGGGGAAAATAAAATGAGAAAGATACAGGCAAGAAGAGCAATAGCAGAAGTTTTGATAGACAATCCGACAGGACTTACGGGTGCTGAGATTATTACTAGACTAGACCCAAAAGTAAGTAGGCAAAGTGTGACAGATACAAGACACATCAGCAACCTGATGCGTGGAGCAAAGGGAGTAGAAAGAATAAAGGGCGGTGGTGTAGGAGTCATGCTTACTGATGGTATGTCCGTACACAAGTACAAGGTGCTTCTATACAAGGTAACAGATGAACAGGCATTGATAGATTGGGTGGGTGGCCGAGTTAGATGAATCGTCTTGATTTCGTATCAGGAAATGTAGAAATCAAAGAAGCCATAGCATTCAACTTTGACTCTAGACCTGTTAAGTGCGACCCAAAAGTAACTTTAGTTGTAGCAGACCACACTACTTTGAAGATAAAAGATAGATACATCATGTGGAGATTTCTAGACAACTTAGACAACGAGAAGTTTCACTATAATAGTTACCTAAATGTAATTAACGAAGTACCTCTTGAAGTTATCATCAATGATTTTCTACACGACTACCCTAACACATTGATTAGAGCATGGGTGGATGAAGACAATTACATTGTAGGGTTCGATGGTAGTAAAAAACATAACCCAAAAGAAACTCAACAGACCATGCGTGAGATTGCAGAATATATCAATGCTACAATACCTATCGGTTACACAGAAGAACAGGGCGAATGGGATTATCAAGTAAGACTAGTACCTTATCGTGCAAAAGAAGGATTGTTCACAGGATTGGTAGCGAGTTACATTCAGGGTAACAAAATTATTGAGATTATCTCCAAGTATCAAGCGAACAAGCACAACGTAATAATCTCAGGTAGATACTCGGCAGGAATTGGTTGTATTCAACCCATAGAATCTAGAGCATTCGATGGAAGATTATCCACGTTGCCTGTCGCAGATGTTTACGGTCAAATTGACACTCTTATAGCGGGGCTAAAAGTATTAGACGAACAATACATACCTACGAAAAACAAAGTTGCTTTGAGTAATATGTCGTATCAAATGTACTTACTAAACATTGAGGATAGAAATAAGTTAGAGAATGAGAGATTCAGGGAATTAATTTAGTAATTCTAATTCCCTCAAAAAAAATAACAGGCTCGCAGTACCACGTTTTTCTGAATTAATTATTTACTTCAAAGGTGTTTGATATAGGGCTTCTTACTTATTCTATCTATGTCTTTGAAGAAATAAAATAAATAACAAAATGGGGAGCAGTAGGGCGTTTTATTTATTTGAGAGATTGCTGACATAATAAAAACAATTAGAGCGAGTCATTTATAGGCATGAATAGGTAGGTCAGGGTATGTCAGGCAGTAGTAGGAACATTCGTCTAGCAGATTGGATGTATGAATATCTACAAGAGAGTGGAGAGGCTACTGTTCAAGAAATCAAGTATTATATTAATACAGAAAGAAAACAATCGAGAAGTAGTAGAAGAACACCTTTCCATACTTTCTCTTCTCATGTAATCTCTCAGGTATTGAGAACAAGTCCTCTATTTGTTAATACCGGCTACACTACTAATACCTATGATGGGGCTAAAGGTAAGGTAATGGTATGGCGAGCAAGAACCACAGAAGAGATAATTGAGAAAGTAGGTGTGCGAAAACATCCAATCAGAAAAATACAACCAAATGCAGTCAAGAACGCATTAGAAACTATCGGGGTAAAAGTATGAAGCACATAGCACAAAGAAACGATGCCGATTTCGTTTGGCAGACTGACAACTTAGAGTCAGAACCTTCTAGCCTAATAGTATTCCATCAAGGTGAGATGGGTTTTGCATCCTTCATCGCAGGTATGGGTTTGATAGGCGAAGAAAAACCGGTGTGTAAGATATTCAGCAAGTTGCACAAGGTAGGTGCATTCAACTCAGCACCCGAACCTACATTTCCTGAGTGGCGAATGTTTGAAACTCGTAACGAAGATGGTAGACGTTTTTTTATTCTAAGAGTAACTCACGCATATCCTCTCCCTGATTCAGATGTAGCAGACCATGTATGGCTCTACACTTATCCTATCGTGCGTGACATAGTAATGGAAATGAATCAGTACGGAGTTGACGAATTGATTTACCTTACAACTAATATGTTACAGGCCGTAAACAAAGTAGCACCTGATGAGTACATTGCAGTAGATGATGGTGACGTTGCTCTCTTTGATTACGTTAATCACGAAGAGGAAATCAAAACCATAAATGGTGCAGATACATTGGAGCGACAAGTAATACTCGCTCCCCCATCATGGCCTTTCGCATCCGTTTTCAAAAACTTCTGCACGAATGATATTCGTGGAGTATGGATTGCGATAGGCGGTAACACCAAGACAGGATTTATTGACGAAGATACAGGATTATCTCTACTCAAGTATTGCAAAGATGTGTTAGGTTTGTCTTACTCTAAAAGTAAAGTCGAGGAATACATCGGTGTCTTGCGTGACTTTGAACACTTGACTCAGCCTTTCGATTTAGATAGAGCGATGGCTGATAGATTCGATAATTCGGGGATGCACGGATGACGCTTGCGATTGGGATTGCTAGGGATTGATAAGTAAACATGGGTAGGATGAAGCATGAGTGATTTTGATGTATTTGCCAAGACGCTTGAGTTTACTACACGTAATTACTACGTAGATGTAGAAGACAAAGTACCTATTTTCCTATGCAGTATTGGCGGTCATATCTTCAACGCTCTTAACAAATGCAGTCGTTGTGACTTTGACCCTGATAGCCCACTAGTTGACGAAGAAGAGGGTGACTTCGTAATCACACATTGTCCGTTGCGACACAACAATCCCCCGTTCTACACACCAATGTCACAACTACCTGACACACGTATTCATCTCATGCTTCGTGGTGCGAAAGGTTCGGGTAAAAGTATTCTTATCAATATGTTCCTATCAGAAGGCACAGGTCTTTTGCATAGTATGAATCAAGATTTAGGTGAGGGCATGAGAACCATGCTCGGCCCAAATAGCGTAACTGAGGCAGGTATGTTTGGCTCGGTAGATGAGGATGGTCAGATACTAGGCCGACCACTTGCACGTGAAATGTGTGGTGGTATTCTTGGCTTTGAAGAGTTTTCCTCAATGTCTGATGCGTCTAAGAAAGAGCATTCACTTGACATGAAGAATCAGTTACTTACATCTCTAGATAATGGTCGTGTGCAAAAGGCTCTCCGAGCAGGATGGGTAAACTACACAACTCGCTATTCTATTTGGGCGGGTACACAACCTGCACGATTTGAGTTAGAGTCAGGTCTTGACAGAAGATTCTTCATCATTGACATCGAGATGACTCCTGAGAAGGAGTTGCTATACAAGCAGGCACAACACAAGCAATCTAACGTTAGCGTAGAAGAAAGATTAGAGTTGGCAAACCTAGCAATCTCAATCAAGGAGTGGATTCGTAATCGTATGAATGAGGCAGTAGCAAATCCGCCATCAGGTCTGTTGTTTGCTGATGACGTTCTTGAGTGGATAGAACATCCATCAGTCAGGTCGTTTGAGTCTGATTTGTTTAGGCGAATCTGTATTGGCTACCACATGATGAAGCCTGAGTATCGTGGCGGTCAACCATTAGTTATCACACTAGACCCAACGCTTGAGGCAATACTAAACTCATCACTCAAGATGCGTAGGACTGTCATGGATGCAGACATGGAATTGATACGCACGACATTTTGGATGAAGGATTTGCCTAAGTCTGAGGTTGTCAAAGAAGTTTCACGCATGGTTACAAACGGTGATTACCAATCAGCAAAGCGATGGATTATTGAGAATCTAGAACCGCAAGATTGGTATGCGGAGTTTGAGCCTGAAACTGCAAGACGAGGCAGAAAAGGTCTGCTTTGTCGCTTCGGCAAAAACGCAAAGAAGGATGAGATATGAAGGCTAAAAGTAACTTTGGTGATTTGTTATGAGTATTTATGAGGAAAAAGTAATTGAGAAGATTAGGCAACGTGCAGAAGTAGGACTCAAGAAATACGGCGTGACAATGGAGCGAGAAGATTTAACAAACATCGAATGGCTAACTCATTTGCAAGAGGAATTACTAGATGGGGCAGTCTATATAGAAAGGCTAAAAGTATTGTTGGGGGCATTGAATGAGAAGCAAGCGTGAGATACAAGAACGGCTATCCTCTACTAATGATGCTTTTGTCATAGAAGTATTATCATGGGTTCTTGCCGATGAGTGTCCTATGTGCGACCACAAGAAAAGGCGTGAGTATGAAATAGCAATCAACAATGGTGAATACGAGCCTAGTTACCTAGAAGTCAAACACAATTGGCCGGAAGGTACTGTACTAAATCACATGACAAACCATGTTGATTACGACATAGCAGAAGCGACACACATAGAATCCGCTAGGTCACAATCCATAGACACGCTAGATGCGGCCAACGACATCATACACAGGATTCGTGGTTATCTAGACGAATTAGAAGAACAAAAAGACATGGTAGGTATGAATAGCGACTTCGTTGCTGATGCGGCCAAATTGATTTCGCAGGCTAACAGTAGCCTAAAACTAATTGGTCAACTCAAGAAGGAAATAGGTGTTGACTCACAACTCTTACTAGCACAGGCTCAGATGAATGACATGAGCAGATTGCTTGTTGATATTCTAGGCGACCAACCTGAATTGCTTGACCAATTTGAATTGCGTATGTCTACCCTAAAAGAACCTACTCTAATCATGGATGCTGACTTTGAGGTGCAAGAATGAGTTGGCGTTCTTCTAGCGTAAAAGTATTAAACACTAGACCTATCTACGAAAAGGAATGGCCTAAACTCATATCAGCCATGCAAGAGGATGGTTTAGTAGCCACACTCACTAGTGAAGGCATCCTATGGCAAGTAGGTCGGTATGTTCTTAAGCATAAACAAGTCAGGGAAGCGTGGGGGTTATCCATAAACCAAATGCGTAGACTGCAAGACTACATCTTAGTGAATGACCCTTTCCAATAAAAATTATGAAAAAAAATTTCGGGTGTTGAAATGGCAGTTGTGATAATTACAAATGACGACACCAAGTTTTTGCAGGGTAAATATATTATCTGCTATGACAACCTTGATGTTATCCCCGACCAACCTGATGTAACATACATTCTCAGAACGAAGACAACTAATGAGCAACAAATACTAGGTGGCTTAAATTATCTACAAAATCAGTTGGTGATTTGTGTTGAAAAAATGCCACGTCTTCCTAAATTGAAAGACCATGACCAAATTATTTTTGATGAGGTAAAAGTAAAATCACATGACTTTGCTAATTCTACTAGGGCTTTGTTGAAGGAAAACGATAGACTGCGAGCCTATCACCGTGCAACACAAGTACCCATACCTTACGCTCTATCATTCATCCGTTCTAACGTGACCGACATTGAGTTTCATAGACGGCTCGCTACGATTGGTCTTGAGTTAGATGATATGTATTGTCACGGACTTTTCGCATACGGAATCAAGCCACTCACAGGTCGCATCTCATGGCCGAACAACAAGGCTAAAAGTAAGTCTGAACCAACTAACGGATTTAGGCATAGCGATGTGTATTGGGAGCAGTTAATTTCACTAGACGTTGGTGTTGGTAACCAAGTCAGGAAACAAGGGGAAGTTTTGCCAAAGGGGGTCAAAAAAAGCATACAACATGAAAGTAGGTGGTTGTGATGATGGGTGATTATAACTTACAGTTTTTGATGTGGTTTGTACTATGGTACATCTCAGCCATATTATTTGATACTATGATGAGTTTTCTTTCCCATTACATAGAAGTAGAACCTGCCACAGTACATGAGGGTAAAGGTGATGCTTTCGTTAATTCTGCCATGTTTCTGAGTATAGAGGATGAGTATTAGTCAAACGTCTTATTAAGGTTTCAGTTATCCTAATAATAACATGAGTGCGAACAACCGACGCATCAGACGCATTCTAGTTGACATCCTTTGGGAACGTGGTGCGATGACGAAAGAGGAAATGGCTTCTATTTTAAGTAAGGATAAAAGTATTCGTACTGTACCTTCGCCTCATTCTTTGGCCGCTCTCATGTCAAAAAACCCACAGATTATTTCTGTCGGAAAACAAAGTGTCGAAAATGTTGTTGGGATAAAAGCAAATCATCTCATCTATGACATCAATCGTGATTTAATTAAGTCAAAAGAAGATATTGTATGCACAAGAACCCCTACGGTAATGACCCCATCACAAGCAGAACAAGCAGAAAGGTGTGTCGAATGTGGCAGAACAAGAGTATTCCCCGATGGTTATGCAAAATGCCTGCATTGTGTCCGTGACGCTTGCGATTAGTAACCACTACCTTCATAAGCGTGATTGGTGTAGTAGGTTTATGAACAGGGCAAAAACCGTAATACACGCTGAGTACGAAATCATCAAGCACATTATAGCGACAGTTGACATATCAGATGTCAAAGAACGCTTGTGTCCTGACGGTGACGAACACGCATTGACTAGGTTTAACAAGGGAGCAGAAAATGTAGCAAACCTTATACAGAATCTAGCAGACCGCAGAACACACAGGCTACCTAACGAACACGTAGACTACGAATCTAAAATAATGAAGAAGGTGAAAGCATGAATATATTTGTTATAGGTGACAATGCAGACCCATCACTATCTGCTACTATGATGTGTGACAAACACATTCCTAAGATGGTCGTAGAGTCAGCACAAATGCTTGCTTCCGCTCTCATCCGTCATGGTGCAACACCGGAAGAAATGCCATTGACTAAGAAAAAAACGCCGTACAAAGGTGGCTACCCTCACCACCCTTGCACAGTATGGACAGGCGACACACGTGCTAACTTCAATTGGTTAGTATCACATGGTATTGCTCTATGCAGGGAATACTCACAACGCTTCGGCGGCAAAGTACATTCGTGCCAAGACCCTATCATGCACATGAAGAGTATGCTAACCAAGATTCCTGATGGCGACTTGACTCCTTTTGCTCAGGCTATGCCTGACGAGTTTAAGTCTGACGACATTGTATCTTCTTATCGTGCTTTCTACATAGATGACAAAGCATCTTTCGCTAAGTGGGAACGTGGCACTCCTGCTCCGTATTGGTGGACTGTAAAGACTGATGACCCAAAAGTAACTCGGTCAAGTGATAGAGAAGCGATGTATAAGGCATTGGGGCTTCAACTATGAAATCACAACTAGAACGTATGTGTAATGACCACATGGCAGAAATGGCTTTGGCTAGAACAATAATGAATATCATTAGTGTGGTGTTGACAAGTTTAGTTACCCTAAAAGTATTTGAGTTGATTTGATGGCATACAAACCTACACACCTTCACTACTCGTCAGGTCGAGAGCGACTTTGTGGCGAGCCTATTATCTCATGGCCTGAGAAGTACATGACCGATGCGTTTGCTAGAACATTACCTAGATGTCCTAAGTGCCTAGAAATAGCGAACAAGAACGGTACACACCAAAAGACAATACAGACTATTTATACTGCACCTAAAAGTATTCCCGAACCGGTATCACCTAAACCTATTATAACACTCAGTCAGTACATAGACTGAGGAAAGACAATGGATGACATCAGTAACATATTGGATATGATTTTTCAGACGAAAAGAGTAACTACTTTGGATGACTTGCTAAGTAATCGTAACCTAAAAGAATGTGAGTTTATTCGACAGTTATTAATTCTCAAAAGTAATCCTGATTATGTAGAAGGCATGGATGAAAACGCAGACGACATCCTAAAAAATACACCATTATCATCTGAGTTTCTAGGGGGAATACAATGCGGAATAATAATGTCATTAGCATTAGACCCATACTTGATACCATCTCCACATCATATCCTACTGCGAGAGTTGTGGGAAATGGCTCAGGCAATCAAACTAGAGCAAGAAGTAGATTTATAACCTTGATTATTTCTACTAGGTTTATGGCAAGAACAAACGGTGCTGACCTATTGCCATCGGGTTTCATGTTTCCCGCCCTAAAAGGTCAGTACCAACATAAGGGGGCGAGGCTACATAAACAGGTGGTAGCCCAAAACCGTAACCGATATGCACAGGGAAGGAGTAAAGACACGAAGATTAAGAGTCACACGTTCTGATAAACAAGCCACTGATAATAAATAGAGCATTAAGAAGTCGGAAAGCCCCCACCTTATTTTAGAGTTGATTCAAATGTACCCCGTACCCGACAGAAGTAACCATCATCCCGAAGATGATTTACCTGCATGGGTTTTCGATTACGATAAATGCCCTAATTGTGAGGGCATGATTGACGGAGATTCAGATGATTGTGCCGAGTATGGTATAGACGTTTGTGATTGTACGGAATGTGATTTGTGTGGTGGTCTTGCAAGCGAAAGCCGTGATGAATATATTATTGTTAAAGTAAATAAAAATCAAGTAGGTAAATTGCCGAGCATTTCTGAGAAGCATCTTTGCAATACTTGTGTAAGGAAAATAAGTGATTTTATATGAGCAATATATGGGCGGAAAAATACAGACCTTCTCTCGATGAGATAGTAGGTCAAGACCCTATCCTAGAGTCTATATCCTCACTACAACATTTCATCTTTTACAGTCAGAAAGCAGGTACAGGCAAGACTAGTCTAGCACACGCAATGGCGAAGTCGCTAGGTTGGCCTATCCATGTATTCAATGCTAGTAGCAAAGCGACTAGGGGAATTGAGTTTGTAGAAGAACATCTGCTACCTATGTCAAGGACAGGTAACAAGAGGCAATTTTTCCTACTAGACGAAGCAGACCAATTGACACCGGCCGCACAGTCGGCATTGAAGGGAGTGATAGAAAACTCACACGGATATTTTATCCTCACTTGTAATGACCTGAGCAAGATTAGTGATTGGTTGAAGTCTAGGTGTTTTGTCTGTAACTTCAAGCCGATAAGCGAAGATGATATGATGACACGACTTTCAATTATTGCAGGTAAAGAGGGGGTAAAAGTAACTTCGCCACAGATGCGTATGATAATAGATGCACACAAGGGCGACCTGCGTAACGCTATTGGTGCGTTACAAGTATACGCTTCTATGGATGATGAGAAGGCAGAAAGATTCCTACTTAGCCTGTCAGGTAATGGCATTCCTACACAGGAGTTTCTTTATCACGCATTCACAGATTCAGACTTCGATTATTGTTTGAAGATTCTTGCTCCGCACTCACCTAGAATTAGTGTAAAAGAAATCTTCAAGTTTGGCATGGAGTCTAAAGGCCAAAGTAATAATAAACTAAAACTATTAGATGCGGCCGTAACCGCAGAACGTGATTTTCTATTGGGAGTTGATGAAAACATCGCTCTTGCTAACTTCGTAAGGATGTGTATAGCATGAGCGGGATGTTTATAACCATGATTAGACACCCGATAGATAACAAACAAGGATGAATACCTATGGATGAAAAGATGATTAGTAATATGGCAAAGACGCTTAATGTTGACTCGGCTACGCTTCGTGCGAAGGCAGAAGGAGTGCTTGCAGAACAGGGTTCTGCTTGGCTTTCTGCCGGTAAGTCTGAGTCTGATGCGGGTGTGCTATCTCTTAGAGTGGCCGCTAGATTGATTAACACAGAACAGGCACGATTGAAGAGGTCAGGTGCTACTGTCTATGAAGGAATGTTCGTAGATGTATCTCGACCTAAGATGTGGGGCGAGTGGGGCTACAAGAAGATGAAGAATCAACTTCTTAATGCTGATGAGAATGCTCGCAATGCTCTTGTGCAAGCAGGTGCGGTTGTACTATACGAGGACAATCACGATGGCTCTTACACTCGCAGTTGCCGTGAGGACTTCGGTGCTGACGGTGCAGATGTCGGTGAGTTGCCTAGACACACAATGGCTCTAGATGCAAACACTCACTTCTACTGCGTGTGGGATAAGACTAACCCTACCTTTGCTAACGGCAATGACAACTTCAAGTTTGGCAAGCCAAGACCACAGGATGACAGGGAGCGAATCACTCTTTTCTTAGGTAGGCCACAGGGTACTACTACTGAGCCAACTCTAATTACTGTAAGAGCGCAAGGTAACTCGGCAGATGTTCAGCACCCAACATTCGTAACAGGTACTATTCCTCTACGCTCAGGTGCTAACAACAATGCGTATGCAAAGCCAAACATATCGGTGCTTACTCCTGACGCAAATCTAACTTCTATGTTTACTTCGCCACCTATTGCAGTAGGCGAGTCGGGCTACACAGGTCTAGTACCTGATTCCGGTACATGGGATATGCTAGGCAGTCTAATGGACTTGACTCCTTACTACGATGAGAAGCAAGGTCAGGATGGTTGGTATGACCACAAGATTGCAGTCGTGACTGAGGTAATTCACATAGACCCACGTGAGAACGGTGGCTTCGTAGTAATGTGTGCTGACCTTGACATGGCTTCTACTGCTTCTACCGCAGACATCTACATCTCCGCACAAGACGAGGACATGGTTGACTTCGGTGTTGGAACAAAGATGCTACTATGTGGTGAGATGTGGAGAACACAAGAGGGCGAGGACAGGATGACTGTCAACGGTTGGTATGCTTTCGATGCGATTGCACCTGCTTCTCCTTCTGACAATGTGGGCGGTGACTTCTGATGGCGTGGGGCGAGCAAGCACAGAAAACTCAGGCTAAAAGTAACCCTGACCCTACACAGGTTCAAACTGCTTTCGACAGGTCTTACTATCTTAAGCAATTCAAATCTCAGTCACAACAGACTGAGAACAGAATGGCTCTTGTAGGACATGAGAATACTGCTAAGACAGGCTTGGCCGCTTCTCTACTTGACCCTGAGATTCAATCAGGTAAGTCAGTTTACATTCTAGATGTTGACAACTCAGCACGTTCTACTTTGGACTACATCTATCCTGATAAAGATAACATAAAAGTAATTCCTTTGTTAGATGAGATGGATGACAGTATATTCCACGATGACAATAGCATCAACTACATGGCCTTGATTGACAAGACCAAGATGTATGTCAACATCATTGCCGGTCTGATAGAAGAAGGCGAAGATGTGGGTGGTGTTATCTTTGACGGTGGTTCTACTTTCCTAAAGTGGTGTGAGTTTGCTATGAGGCAGTCCTTACTATCTAAGGGAATCATCGAGAACGAAGATGACTCTTTCAATCAGAAGGAGTGGCGAGAGCGTAACAGAATGAATCGTGACGTAATCACTAGGATTCACGCTCTACCTGTATCTAAGGTGTTCTTTACTTATCATCTAAAAGCAATTCAGCAGTACATGGATGACGGCACAGGCAAGAAGGTTCTGATGGCCGTAGGCGAAAGACCTGATTGGGAGAAGGGTACTATGAGAAAGTTTACTCAGCAGATATTCCTATCCCGATACATGAAGAAGGCTGACATGGCCGCAGGTGTCAAGGGCGACAAGGCTCTAGGTACAGATGAGTGGGTTGTTCGTGGAGTAGTCGAGGAAATGAAAGGTAGTCACATGGAGTTAGTCGGTAGCAAGCACGACATTCTTAGAGTGAAAGATGGTAAGGTCACATGGTATGGTCTACCTGCATTAGAGAGTAAGAAGGTCGAAAAGAATGAGTCTACAACTGAGTAAGGATAGTCTGACTTCGTTGTTGAAGTTGACTCAAAGGCCGCATAACGTCGCAGGTAAAACTGCGAACCAAGTTAATGCCGTTATGCTAAAAGTAACTTACCCTAAAGTTATGGCCTGTTCCTTAGTCAAAGATGGTTTGTCTAGCGTCAGTCTGTTTACAGTTGGCGCACAGGCAATGGCTTCTCCTAGAGATAACGAAACTACGATAGACAGTAGTAATGGTTACATCCCAATCACAGACATAGATGCGGTGTTAGGAGCATTGCAATATCATAGTCAACAAATCACACTCACGCACAAAGAAGGTGCTAAACTTTTGATTAAGTCTAAAAGTAAACAGACTACCTTAACCTGCCATGAAGATGCGTTAGCATTCCCTCATAGTCCTCAGACATTGAAGGAATGGTTTGACCAATCGTTAGAAATAGCAGGGAAGATTGGAGCAGAAGGCACGTACATCATGTCTGATGGCACACACATTTCTCCTTTCTGCAAACTACCGGATATAAACGTGACTAGTTTGCACGAAGCACTTAGATGCGTCAATGTCAACAAGCAGAAGTTAAACGAGTACAAGTTTGTTGCTAATGATGATGGGGTAAAAGTAATTACAGGCAACGAGTTGAAAGGGCAAACAGAATACACCTTGATAGATTACTCAGGTGCTATCCACCCACTAAGAATGACATTTGAGGCTACGTTTGGTGGTGGTCTTGATTACCTTACTAAGATTATTAATAAGGAAAAAGTAAATCTATATTTCATAGATATGACACAATATCAACAGGGCATAAAAATGGTAATGGAGTTTGATGATGATAACTTCATCCTACAATCATCAATAGGACAGGTGAAGATACAATGAATGTAACAGACGAAGATAGTGATATGCCCCGCTCAAGAACGCCCCACTTCCATGAAGTAATTACTAGGACAAAACTAATATCCGAAGGTGACTTAACTGACACGTATGAGATGCTAGTAACTCTTAGGTCAGGTGGAACACAATCATTACATTGGGTAGGAAAAAACGGAGAAACTTTTGTTGCTAACATAAAAGTAAGACAAGAGTTAGACCCGCTATATCGTGACCCCTTATGGTTAGCGGAAAACTATCTTGAGAAGGAAAGAAGTATGGCAGACATAGCAGACCAATTTGGGATTACGCCAACGGCGGTCAATCAATGGCTTAATAAGCATGATATTCCTACTCGGAAGCGGGGAAGGAATACGGATGATAATTGAAACTGTCAGGTCTAACAAGATTAGAGTTAGGTATCGTAATGAAAACAGGCAACGTCAGATTGCTGAGTTTTCCTCTCCTGCCTACTGCTTTGTAGAAAGCAAACACTCAAGCGAGTTTGGTGGTACTAAAGAAGCAGGGTACACAGGACTGTACGGCGAGAAACTTACCAAGATTACAGTACCTAAATCTTTCAACATAAAAGAAATACGTGACAGGGCTGACTCTTTAGGAGTCAAGACTTGGGAAGCAAACATTCCCTACGTCAATAGAGTGTTATCTGATAGGATTCTAGATGGCGAAAAGCCCATACCTAATTATGAACACAGAATATGGTATCTAGATTGCGAATGGAATCCTGTAACAAACGAAATGCGAGTCATAGTTGTTAGAGATTCTTTTACAGGAAAAGAATTTGTGTGGTTCATCAACAAAGGTATAGAGTTGAAGAGGACACATGATGAATATGGTGGCTACAAATACGAAGAGCCTGCTAGGGAGTTTCCTACTGAGCAAGCCATGTTGATAGATTTCCTACGTACTATGGATGACCATGACCCTGATGTTATAGCAGGATGGTTCGTTGTAGGGGCTGACATAAAGCAAATAATAGAGCGATGCAACCGTAAGGGTATAGACCCGAAAGGCCTATCTCCTATGCGTAGACTCAGGTATGAGTACAAAGATTGGTCACAACCGATAGTAGGTAGAATCTGCATTGACTTGATGGTTGCGGTATCTAAACTATGGGAGTTGAAGAACGGTAAACTTTCAGGCTATTCACTAGACAATGTATCGCACGAATTGTTAGGGGAAAAGAAAGTCGAGTTGCCTGACGGACACGACACATTCCTTACTGATTTGCCGTTGTATCTAGACTACTCTAGAAAAGACGTTGAGTTGCTACCTAAATTAGACTCAAAAGTAAATGCGATAGACTACTATCTATCCTTACAACACATCATTCAATGTGACATCAAAACTACCCCCTTCATCACTAAGATGTTTAGTTGCCTTGCTTTGCAAGACGAAGAGTTTGATAGACGCATCCCTACATCGCCTCAGTTTGATAAGGTAGATTATCAGGGAGCAGATGTAATGACAGTAGAAACAGGAGTCTATGACAATGTAGGTATTCTTGACATAAAAGCAATGTATCATAGTAACGCTTCTCTATACAATATCTCATGGGATTCACTAGACCCCGAAGGTAACGATTGCGGAAATGGAACGTGCTTCTCTACCGATGGTAAAGGACTGCTTGTTCGTCTGATGGATAAGATGACAGATGAGCGTAATGCCTACAAGGAATTGCTAGCGACGGCAGACAACGAAGAAGAAAAACAAAAGTGGGATATTATGCAGTTTGCCTGTAAATCTCTAGTTGCCTCTATGTATGGTGTGTGTGGCGATGCTAAGTACGGTATGTATCATCCTAAGTTGGCGGCGGCTATCACATTCACTTCAAGACAAACTTTAGACAGGCTCAAGAGTATGTCTGAAACTGTCGGGCTAAAAGTATTATACGGACATACAGATAGCGTATTTGTAAGTTGTGGCAATCGTGGATTCCTAGAAGGTATGATAGATATTCTTAACACAAAACTAAGTCCGATAGAAGTACAGTTTGAGAAGTGGTGCGATAGTATGATTCTAATGGCTAAAAATCGCTATGCCGGACTAGTCACATGGAGCGATGGTCAAGAACACTCCGAAAAACTATACATCAAAGGCATAGAAATGAAGCAATCCCGTATGCCACAGGTGATGAAAGATGCTATGCAGGACATTATCTATGGTTTACTTACCAAACAAAGTGAAGAAGATGTTACTACGCACCTAAAACTATGTATTGATAACATAGTACAGGGCAAGACAGACCCACTACACCTATGTATGAAAGGAAAACTAGACAGGAATCTGCATGAGTATAAGGTTCTATCAGGTACTAGTGCAGGTGCGGCTTGGGCTAACGAGTATCTAGGTAAGAATTACAAGCGTGGCTCTTTCTTCAAAGTAACTCTAAATGACAACGGCAAATACATAGCATTCGATGACCCAAAAGACATTGAGGGTAAATATAACATTGGCTACAAGTACATAGCAGACAAGTTTTTGATAAAGAAAGTGACTCCTTACTACGAAATTATGTCTTGGAATACTCAGCCTTTACACAACAGTTTGCAGGGAATTAGTCATTTAGCGTGGTTGTAGGATTATTTATAAGCATGATTATGGTGGTATATGTATGAGCAGAAGCAGAAAGATGAGTGGTAAGAAGACTGTAAAGCAGGTAGATGCACGTGTGAGCGAATTATCTACTCAGCAAGACGCAGTAATTAACAAGTTAGATGCACTAGGTATGGAGTTTGCCGGTTTTGCTCAAGCGGCCGCTAATGATATACTCAAACTAAATCACCTTATCTACGCTATGCTAGACAAAGAGGGATTGATAACAAAGATAGAATGTGCTAACTGTGGTAAAGAGGTAATCAGGCCTGACTTAGACGGCGTAGACCATTCAGAAGATTGCCCTCATTGCGGTCAGAACCTACACAAGTCAACACAAGTAACACTTGATGAGGTCACTAGCGAAGAAGAGTGATGATATGCCACTCGCTACCGCAGAACAGAAAGAATCCTCTTCTTACATTCCTGCGGATGCTGATAACCTAAGAGTAAGTAAGTCATCTTTGATGACCTACATGATGTGTCCTAGACAATTCTATTGGAAATACTGTGCGGGTCTACCTTCACCGCCTGCTAGCGAGGCCGCAATACGTGGTGGTAGGATTCATCAGGTTATGGAAGATGGGCTTCTAAAGGGTTCGGATGTAATCAAGGAGTCTGCGATAGCCAACGAAGTTGACGGCGACATGGGAGTAGAAACTTTAGAAATACTATTACATCAGATAGCACATGACTTGGGTTCTTTTGAGATAGTCGAAGCAGAAGTAAAGCACGAAATCTATGAAGACTATCGAGGTAAAAGTATTATTTGGGTAGGTATGATTGACGGTCTTATCCGAGTAGAAGGTCTAGGTCTAGTTATTGTTGAGTTAAAAACAGGTAAGATGAATACAGGTAAACTTGCAAGGACTAGAAAGGAGTTAATATACTATCGTAGGATGTTACAGTTACTTGAAAAGTATGAAGAGCCTACACATTTCCTATACATATCTCCTGACTATGAGATAGACATACACGACAAGTTATTGCTAGAGGAAAACAAACGAGGCAAGAAACTATGGCTTGGCCCTGAGCAGGGAATCGCAATTCTTGAGCCTATTGGTAAGCGTAGTATAAATGCTTTTGAGGAATCTTTAAGTGATACTATATCCGACTTAGCACTCCAACAATGGCCGATGAAATGGAGTGAATACTTCTGCCCTCTATGGTGCGAGTTTTGTCTGAGTTGCGAAGAAGAATTGACAGGTGTTTAGATGAATATAGATAAGTCAAAAGTATTAGTTTGTGCCGCTTGCGGTAGTGATGACAAGTGGGAAGGATTTGAAGATGTTGTGCGTGTGACAGGGCAAGAAGGACACAAGCCTGAAATAGTCACTATCGCCGCCTGTGAATGCGGCCACCAACAAGAGGTATGAGTATGTTAGATTTCCCACGTGAGATAGGGCTACGCCGTCAGGTATGTGAGTCCGAAGATGACTTCAATAATTATATCCTAAAACTAAATGGTAAATCATCCTGTTACACTAGCCTATATGCGTATGGTTCTAGACACCCTGTAAGGCGTTGGAAAATAGATGCCGATTCTGTGGTCATAGACCGTGCGTGGTGGGACTTTGATATGTTAGAGGGGGGTAGCCTATCTGACGTAAAAGACGACGTTAGAACGCTTCTAAATAGGCTTAACGGGGATGTTCGTTTAGTCTTTACAGGCAGGGGTTTTCACGTTCACCAATTCTTTGCTTCTCCTGTCATGGGGCAAGCAATATCTAAGCACATTCACCGCTATCAGACTAAGATGGCAGAAGGTCTGAAAACACTAGATGGGGTAGGCAACCCACTAAAACTCACACGAATCCCTGACACATTCAATCCTAAGCGTAAAAAATGGTGCGTAAACATTTGTGCTAAAAGTTTCTTGAACAATCTAGACTTCAAGATACCTGAGAAGCCTCACCCTGAGTTTAGGCATCTAGACCCATATAGAGGCAACAAACCTAACTCTACATTCGATATAGTGACATGGATTGCTAAGAATCCTATGCAAGAGGTTGACGTAATCAAGAGGGAGTTTACAGGTGATATATCTAGCGTTGGTCAGATACCCATACCACCCTGTTTAGATGAGGCTATCAAGCACGAAAACCCTAAGCATCATATCAGGGTCGCTCTAGCACAATACATGGCCGAAGAATTAAGGATGTTTGCTGACCCAACAAGCCTTACTGTGGAGCAGAAGCGTGAAATGGCAGACAAGATGGTTGAGTTTATGAAAAGTCTAGGATGGCGTGACTTTAACGAAGTAATCACAAGGCATCATGTCGAGAGTATTATGGAATACAAGAGGTCGCCTTCTGCATCGTGGTACAGAAATCACGGTATCTGCGATGGCACTAACTGTTGGGCGCATGGGGGGATGCACTAATGACAACTAAGGTAAAACAAATCTGCCCTATGTGTCGTAGTGACAAAGGCTTCATGGAATTACACGGCTCTATGACTTGTCTTAACTGTAAAAATAAGATTGCCTCATGTTGCGGCGACGGTGCTTGCATAATTTAGTCAAGAATGCAATATAACTTACGTTACAAAATAGTAACTTCTTTTATACTAACACTAACTCGTAGTGTTTGTGCTTCTTATAGATGATAGAGAGAACCCAAAACTAATTGCCAAGTTACTCATGCGTATGGGAGATGCTAAAATCTCAGATACAGGAGAGGCAAAAGTAATGCGTATGTCTACCGCAGACTACAAGATGGGAGAGTGGGGAATAGAGGCTAAGGAAATAAATGACCTGTATCGTTCAATCTTGGGTATAGGTAGAAGTCGTACAATCATAGGGCAGTTAAGAGATTTAGAAAAAGCAGTAACTACTCCTATGTTAGTAGTATATGGTACGCAACTAAAACCCTATGTTGGTAAGAAAGGCAACAGAAGAAGTGCCGCAATAGAAATAACCCGAATGAAACAAATCATTAGACAATTCAAACTTACATTCTATCAGCGATTCCCAAAGTTTCGCTACATGGAGTTTCCTACTATGGATGATTTTGTAGAGTGGTTGATAATCAATCATACACAAATTAATGTTAGTGCAAAACTAACTGACGAGATGAAAGATGCAATAGCAAAACCTATACATGACCAAAGAGTGCAAGTGTTATCAACAGTTAGCGGGGTGTCACAACAGGATGCAGAAAAACTACTACAAAAATTTGGTAGTCTACCTAGAATACTACACTCACGCATGACGCAGAAATCTCTAATGGAAGTAGAGGGAATAGGTAGAGTCAAAGCCAAGAATATATTAGGCTTAAGAGAAAAATACACTAAATATTTTCTTATTGATAAGGTCTAAATGTACTGCTAGCGGCTTTACCTTGCATACCTGCTCTTCTGAATTGCACATCTAGGTTGTGCAGTATAACAGAATCATCAGAAGAATCTTCTGTTACATCTCTTCTAGTAATAGTTACTTTTACCCTATTACTAGGTTTAGATGCCCCGCTAAGATTTGTGTTGGATATAAGAGATATATTTTTTCTAATAGTAGACGAAGGAATAGTTAAGGTTTTTGACAATTTACTTCCTGTGTCAATACACTCTACTTTTACATTAAGTTTAGCGTGGCCGCTTGAAGACGTACCATCTCCTAAACTAAGCAAAGCATTTACGCTTACTTCTTCTGTTGTTGCATCAGAAGGCACACTTACTATTCGGCTAACTTTAGCATTGTGAAATACTGCACCTTCATCATCAGGAGAGTTGCCTGTTGGTGGTAACGCCCATCCTTCTGACGACCTTATTACAGAACCGCTATCTATTCTTAAGTCACTAAACTCATTAGAGGCTTTCATAACAGATGGAGAAAGCCCAACTTGTCTTTGTCCTAACAAAGAAAACTCTCCTTGTGCAGTAAATTGGTCAGCAGTAAGACCCATACGCCCTATTAAATTATCATAAGCAGTTATACTAATAGTGTTTATAGAATTAGAATCCATAGCACTACCGGCATTGCTATTTTGCGTTCCGCTTTCGTTTGCTTGGCCTTGACTACCATCACCAGCAGGTTGATTGCCTGCCACATTTGGGTCTACGCCGCTTGTGATTGGGCCGGGTGGCCCTAATGTAGTCTGTATTTGTATTGGAACAATAGGTGCGGGCGGTGGTGGAGTAGGAAACAGGTATGCTATAACAGATTCAGCAGTTTTTGATTCGTCTTTTTCTAAAGATAGTTTTAGGTTTATTTTATTTAATTCTATACTATAAGATATTCTTTTAATTACTAATACTTCACTAGATAAGTTTAATCCTGCGTCTGTAAATGTTACATAAGTAGCAGGCGTATATGCAAAATCAGGAACAATCTGTAATCTAGGTGCATAGTAACCTACTCTTGTGCCTGAAAATCCTGCGTTATGTATATCTTGGTTACGCATACCTATTGGAAATATACTGTCAGTATTTGTTCCGGTAAAACTAATTCCCTCTATATTGTGTGCGTTTTTAAGTATGTCTGCACTACTAGAGTTTCCGCATCTGTGTCGCAGGAGAGAGCGACAGTAATCTGCGTTAAACGAAAATACAAATTTTGCTCCTGCGTCATGGAGAGATGACGAATACGAATTAGGAATAAGAATTTCGTAAAAACCATTTTCTTTTACATCAAGAGTAGTAAATTTTGTACCTGAGCCTGATGCAACAGTATGTGCAAGTGTTGGGCCGCCCGGCCCTGTTCCTGCACTACCACTAAATTGATAGTCAACAACCCCAATAGTAAACTCAGCATTGTCTATATCTGTACCTGATTGTCCTGATTTAAGAGCAACAAACAAACGCAACTCGTTGTTTGTAGTTTCGCTAACGTAAGGGCAACGCTTAGGCACGTGTACGCAGGAGAGAGCGTTGGAGAGAGAGTTTGCTCCATACCAATAAAAGTTGTCGTTATATGCCGTGTCTGCACTAGTAGTTTCTTGTTCGCTAACACCATACCTAGCGTATATATCCGTAGTAGTCTTTTGATTGCCGTCTAAGGCGTTTACCATGCCCGGATAGGGTACACCACCTGTACCCAAGAAAGTCCATGCGTGATGCCTGTTTGCAGGTTGCTGACTGCTATCGCTATCTATATCTAGTCTACCTTGTAATGCTACCTGTGGGTCTGACACGTACCCATATCTACCATCTGTTAGCATAGGCTCATAATCAAGCCTATCTAAATTAGGAGAAACCTCTAATTTTAATTTTGGAGTTTTAAGTTTATTATATTCTGCTTTTGCAACTGCTAATGCCTCATGGTGTTGCCTAATTAAAGGCATTTCTATTGTTTTCCATTTAGTTGTGCTAGTATATGGGCTTGTATTTTCAGGAAAATCTACAAAATCTTTTGAATCAGCATAATATACTCTTACTCTATCTATAAGTGCAGTCATATCCATGTTCATTCTGCTAAGTACCATATTATCTCTATTTAATGCAAGACCTGAGTTGTACTTAGGTCTAAACTCAAACTTACCATCTCTACCCTGTAAGTATGAAAAATTAACTACTGAGTTATTACTACCTACACCTGACGAATCTATAACAGATAATAGTATTTGACTAAAACTATTATTTCTAGCATCGTGCGTAGAGCCAAACGAGTCTGTGTTTGATAAAGTACCATCAGTAGTCATAGTAGTTGTTTGCGGAACGTTACCAAAATCGTATGTAAATGGTAATGACGTTGGCGGCATCCAATTATCTACTAATGCACTATTCCATAGCATTCTAAACTTATCGCTTTCGTAGTATGTTCCTATGTTTGGTGATTCTACATAACCGCCTAATTTCATCATTAGTCTAAGCATATACTGACTACTTACACTTGAGTTAATTGTAATTTGGTCAAACTGCGGTGTTTCTCCTTCTATACCCATACCCATGTCTATACGCCTTTGTGCAACAGGAAGGTTAGATAGTAATACACCTAACTCATTTTCTACTGCTAACGGACTTTCTAGTGTAGATGCAGTTAGATTGTTTAATGATGTAGTCCACACGTAGTTTAGTTGTGCAGGTATGGTAAAATCTGTTGAATTAAAAGTAACTCCTGACATATCAGCAAAACCATCTGTAACTGACAAAAAGCCCCAACCGGCAGGGTAACCATACGGTGCGTTAGATGTATCTATCCATGTAAGCCCCGATACTTCTTGGTCTTCCTCACTTAGCCCTGCTTGTGTAAACGCTTCTTCTTCTGTGTTAAACTTGTGAATAAGCAAAGAATCATTTGTGGTACTTACTGTTGCAAAACCACTAATAATATATTTTATATTATTATGTTGTAATAGACTTCCACGCTCTACACCTAATGTTACAAAGTTTTTTCCGCTTACAGTTATTCTTTTACCAACAGTAGCAGAATAATTATAACCACCATAGGTAGTTATATCTGCGCTAGAAGTAATTGTTTCAGTAATTGCGGTATCTGTTTTTGCTGACCAAGAAAAGAATCTTTCTGCTATTTGTTTATTGCTACCTGTGCCTTTTTCTCCTGTTATTCTACCAAAACCACTACTAGGAAAATTAGTAAAATCCTCTCCTACCATGTAGTTAGTCATAGGTAGCAAATCTTTTGTAAGCAAAGTAGCCTCTACGTTCAATCTTCTGTCATTAGGATGATGCTCAAAAGGAGCGTTGGTTGTTTTATAACTTGACATAGCCTCTAAATAGTAGTTATCTATCAACATAGGAAAACCACTAACAGTTGCTACATAAGAATCTAGATTTGTTTTCATTCCTACATCTGACCCTGCTCTAACGCCATTGGCTAGCGTATGTAAATTAAAGAAAGGCGAAGTATCTAAAACAATAAATGCGCCTGCTTTATCTTCCCAATCTCTATATTTAGATAAGTCAGTATGTGAACCTGCTATTGGTGCATATCTTACACCGCCCGTCGCTCCGGTATCGCTACCTTTGTATGTATTTACTGCTAACGTAAAAGTATTTGTTGTTTTACTTTGTATCTGATAATGACCGTCATGTAAATTAGTATTGTATATATGCACGTAATCTTGAGGATTTAACCCATGACTAGTTTTAGTTACTTTTAGTTTAGTATTACCTGTTGAATCTTCTGCTAATGTTATACCGCTTGTTACTGCGTTTGCATAATCAGCAGGTTTAGAAAATGCTCCGCTTGTTGACGGGTCATTAGTAGCATCTATATTCCATAGCAAATAATCTGATTCTGATTTTAGACTAGCAAAATCATCAGGAGTACCATCGGGTCTAAATTGGTCTGCAAATCTTAGAGTTACCTCGTAGTTTTCACTAGTAGGAAGCATTAAACCAAAGTCTTGTTTTTTACTTGAGCCATCAGCATCAGCACTACCGTTATTTCTCATGTCTGACCATAGTAACCAAATGTGTTTGTAATCGTTACTTGTTTTTATCAAACTAATTTGTGTAGAAGCCGCTCCTGAACCTACATCTAAAGTTTCACTAGTAGAATATGCTTTTGATATGTACTTACAACCTATTAAGTATCTATTACTACCGTCAACGTATTTTCCTTTGTAGATAAAAGTAGTATATCCCTGATTAGGATGATAAAGTTGTGCAATACCACCATTTGCTGATGCGTTAGTGTATATGTCTGTATCTCCACTATTTGAAATATGTACTGTTTTTGAGCCTTTAGTTATATTTGATTTAATTGTAGTTGATATAGTCACACCTGAATTATCTACTTGAGCAAAATGATACTTAAACCACAAAGAATCTGCTAAATCACGTAGCCAACGTGCGTGTACTGCTCTACTTGCCGCTTTACCCAACTCAGGTATTAGGTCAGTCTGTGCAGTATCTTTAGACCACTCTAGGTCGCTACCGATTGTTGCTAAGTTATCGTTAGTATAATCACCAAACTCAGCACCACCGTAGTCTGTGTCTGTTTCTACCATCCAAACGTAACTATTAATGTGTCCTTGTGCTTCTGTCAAATCAAAGTAGTTACCGGATTTTACTATACTAACTACTTTATGTCTAACATTAAACAAATAGTCTACACCACTTTGATTTGTTGTGCCTGAACCGCTTACTAACTGACTTACCATAAAGTAGTCGCCGGGTTGTAGTGGCGGTGCGGTTTGTGGGTAAGAATCTGTAAATATGAAATGCGTTTTATTAGTTTCATTGTGTGGTGCGGCGGGGTGATTGCTTCTAGTAACTATATTGTTCCACACTCCTTCGTTATCCCAAGTTTCTACATCATACACGTAAGGTTTGTACTTACCTGCATATTGTATTTTTGCATCTTCGGCAACAAATACATCTAAGTCAAAATAAAGTACCTGATTGCCGTTTACGTCTGCGGTAGCCTGTGGAACGGCAGTAATGTTATGTGCTGAATTACTAGCGTTAGTGATAGTAACTGTTCCTGACGACCAATGACCTGTTCCGTTTAGAGTAACACATAATTGTTGTTGTGAGTTACCGTATCTTTCGTGGAATCCTAGTACACCTATACCATCGTAAGCGTCTTCTATATTGTTAGGCCCAAAATCACTATCGTTAAGATACATCTGTATGGGGTGTCCTGAACCTAACTGCGTTCTTTGGTTGTTTAATTCTACATAGGAATCATCTTTGTCAAATCCAACAGTAGGGCTTAGGTCTTTTAATTCTCTTACACCCATATACATTGCATCGTTAAATCCTTTAGCATCGTACAACCAATACTCACTACCGTCTTCATCAGAATCTAGAGAATCTTGGCCTATTTCCCACATAGGTAAAACTTTGTCTAAAACAGATATGTAATCTTGTGCTTCTACATTGATTACTCTACCGCCTCTTACTTGTTGATTTACATTTACCTTAGATAAAATACCTGACCATAAAGGCCTGTCTATTCTAGCAAAACCTAAATCAGCCATAAAACACAAAACTTTCCAATCTGCTATGTTTGACGACATAAATATATTTTTTAATTGATGTGAGTAATCTGTTATTGATGTACCATTATCATCTAATTTATCATCTGCTATTTGAAATGAAAGTTGAGATATACCATTTTGGTTTGCTTGATAATCAAGTTTTTGTATAGGTGCTATTTCTCTACCGTCTACATGGTCAGTAAGAGGATGATATAATGCTACTCTATCTACCATTACATTAATAATAGAGGGAGTTGAGTGTGAAGAAGGCGGTACGGCAGTTATTTGCCAACCGTGTAGTTGCTCAGGGGTAATTGTAAAACTACTAGTAGTCTGTTTAAGCACACCATCCTGATACACTTTGTATTGGTCAGTATCGTAGTCTAGCACTATGTCTAGGTCAATCCATGAGTCATCATTAGTGTAAGTAGCCGCAACAGTCGTAGCGGCATTACTTCCACCCCAATTGTATTTCATAGGGTGAGTATCATATCCTGACAAATCTAACTGATAGGACACAACGGGATTGTTAAATCCATTCATCTTGTTAGTTACCGTACTGTTATTACCACCTAATTCTAAAGTAACTCTAGGTGTTAGTTTTGCACTACCTGTACCTACACCAAATGACCTTACTGCTAGCCTAATAGTAAATATGTCT
>MDSV01067107.1_pt1 | contig 25863 bp, 32 predicted proteins | sample 810851 | NCBI WGS metagenome assembly MDSV01 (sample SAMN05326640, study PRJNA326480) | marine metagenome | isolation source: seawater | place: Atlantic Ocean: North East | collected 2012
CGACCGTCCGGTTAAAAGCCGGACGCTCTACCTGACTAAGCTACAGGCCCAAATGTATGTGTTGGGCTTCTTGGCCGACCTACAAGGGGTTCTTAAAACCTCCGCCAGCAAAAATGGCACCAAAAATGCGACACTAAGAGGGTAGATTGACAACTCCCTTCTCAAATACGTTTTATTGCCAAGAGACATAAAGGCTTCGGCACTCACGGGTGGTTGAAGCGCATGGACGAAAGAGAGGTATTCTCGCCCCTACATGCAGACAGGGAAATTGAATTTCTAAAAGTGGCTCCTAGTGTAACGGTTTGGACTCCGCGAAATGGATTTGATTTCCGCCTAATAATCCCAAGTACAGTTTACCCTCCAAGAGAAGACACCGATCTTTTAGCTAGGCGAATTATTTCTTTTGGCCCTGGACGAGGAAGAAAATTTCTGGAAATCGGATGTGGATCTGGAGCAGTTAGTATTCTGGCAGCCTCCATGGGATGGAAAGTATCTACTTGCGACATTAATCCATTCGCCGTAGCCGCAACTAAAGGCAATATGGCTGAAAGTAAACTTGATGCTGAAATCAAAGAAGGAGGTATTGGACCAGACGATTTTCCATTCAAAGGCAACTTCGACATGATTGTATGGAATCTCCCCTATATACCGCATACCGAGATAACAGAAGTTCTTGGACCGATGGAGGAGGCTAGTCTAGTAGATACAGACAGGCTAGGACTTGGCCATAGGATGTTGCGCAGTATAATTAGTAATCAACTACTTGCACCTAATGGAAGAATACTTACTATCTCGCGAAAAGGTGCTATTGAAAATACACTAATTTTCTCACATCGAGTTTGGGACGAGATTGAATTCGGAGATGGTGAGAAATTGGCCCTAACTTGTTTCTGGAGACCATATGAGGGTGCTGAGAAAACATTTGTTGAATCAACTGGTTCAACGAATGATGATCTTCTAAACAAAAATGGTATCGGCACACACATCTCATCTAAATTTCAAACTGCAGGAAGAGGCAGGAGAGAACGAGTGTGGAATTCTATAGATGCGAGTTATGCAGGCTCTTGGATAGTTGCAGAAAGTAACGACATTAACCCTGGCCATTTGCAACTTTCCGGAGCATTAGCAGTATTGAATATATTCAAAAATGAGCAACTTCTTCTGAAATGGCCAAATGATATTCTAATCGGTAAGCGTAAATTATGCGGTATTCTAGCAGAAGGAAAATCAAACAATAATTCTACTAAGGTAGTTCTCGGAATAGGAATAAATTTGAAAAAGAGTAATCCTGATAATTACGCAGAATACTCTTCATTGGATGAGATTCTTGAAACTGAATATGAAGAAATCGATATAGCTCTGAATAAAGAACTATCATCTTTACTAGAAGAACTACCAGACATACCACCAGTACGTCACTCAGAAGTCAGGAAGCAAGTTCTTGACAAAATGCGCAGTTTTGGAACTCCTGTCTACAAAGAGAAGGCCTACAAATCATTTGGACTAAATGAACATGGCCAATTAGTCTTAGGTGATTTAACAATCGATGACGGCGAAGATATTGAATGGATTTAGTCATCCAGTATGGCTTCTATAGGTTCATCTTTACTAGCACCGATTCTCTTTAGAATACCATACCCAAGGATTAGCCCACCCAAGAGGTAGATTCCGTAATCAAAAATAATTCCCCTAGTCAGAGAGTATTTGATCTCTGAATCTTCAACTCCATAAACATAAAATTGATGTATTCCTGACTCTTTAGCAGTATATTCCCAACTCCCTTGGCTAGAATCGACATTTTCTGCAACTATCCATTCCAATGAAGGGGTCATAACTTCTGGCCGTACTTTCCCTTCAATAACTTCCAGAGAGAAGGTATCTCCTTCAGAAAGATCATACTTCACCACGAAGTCTTCTTCAGAATCTTCTTCGATAGTAATCGGATTTACCCAAGTTTGCATAATTAGCATGATTAAAATTATGGATGACCCGATGAGAATCATAATGTCCTCACCTTTCACTGGCGGCACTGCACCTCCGGCTCCCATGACTCGGTGGAAACAGAATGAGCACTTCAACGCTTTCTTGGCTTACGGGTAAATTCCATTCTCTCGCGAACAAGTCTAATCTTGCCACTTGAAGTTTGACTGATTACCTTTCCAGCCGCTAGTTCTGACTTAATTGATTCGTAATCTTCTAGTTTAACCATGAGAATACATTTTCCATCTTCAAAGTCATAAATCCGTACAGGATATTTTGAAAGATATTCTGAGAGTTGTGATCGTGATTCAAATTCAGGGCAAAGACATCCAACCCAACGCCGCTTCCCACGCAACGCTTTGGTCAATTTCTTCCCCATATTCTCCGGTTTAGGGCATTTGTCTTAACATGATGCCATCTCTCGCACAAAATGGGAGAGTATTATGACTGAAGATTCCGAGTCTCAATTTGAACAGATTGGCATACTTCAATTAATCAAAAATATGCTTTCACCAAGGACTTTACCACATATCATAATGATTGCACTGATATCAATAATTCTACTATTCTTGGTAGATTCACATGAGGTTTTTGTAGCTATGGCATTCATTTCTTTGGCTATATCATACACCATTGTTGCCGCATTATCTAACAAAAAGATAATCCAAAACTTGACTAAACTGCCTGAAGAACACGGAGATGCGAAACTGATCGTAAGATTTCTATTCAGCTTTAGAATAACTATTGTTCCAATTCTAATTGCATCTACTATAGTAGGGATATTATGGAGTGGCTTAGGTGGCAATAGTAACCCTTGGATATCACCAATGCTTGCATCTCTATTCATTGTTTGGTCAATTGCTCAGGCTGCATCATTCCGTACAGGAATGGTAGAATGGTTAGCAAATGGATTAGGGGACGCTAAGTTACATACATACAAAGAAAAGGCATCAACTGCATCACAGTTCGTAATAGTTCAGTCGTTTGCCTTCGTGATTATTTGGGTTGGGCAAATGATTACAGATTCAGAAAAAATGAACTTTCAAGATGCATTCATAGGAGGAATTGCTTTCTTGGCAATAAGTTTCATTCTACAAGCGATTACAATGTGGTTGACACGAGATGAAAGAGAAGCAGCAGGTAATGAGAAAGGACTTGCAGCTTTCTCATTCAAATGGATGATTGTTGCACAACTATTCATCACCTGGCATGCATTCAGTATCTATCGAAGATGGCAGATGAACCCGTCAGAGGTTTCAACTCTTATCGAAGAAGGCTTGCTGATGGCTTTCACTGTAATATTTGCTGTTTGGTCACTAACCACTTTTACTGTCAGAGATGGAAAAAGATTGGTCTCAGAGAATGCGTCGCTTCCACTTGGCATTTCTTTTGGATATGCTTATGCAGGATCCGTAGCAATGCTTACAGGGACTTTTGACAGCCTAAGAGAAGTGATGATTTTTGGCCACATTCTAACTATTTGTGCCATGATACTTCTGCTAAGGCCTACGCTCCGAACTAGCCGAATCTCATCAGATATTTTCTCTAATGCCAAGAATATCGATATTTCCGAAAAGGAAGTGGAAGAAGAAACGAAAGAAGAATCAGAAGATGAACCAGTAGATGAGGAAGAGGTTTGGCAAGAGGATGAAGAGGTAAATTGGAAAGAAGGAAAGGACATCAGCGATGGAACTGAATGGGAGAAAGATGATTCCGACGTAGAACTGGCCGACTCAGACGAGGCTTAAATCGGATTTTTCTTCTAAACCAGAAACAACAGCAACAACCCTGATGCTGCCCTTCAAGTCATCACTGACTCTTGCACCCAATATCACCTGAGCATCTTCATCAAATCTAGCTGTGAAGGCATCAGCGATCAATCCAACTTGCCCTACAGTCATACCAGGACCTCCTTCTATCTGTAGAAGACAAGCCTTAGCACCATCCAAAGAAAGATTTGCTAGTGGTGCACTTAAAGCGTCTTCTAGCAAGGAGTTTGCATCATCAGGATCGCCTTGACCTACCATCAAAGTTGAGCCCCCACTGTGCCCAACAATTGTTTTCAAATCCATCATATCGAGATTGATCAGCCCCAGACGCATGAGTGTTCTAACCAAACCATCGACAAATTCCTCGACCCATGAAGCACCTAACCTCCAGTCTGTACCTCTTTCACGTGCCTGCCAAGCCAAACGATCTAGGTCTAATCGAACACAAACATCTGAATTCGCTTCTAGTTTTGGCAAGCCCTCTTTACTGACTTTCAAACGTGCCTCTTGAGCCTCGAATGGAATTGCAGCAATTGAGATTACAATGGCGCCAGAAAGACGTGCTTGCCGTGCAAACTCAGGAGCAGCACCAGTACCTGTCCCACCACCCAGACCAGTTAGTAGAATAACCATTTCAACACCATCTAAAAGGGTACGAGATACGCCTGCTGCTTGCCTCATCCTTTGTTCGCCCAAAGGAGGTAATGCAGCACAACCCGCTGAGTCCAAATCTTTGCCTAAGCGTATGACATGAGCGTCTGGAGATACGAAGGTTGCTTCATCAGCATCAATCAGTACTAAATCGATATCATGACCCGTTTTAGCATGTGCTCTTTGGGCCCAAGCACCACCTAAACCTCCGACGCCGGCAATCAAGATTTGAGCGCCATCCATGCCTACTCCTCGCATTGGAGGTTATTCAATCTCTTCCAACATATCGCATGTATCTGCGCCTAGCATCTCGAGCCCAAGCATTGTCTGGCTCCAAAGCTAATACTTTGCCGTAAATTTCAACCGCCTTTTCAAAATCAGAAAAGTGCCTACCATAGAGATGAGCGAGATTATTCAGAACAGGAATACACTCTTCATCATCAACTAGCATAGAGAGTAAAATTTCCTCAGCCTTGCCGAGATTATTTCTCAACATTTCCTCTTCGGCTTCATCCAACAACTGAAGTTGTTCGTTTGAAAGGTCGTATGTGTTCTCGAAAGCGTGGTCTGACATGCCCCCTCCTCGCCGTGATTATCAATATGTTTTCCCATCAAATGTTCAGTGCAAAAATACATCGAAATTGTTACACTGCAAGGCCATTGCACGACTACTTTACAAGGAACGATTATAGGCGCAATCCAAGTCGGATTAACTGGTTGGGATACGCTATGCGCAAATCACGGGTTTCCGTCCGAAGTCTCCTTCCACTATTCCTAGTGCTGGTTATGCTTTTACCAGGACTTGTAAACGCTTACCCTGAAGGCATTGGTGGCGAGCAGCAAAATGGTGCTGAAACAATAGATGATGTGGCCAAAGAAGGCTGCTTGTGCCACGGTGCAGAGCCTAGTAATTCGGTAATGATCCTCCTAGTAGGAGTCCCGCACACTTGGGCTCCAGACCAAGTATACAACATGAGGCTAGAAATTGTTGGAGGCCCTGCAACTGACATGGGAGGATTCTCGGCCAGAGTTAGTGCAGGAGAATTCTCGGGAGATGGACAGGCTTGGGAAGACGACACTGCAACCCGCACACATGTTTCATCGGCCACAAGAATATTCGAAATAACTTGGACTGCGCCAACTGCTGGTGCAGGCCACATTGATTTCTGGATTACCGGAAATGCAGTGAATGGAGCAGATGGCCCTGCTGGAGATTACTGGAACCAACTCGTATTCAATTTAGTAGAGGTTGCAGAAGATGATGGCAGAGGAACGCGAACGTTAATCGCAGGCAGTGGAACTCCAGAAGCGCCAGAAGCAGAAGCTGGACAAGTTGATCTTCATACCATGGGTGCTCAATTCAGAGCACACTGGCTCGGACTACTTGGGTTTGGAGCAGTAATAGCCGTAATTGTGTTCTGTGGACTATTGCTTCGTTATGGATTCTCAACATCATACAAGGGCAGGAGTAACTTGCTGCGCTTAAGGTACAAGGTCAACAGAAGAGGTGATCAATGATGGCTAAAGACACAATCACTCAACTTCTAGAGAAGGTTGCCTCAGGTAAAGTCAGCGTCAAGGATGCGAGGACCGCCCTAGATGGCGCCAGTTTGACTGAAGAAGAAATGGATAGTGCGATTAATCACGGAGTGTTTAATCCTGCAGAACCAGGGACAGTAATTTCAGCGTCTTTAGCACCTTCTGGTAAATCTGCACTAACTATGTTCTTCTTTGGATGGGGAATATTTTGGGCACTGTTTTGGTTTGGCACAATGTTGTACGGCCTACTTAATGGGTCAGCATGGGATCAGCAACAATTGTCTTACCACCTTGCAATGGGGCTATCGACACTAATCATGATGGGAATTGTTTACCTAAAATGGGTACTACCAGATACAATCATTGTAAAGCATAGCCAGAACAAGTACATCCCTGAGCATCAGAAAGACTGGAGAGAATACAATTGGTGATTCCTATGGACGATATGAAACTCAGACCTGCACCATCTCCTAAGACAGATTTGTTGTCATTAACTGGCGACACGGTTGTCAATAGAAGGCAATTCATGAGGTATGGATTCAATGCAACAAGTGGTGTATTAGCTGCCACTTTGGGGGCACTCGGATTTGCCTCGATTCTCCTGCCTCCATCCGGAGGCGGAGGTGGAGACACATCTGTTCTTTACTGGGCAAAAGGTCGTGAAGATGAAGCATGGTATGGTGCGAAGCATTTGCAACCTATGTCAAAATCTGATTTCGAAGCAGAAGCAGCAAAATCAAGTGTTGGAATGTCTGGTGCGCAGGGTGTATGGAATGGATTGCCTGTAATCGTCAACTATGTACCTCACTCTCAAAATTCAAGCAAGCCAATTGCAGACAATTCACCACGATTCCAAGAAATGGCAGGATACGATATCGGTAAGAATTACGTAGGACATGCGACTGAATATCTACTAGGCAATCCTGAAATCTTTGACCCAAGTAATGACCTTGTAATGAGTTTCGCGAGATGCACTCACCTTTGTTGTATTCCTGGGTGGCAATTAGTATCCAACTCATTTACTGACGATAATTGGACACCAGGTGGAGGAGATGACGGAGGAAGCAAGATGTTCTGTATCTGCCACTCAAGCCGTTTCGATCCAACAGCAATCGAGGTTAACCGGAATGCAAACCGAAGCAATGGTGCTTCATTCGAATATCTTGGAATCCGTCGAGCAGGTGGCCCTGCTCCTGTCGGATTACCGATTATACCAATCATAATGAATGGCGATACTATTGAGGCGTCTTCTGAATATACGGGCTGGTTGACCTATTGCGACTGAGGTGGAAATATGAGCACAATATTCTGGGTACTTTGGTTCTTTATCGCATTCATCATAGTTCTAATTGCGTTTACTCTACGTAAAGAGAATGAAGACATCCCCCGACGTGAAATTCTACGTGCTGTAGAAACAAGCGGAAAAATGGGATTCGCTGAGAGAACTTTCCTATGGGTTTTCTCGTTCCTTGACACAAGGTTCAGAATCCAAGATTATTGGAATATGAGCAAAGGTGCATACTACAATATGCACCGCCAAATGCCGCTTACTCACGCTGAAAAGTACAAATTGCGAATCATCTGGTATTGGTATCCATTGTATTGCTTGGGAGGAATTTCGTTCCTTTCTTTCATCATCCTTGTAATCACAGGTACTGTCCTAGGTATCTATTATGTTCCTGGCGGAGAAGGTGATCCATCTCCTGCTTATGCAAGTATGCAGTTCATCATGACACAATTACCATTTGGATACATTATTCGTGCAGTTCACCATTGGGGAACTCACTTCATGGTTGCATCAGTATTCCTCCATATGTGTAGAGTATACTTTACTGGAGCTTACCGCAATCCTCGTGAACTAAACTGGTTAATTGGAGTAGCACTCATGGCACTCACGATTGTATTCGGTTATTCCGGATACTTACTACCATGGGACAGTTTGGCATATGGTGCTGCAGTGATTGGTATCAATCTGGCTAACTCTACACCACTCATAGGCAAATTAGTAGCGACTCTATTGTTTGGAGGCTCGTCATTATCACATCGCACTGTAACACGAATGTATTTCATTCACGTGTTTATATTGCCAGTTATTGTAACCACATTGATCATAATACATTTGTTCATTGTATGGGTTCAAGGAATTGCGGAGCCGCACTGATATTGGAGGCATGAATTATGGGATTAATTGAGAATCTTGGTGCAGTTGCATCATCCTACATGGATGAAAAAGAGAAATTAGAATCTGCAGAACAAAAGCGTAAGCGTACCCGCTCAGGTCATGGTTTCTGGCCACATGAAGCATTGCGTGACACATTGATCTTTGGATTCATGGCATGTGTACTACTATTCTATGCATGGCTTATTCCACCACCACTACACAGTGCTGCTGACCCATTCGCTCAGGCTGGTTTCGTATTCCCTGATTGGTATGTATTATTTTCATATGGTTACCTAAGATGGGGAGAATACCTACCGCAATTCGATGTACCATTAGGACCTGTTGGAGATTTCTTCGGACAGCCAACTTTCCCTTGGAACGCAGCATGGTGGGGCGCATTCCTTACTGGAATCCCAGTCGGAATCCTTGCACTTCCTCCATTCCTAGGTGGACGTGAGAAGAGACCTGTTGAAGACCCGTGGTTTGCTAGCGCAGGTGCTGTATACCTCGCACATATTTGGTTCATCTCAGTATTCTCCATCAACATCTTCTTGGAACTTTATGGTAAAAACAGAAGTGATTACTGTAAATTAGACAGTCATAGTGACTTGGTATGTGGAACTAGAGATCCATGGGTTGCAGACTTGTTCAACATGATACCATGGATTTTGACAGGTATTCTGTTATGGATTGTGATTTATTTCGTTGCCAAGTGGCTATTCAATAACGCTTGGGGGGCAAGATTCACACCTGCCCACGGAAAGAAGTTGATAGTTGGAGCATTCATTGTAGCAACTGCTGCTAGTGTAGTTTCATACCCAGTATATGACAATGGTTTCTGGGATGCTAAGGGGTTACTCACGATTGCGGATTATCAGGAATTAGAAGATATGCGTTCTCAGCCACATGATGTACAAGTAACTGAGAGAAATGAATTCATGGACGCTCAAGGTTTCGATGGAGATATTGTTCCTGCCTCAGCTTGGATGGAATGGAATATTTACCAACCTGCGAGATATTACATGATTGATTTCGCCGATAATAATGGGCATCAAGACCTAGAATCTGGAGTTAATGGCGCCACAGGAATAGATAATTACACAGCAGATGAATACATCTGGGCAACTGGTTCATTCCAAATTACAGATGGTACAACGATGAACTATTGGCCTGATGACGTTGACTTTACTACGGTACCTGTTGATGCGACCTGTTCGACTAGAGCAAGCGAAGTCATTATCGACGGTGGAGATTCAACTTCCAAGATGATTCAATCTAGCCTAATTGTCTCAGAACATGGCTCTGGTGATGTATTAATAGATACAGACTGTAACTCAGGAGAATTAGGAATCGAACTTCCTGCTGGAACTTACGACTATGAATTCAAGGTGGAATCTACTGACGGCCTACTGACCAATGATAGCGTTGTAGTAGAGACTACATTCACGATCAAAGCTTACCAGCCGCTACTATTGTACGGAGAAGATGCCGGCAATGGGCTTGCAGGACGCACAGTAGATCTTTCAAATGACACCGCACTTGCTCTAGAAGGAGATTATGCAGGGGTTGTTGAAAACCCAACTTATCACGTCAATCCTAAATCATTGGATGCAAAGTTGACTTACGCTATGTTCATCCCGTGTTTGGCTGCAGGAGCGGGCGTATTTGTAGTCCTTCGAAATATGGCTAGAGGATATGAATTCGAAATGAACAAGTGTTACGGATGTGACCTCTGTGACGATGCTTGCCCAGTTAGATTATTCAATGCTGGTGACAAGTTAAACATCATTTACAATTCATGGAATAATGAAGATGATGGTGTTCCAATGTACTCGTGTCTTACCTGTACAGCATGTACTAATGCATGTCCTCAATTGGTAGATTATGACTCATATGTCGATATTCGAAGAACACTGATCGTTGGTGGGCCAGCCGCAGAGATTCCTCACACAGTATTGCAGGCTGTTCTAGCTGCTGAAGCAGAAGAAGACAGTGATGCAGACTTCGTCGCTGTTGAAGACTATCCAATCGACTCCAATGTAGGCTACTACCCTGGATGTGTGGATTACCTTGACCAAGAAATGGTATTCAGCCACCTAAACGAAGGCGACATGAATCTAGGAGATACTACAAGTGCTGCTTTCACTCTGTTTGAAGAAATGGGTACTGAAGTTTCTTACCTTGGACGCGATTTCTTGAAGTGCTGTGGCCATGATCAGAAGTGGCAAGGACTTGATGAAGTGTTTGACAAGTTGAAGGCTTACAATCAAAAGAAGATTGAAGCATCAGGAATCGATACTCTAGTTTCATCCTGTGCTGAGTGTTTCAGAACATTCGCTCGTGACTACGAATTAGAAGGAGTCAAGGTTATGCATACAACTGAGTATCTTATCGAAAACGGATTCGATATGGAAATGAAAGTTGAAGATGAACTTACTGTAACTTACCATGACCCATGTAGATTAGGACGTCAAATGGGAATCTATGAAGAACCGCGACAGCTAGTTGCAGGCGTTGAGGGTGTTGAACTCGTAGAGATGGAACACAATGGCGAAGATGCAATGTGCTGTGGAGTTTCGAGTATGATGTCTTGTAATGAGAACGCACGTGCTCTCAGAGTATCCAGAATGGAAGAAATCCGAAACACTGGAGCTGATATGATGATTACTTCGTGTCCAAAGTGTGTATCTCACTTTGAATGTCTGAAGTTCGAAGGTGATGAAAGACATGACATTGAAATTCTCGATGTTGTATCATTCCTTGCTCGTCAAGTCGAAGCAAAGAAATCACTTGCTGAAGAATCCGCAGTCACTCCAGTTAGTGCTGAAGCATAATTTAAACCAATTTTACGGGTTAAAATTGATTAACGATTAGTAATTAGTTGATTCATGGATTACGATAACTTGACTGTGGTCGAATTGAAGACCTTGTGTAAAGACCGTGGTCTCAGAGTCAGTGGCAATAAGGCTGAGGTTGTAATCAGGCTGATGGAGGATGATGAATCAAAATCCCCCCAGCCAATCACGATACAGCAGCCAAATCTAATTCAGCAACAGCCTGTAACTCATATAATTGTCAATCAAAATGCAGACCTCACCTTGCAAATTACAGGCATTGGGATAATATTGTATGGATTCTTTAGAATCGGAATGGCTTTATTATTCTCAGATTGGCGACCAGATCAATCTTTCATGGCATTATTAATTGGTCTAGGGTATCTATTAGGAGGAACATTAACTCTCCAAGGTTACAAGCAAGGATTACAACTTACTCTGATAGTTCTAGCGATATCCGGTATTTTATCATTGATTTATCATGATGAATTTAGCCCACTATCCATAGGAATGGACGGTATTTGGCCGATTGGATTCTCTGTAATATGTTCCGGAACTTGTATGCTAATAGTGGCCATTCCACTCCTGGGCCCAGCAGATCATTCTTTCAAACAAGGCTCACCAAGTTACCTCAGTTCACTACTAAACACTGCAGATCTTGTTTCACCACTTCCAATCACAACGGGTTCTGTAACAAACCAAAGAGAACCTGTGGAAACTAAAATCGTGATTACTTGTCCACAATGTAGTGGCTCAATGAAGGTACCATCTGATTACAAAGGCAGTGTTAGATGCCCTAGATGCAAAGAAAAAATCAATATCAAATAATCAATATTTTTGATTTATAGATTATTGATTCATGGCGATTCGACTTCAGAGTCTTCTTCCATGCCCCTGATTTCATAGTTTGAAGGGAATAAAGCAACTATAACTCCTGCTATTAAGAAACCAAGCCCTAACCCAAACTTCTGTTCGACAAACAGGAACTCTAAAGCTAAGACAACAAGAAGTAGACCACCGATATTTGAAACCCAAACTAATGTCTTGAATGTAGAAAGGGATACACCGGTTGTATTAGCCCCCCTAGATGGCCCAAATTCGCCACCGAAACGTTGTGCTCCCTCGTGTTCTGGTTGTTTACTCATTCAATCACCTGTCAATCATTGTAATCGCATCTGTTGGACATGCTAACACACAGAGTCTACATCCTGTGCAAGCATCACGTACAATCTTGGCTTTACGATTACTAGGAACCTCCAGTAAAGGTGAAACCATATCTTTGAAGTAAAGTTCAATCGCATCGTCATCACAAACAATTGTGCATTGGTCACATCCAATACAGAGGTTTTCAGTGACCCAAGCCACTGTTCCTTCCCCTCCTTTGATCATCGACCTTCTTTCACCCTTCTGCCTAGCCAGAGAAATAGCAATTCGTTCAGCTTCCGCTGCACGACGCTTGGCTAAGTCCTTTGAGGAAGTCATTCAGTTGCCTCCAAGCGGTGCTCACCTTCAAACCTAGCGACCGATATGTTAACCAACAAATCTCCTAAACAGTAGAATGCACCAACTAATAGCGGTGGATTCCAAGCTGTAAATCCAGTCCATGGCACATCATTATCCCATGTCCAATTACCAAGGTATGTCCCCCAAAGTTCCATCAAAAGAGCAGCCCAAGCCATTGTTGCATACAATGCAGGTTGTGGCCCCCACTTGGTGAATACTAGAACTAGTATTAGCAGAATCAACCCCGAAGTATCTCCACCCGTCCAAACTCCATAAATCACGAATGGAATGAATGGCATCAATGACAACATCGCTTTTTCAATGGGCAGATATTGAGATATCCTTCGACCTGCATCGAATAGGAACCAATGCCCAACAGGAACGAATAGTGGCATCATTCCTCTTTGGTATTCATAGATTAACCAAACTTCACTGAAAAACAGTTCCATAGGAGTTGCAAAAGCCAAAACTGTAAGCATTTCAATTCGCTCTTTGCGCTCTGCTTTGTAAAATAAAGTAAGGAATAAACCAATACACCAGATATTAACCGGTAACTCTGCATATTCTGCACTTACAAATAGACCAATACCAATAGTAAGTGCATAAATTGCAACTCTTTTCATGGAAAATCCCCTATCTTAATTCTATTGAAACGCCTTCAGAGCGCATTACTTCGATTATTGATTCAATCACGTCATTAGGAAGGCACTCAGGTGCATAAACTCCAGAACCAAGCATTTCTGGCTGCTTAAGCCATTCTAAGGCACAACATGCTGTAACCAAACCAGTAGTTCTCGCCATACTAGAATCACCGTCCATGCCACTATCTTCAATTATCCATTTCTTTTCATTATCGCCAGCGATGATATGAATTTCCATCCAAGTGAATTCTTGTTTGGAGGGATCCATCTTCCATGCCTCTACTAACTCCTCTGGATTCAAATTCGATTGCTGATATTTCTGGATGTGACCTGGCCATCGAACAGTGTATTCACCCATACTCTTAGCCGGAGTATCTAGAAGTGAACGCAAACCATCAGTTAGGAATGCCTCCATTTCTCTTCCATTAGCATCTATTGTATGAAGTTCAGTCATAGCAGGAACTTCCGACAACTTACCATTGGCAATAATTCTAGCCGGGCGTGTATACTCTGCTATTACATCATGGGGAGAAAATGGGGCCATGTATGACCAACCCGAGTCGGGAATACTAGGATTACCTCCTACCTTGATAGTAACAAAATCTAATTCACCAAATTCACGAACTGCCATTGAAACAAGCATGTTGGAGAGGCCTGGAGCGATTCCAACATCCCATAATATTGAACTGGTCACATTTTCTAAATTGTCAGGAGTATATTCGCTGAATGAAAGGTCAACAATCTTCTGACCTGTGTTTTTCAGGATTTCTGTGGCCTTGTTACCAAGAGAACCAGGTAACATATTGATCACCAAATCAGCATTGCTGTGGTCTGCAACTAATGCATTTCCATGATGGAAGGTTGCATCTGTATTTCTTTCAACAATGTCGAAAAGGTGTACATCGTGTCCTGAATCGACCAATCTACGAGTCACAAACAAACCGACTAATCCACCACCTAGACAATGAATTCTCATTATGCACCCTCCATCTGTCTTAGAGATTCAGCCCCCATTGCAAGCATTGACAACTCAGCAATCAAGGCGTGCCAGCCGTGGGCATGTTCCCCATACGCAGTTCCAACCTCACTGTATGGGTGGAATTGTGCAGAAGGAGAGTTGAGGTTTTCCATTTCCCCTTTCTTTGGATTTATTCTATAGAACCATGATGCTGCTTCGCCATCAACAAGGTATACAACGGGCTCGACAGGAGCTCCATCTGGAGTTTTGATATTAGTTGGAATGCCTTCTTGAATCAAGAAATTCTCGACATCAACTCCACCTTTAGAATACATTAACTTCTTGAATTTACGATTTGAAAGTTTGAGTAACTCATCTCCACTCCTAACAGCCATAATTCCCAAACCATAGGTTCCACTATCGTTTTTGATGAATGCTACTGGTTCTCGATCTATGCCTAATTCTTCGTATCTAGCGGCAATTCTAGCAAGGAATTCATCAACTTCAGAAGCCAATATTTTGCGACATGTTTCTTTCTCCAAACATTTCCCTTCGCTCACAAACCAATCTGCCAAAAGGTGCCATGAATCTATTTTCAAGATTTTTGAAATCTCATCGACATAGCCTTGTAAACAAGCATAGTGCTCAGACTTTCTGCGCCTCTGCCAACCCATGTGAGGAGGAGGTGAAACTTGATGCGCACCCAAACCATCGAGCATTCCTTCTGTCAAATCATTGTTTAGCATTATCAAATCAGGCTTTTGTCCATCGATTAGAAGGGATTCACCTTCAACTACAACAATGTCCAAAACCAGTGGCCCTGTAATACCATCTAGTGACCCGTGACCATCCAATTCAGGAGAACCAACTGTGCATCTAAAACCGCCATTTTCAATCAATTTCTTGATGGTTGAAACATTTTCAATATACCCTTGATTTCTTGTATGCGATTCAGGATAAAGGTGGACCCATTTACATTCCGGGTTTTGACGTTTGATGTGATCTTTGAGAAGTGAAGATAACCTGTCAACATCTTGGTCAGAGATATTATTGAATCCTGCAGGGAAGTGATTCGCATCGACAACTGCTACTTTCCAGCCACTGTCACGGATGTCAACGCTTCCGTAAATTGGAATTGGTACTTCTGAACGCTTCTTTAACATCCAGTTAGTAATCAATTCACGATTATCTTCTAAGTGTGCTGTCAAATCATGCACTGTAGACATCATATCACCTGTTCTAACAAATCGGACACATCCCCTACTCGCTTGTTTCTTCCACCATCTAATATGTGCATCGCTTCAAACAAACCTAACCCTATTGCGATCTCAGGTTGTTTTAGCAGGGCTTTTTCGATATTCTTATTTTTCTTTGCAATACCTTCAACGAAGGGATTCAATTCATCCAAAAGAGAATCAATCATCTTTGGAGAAGTGGCTCTACCAGCAGGTAACTTTGGCCTTCTAACAATTTCTTTAGGAAGTTCGGTCAAATCTGCTGCGGCCCTCAATGCTGCTTTTTCTTCCAAGTTTTTTGGTAATTTCCAATCCATAGGTAATTTATGCGAAGCACTACGGTGTCTTCTTCCAAGGAATGGAACCCGAACTTCAAGTCCATGGGCCATTGAATGCCTATCAACCAAACGAAGCTGAAAATTCGATAGTTGTCCGTTTTCAATTTCAAATTGGAGGAAATCTTGTAGAGATTTAGTATGCTTTTCAGGAGAGTGGTTGTCATTCCACCAGCCTTCAGAATCAAGACCGGTTACTTCTGTATCCATTTCATTCAAGCGTTCCCTAACCATTGTTGAATGGTTGTTAAGTTCACGATAGCGTGGATATCCTGCATGCAGTTCGTCTGCACCTTGACCACATAGTCCGACTGTAACAGATTCAGACATCTTTTCAAACAATGGTTGGAAGAATAATACTGTTACATCTAAATCTTCACCGTGCCATGCCAAATCTGGTAACTTTGAATGAAAAGAATCCGGTTCCAGAATGTGTTGGTGGTGTTGCAAATCCAATCTTGATGCCACAAGTTCTGCAGCCTGCCAGTCAGGATTATCTTCACTCTCAGCGACAGTCCAACAAGCAGGAATTGGTTGCTGAGCTATTTCTGCCGCTTCTGAAGCTACAGCGCAAACTAAACTCGAATCTAAGCCACCTGAAAGTACAATTCCAACTGGAACATCGGACATCAATCGGTCACTAACACTCAGCGTGAAAGATTCAAGCAAACCTTCGGGGTCATCCCAACTAATTGCAGGCTCGATTTTTTGAGTTTCGAACTTTGCGATACTTGTCATCTTTGGTTGGTCATTTACTAATTCCCATACTTCGACAGTACCTGGTCTAACTTGATGAACATCTGCAAACAATGTAGTCCCATCAAGAGGATACTCCCATGCAATTCTTACTCTCATTGCTAGATTATCAATAGCAGGAACATAATCTTCGTGTGCTCTGAGTGCCTTGGCTTCAGAAGCGAAGATTAGAGAATCTCCAACCAATGTTCTCATCAATGGTTTGACTCCAACAGGGTCTCTTGCTAATATCAATTGGTTCTCAGACCATATAGCAAATGCAAACATTCCATCCAATTTCGAAATCCATTTCGCGTGTTCTCCAGCGTTGGCTTTGCCTTTGTGCAAAGACAAAACCACTTCACTGTCACCGTTAGTAGTGTAATCGTAACTCTTACTCTTCAACGACAAATGATTGTAAATTTCACCATTCACTATACCGACTTTACCAGGACCGTATATCGGCTGAGGAGATCCTTCAACATCGACTATTGCAAGTCTGGAGTGGGCAAGTCCACATTCGTCATCAGCGAACAGTCCATGGCCATCAGGACCACGGTGTTTCATCAGCTCAACCATCCGTGACAGAACCGCTCTGTCAGGCTGACCTAGCATTCCGCCGATGCCACACATAGTATATTCCCGAATCAGGTTACTTTTGACACCTTGTATTGAACAGGTACACATCACCATAATGGATATGCGAACATTGTAATCATTAGGATAACGAAAGATAGTAAGAAAGTAATCAGATAAGTGCTTTGAGCAGGGTCTCGGGATGGAACTTCTTCACTCATTGGGTCTCACCTATACTAGGGCGGGGCACATAGCCATTTCAACATAATGGTCTCATAACCAAGGTACTAGCAATATTGCAGCAGATAACGGAATCAGCAACATGGTTGCATTATCATCAATCCACCTTAGCCTTGGCCATTCTGCAGCAACGCAAAGTGGACCCATTAGCAGTGCTAATAGGAGCGGAGTTTCTATGAAATGCCAAGTTCCTACCCAAATTACAGCGATAAAAATGGAACCGAGAATGAAAACTCTGCGTGAATCCAAACCTTTCCGCCTTAATTCTCCCAAGAACGGATCTCCAAGTGATAGAGAAAGTATTAGCGGCCATACTAATTCAGGATACTCAGAAAGTGTCATGAAAGTCATTCCAACAGCGAAAGCACCCCATGCTAAGGCACTGACTTGTTTTGATTCATAATCACGCTGACCAAAAATAGTGATTCCTAATTTCAGCCTAACGGCTTCTGCAAATACTAAACTCAGAATCATTGCAGAGACTAACTGGAGTTCAGATAGTGAGACCATTTCGGCTAACTTTTCGCCATATTCATAGTAAACTAATGGTATAGCAGACATAGCAATATGGAAGCCACGTCTGAACAAATGTCCGTACATTCCTCCAACCGAATGGTCAACAGGATCAGTTAACTCTACTTGGTCACTCATTGAGTATCCTCAGTGCTTCCTCGAGTACTAACCCTTCTTCAGACATGCGGTCAAGAATAGCCTCAAAAGCGGGATTTCGAATCAAAATGTTCTCATGCGCCATCAACAATTGTTGCCTGGCCCTAGCCCTTCGTGAAGTATCTCTCTCATCTAATTGTAGAATCATACCAGATAATTCATCCAAACCATCACCCTTAGTGGCACTAGTGCGAACAATTGGTGGGGCATCATCAGTCAAAGTTAGTGATACTGTTAAGTCGTTAACGACCTTTTCGGCCCCTTCCATATCACTCTTATTTACAACAATCAAATCTGCAAGTTCCAAAAGTCCTGCTTTTTCCGCTTGTATACCGTCACCACGACCGGGCCCTTCTACAACAATAATGCGATTCGCAATTGCGGCGCATCGCATTTCAGATTGTCCTGCTCCTACTGTTTCGATAATAACTAAATCGAATTTATTAGCCAATAAATGGCTAGCAAGTCCCTTTACTATAGAAGGTATAGAGCCAGATGAAGAACGGGTTGCAATACTACGTACATAGATTGATTCGGCTTTTGTTTTATCATCTAAAACGCTCAATCTTATCCTATCTCCCAGAAGTGCGCCCCCGCTAATTGGGGAGGTAGGGTCGACTGCAAGAACCGCGACTAAGTTTTCGGGAGTTAATCGATGCAGTATGCCATCGACCAAACATGACTTACCGACTCCGGGCGGACCTGTTATCGCAATAACTAGACCGTCTGTTTCAGTAACTTCCAACTCACCATTTTCAATGGCAGACAACTGCCTAGCGAGTTGACGGCGATCCAATCACTCACCCCAATGCCATTCGTCTTCTGAACCGACTCCACAATCCCTTTCAGATGCGAAATTGACAAATTCAAGTATTTCTGAAGAAGGAGTCCCTGGTCCAAAAATGGCCCTTACTCCTGCCGCAAATAGAGGAGGTCTATCGGATTCTGGAATTATCCCACCCCCGAATACGACGACATCATCAAGTCCTGCTTCACGGAGAAGTTGACACACCTTGGGGAATAAGTGGCTATGTGCGCCAGATAGTGAAGAAAGTCCTACGAATCGAGCATCTTCATCCAGTACTGTTCTGATAATTTGGTCAGGTGTTCGGCGTAATCCTGTGTAAATTACTTCATGTCCGCCATCGCGTAAAGCGCGTGCTACTACTTTCGCACCACGGTCGTGACCGTCAAGGCCCGGTTTGGCTATCACTATGCGTTGCCGCTCTCCCATATTGTGGCGTGTGTAAGAGCGTCTATGAAGCGGTTGCGGTGTAGAAATGCTCACACAAGCAATAAGGAGGGGCTATCACTGAACTCGATTCGGCGAAGGCATGATGGGTACCGAAGACAGACTACGGGACTTGCGAGCGAGAAAGGCTCGTGTTGAAGCTGGTGGCGGCCAATTAAGGGTCGACGCTCAACATAAAAGAGGAAAGATGACCGCAAGAGAACGCCTCGAAATGCTTCTCGATGACGGTTCTTTCCAAGAGATTGACGCACTTGTTGAGCATAGATGTCGTGATTTCGATATGGACAAGAATGTGATACCTGGTGACGGAGTTGTTACCGGACACGGAACAGTCAATGGAAGAGAGATTTTTGCTTTCGCTCAAGATTTCACAGTATATGGCGGAAGCCTAGGAGAGATGCATGGACTAAAAATTTGCAAAGTTCTTGATATGGCTCTGAAAACTGGCCGCCCTGTAATCGGATTGAACGATAGTGGAGGCGCTCGTATCCAAGAAGGAGTGGCTAGCCTAGGCTCATACGCTGAAATTTTCTTCAGAAACGTAAGAGCTAGTGGAGTAGTTCCTCAAATCAGTGTCATCATGGGCCCATGCGCAGGAGGGGCAGTATACTCTCCGGCAATTACAGACTTCGTGATAATGGTTGACAAAACTGCACATATGTTCATCACTGGTCCAGAAGTTATCAAGACGGTTACAAATGAAGAAGTTTCATTCGAAGATCTCGGCGGTGCAGGTACTCACGGTAGTAAGTCAGGAGTTTCTCACTTCACTGCAGAGGATGACCAAAGTGCGATTGATCTGGCACGCGACCTAGTTGATTTGCTACCAGCAAATAACATGGAAAAGGCACCGGTGAAGAAAACTAACGACCCTGCGAACCGTGTGTGTGAGAAATTAGATTCAATCGTACCTGAAGACCCTACTCGGCCATATGACGTCAAAGATGTAATCACCGAGATTCTTGACGATGGAGGATTCCTTGAAGTTCAAGAAAATTGGGCAGCGAATATTGTTGTTGGATTCGGACACATGAATGGCTCTACAGTTGGAGTTGTAGCCAACCAACCAAAAATGCTTGCAGGATGCTTGGATATCGATGCAAGCGACAAGGCTGCGAGATTCGTGAGGTTCTGTGATGCTTTCAATATTCCAATAATTACATTGGAAGATGTTCCGGGTTTCCTTCCAGGCACCAATCAAGAATGGGGTGGAATTATTCGACATGGTGCAAAGTTACTCTATGCATATGCTGAAGCAACTGTTCCGAAATTGACAGTAATTCTACGCAAAGCATACGGTGGTGCATACGATGTTATGTCTTCAAAACACATCCGTGGAGATTACAACGTAGCATGGCCTAGTGCAGAATTAGCAGTAATGGGAGCAGAAGGTGCTGTCCAGATTATTCACAGACGCAGATTACAAAATGCCAGAGACCCAGAAGGTGAAAGAGGGCGATTGATTGAGGACTTTGAAGAGAAGTTCGCTAATCCATACAAAGCTGCAGCACTAGGATATCTTGATGATGTTATCGAGCCAAATCAAACCAGAGACCGTTTATGCAAAGCACTTGGAATGTTACTTGACAAAGAAGAGTTGCGACCAGCAAGAAAGCACGGAAATATTCCATTGTGAGTTGATATTATGGCAGATAATGAAACTCTAAGAATAGCTGCAATCGCTGCAGTATTAGCCGCATCTTCTACCAGAGAAGACCCTGCTCAAGCGGGAAGAAAATCTGGTGAAGCCTGGGCTGAAGACCATAGAAGAATGAATATGGGATTATCTTCACTGATGCACAGAAGGAGCGCACGCTCACCTTGGAGATGAAAATAATGAGTGAAACTAGAAAGGTCATTGTTGATGGAGAAGAGTTCGAAGTTGAACTTGAGCAGGATGGCGATATGTGGAAGGCTACTGTAGAAGGAAAGACATTCGAAATTCAGGTTCCAGATGCTGGACCCGCTCCTAAACAGCGAAGAGCGTCTGGTGGAAAATCCAAGAAATCAGGTAAGGTCACAGCAAATATTCCAGGTAAGGTCGTAACAGTAGAGGTCACAGTAGGTCAAGAAGTCGAAGAAGGGCAGGTTGTAATGATCCTAGAAGCAATGAAAATGCAAAATGAAATTCAAGCACCAGTAAGTGGCACTGTAACCGAAATTCATTGTGAAGAAGGACAGTCGATTGAAGCTAATGTTCCTCTACTTGTGATTACACCTCCTGAAACTGAAGATGAAGCGTGATAAATTACAATCATTAAAGTCAGAAGGAGTTTAGGGTGATAACATGGGAGAAGAAGCCGTCTGCGATTATCCAGGATGTGGCGCTGTAGGAGATATCATTTCCAGACTCTCACCGGAAGGCTACCTAGTGGCTACTGGAAAGAAGGCATATTCATTCCGAGAAGCATATCGCCGATTCCATTACTGCGCAGATCACCACGAAGAATTGATGGGTGGAGTTTGGTCGAGAGTCCGCAAGCCTGACGACAAGAAAGATGGTCACGTTGCACCAACTGCAATTTGATTGCAAATCGTCATTTACCGGGCAAAATGTTTAGTTAGGCAACTCTTATTTTCAATCATGGATGAAGAGTCTCCAGCGAAGATAGCCCCTCCTGCCCAACACATCTCATTTGAAGATCAAGAGGCTGAAATTGTTACTGGAATTCCAAAACAAACTGTTTTAACACATCCAGATATGTCTGAAGAAGAAGTCCAAGAATTTATACAAAAATACAATATTAAACTATCATACAAGCCTGAAGATAATTTTCGCAAAATATCATATCTAGTACTTGGATTAGGGTTTACATTGGCAATCTATATTGGGTTGGCGGGTGATATTAATCGTGGTAATTCAGGTCAGGGGTGTTGCGGCGTCATGCTTTTATCGATGTGTATAGCTTATTTTTTTGATGCTGCACATTATAGTAAAAAGAAAGAATGGCAACAGAAACATGCTATGGATCACAAGAGTAGCGATAATTCAATCGCAATAAACATCACTTTGGGTATTTTCCTATTATTCTTTTTTATTCTAGTCTTAATTAATTTGTAATTTACAGAAAGTTGGGGCCATGCTGAATAACAACTCTTCATATACTCAGAAGATGACATTGGAATATGATTAGCACAACTATTGCAATATATTCCCTAGGAGCAATGATTGTTTTACTGTCTGGACTTCTAACTAGTAGGGCCCTGAAAAGACGTAAGAATAAGCCTGAAAATATTTGGGAAATGAGCCAGTCTCAGACACCGATTTACAATTCACGTAGACCAAGTAATATCCCAACTAGAGCACCTCCATCTGAGGCATTTTTCAACCGTTGATTTAGTAAAAAAGACATACTCAGCGACTATTCTTCCTTTTTACTTGTAGTAAAGAGGCTCCCCACTTTATCGTAAATCTTCTCTTCGTAAGTTGAAATTTTCAGTATTAACTCATTACTCGTAGGTTTATCTTCCTTCAGAATAGGAACCATGGATGACCAAACTCCTTCTCCTTTAATTCGAGAATATATCGCCGCAGAAACATGAGTTGCGATTAAGACATAACTTAGAACTGCAGAAAATTCATGTGCAGTTAGTACTATACTAATCACTAATCCATCTTCATCTGTATGGCCTTGACTATACAATCCTGCGATCATTAATCCCGTCAATGGAAGCATTACCAATGTAAAATACATTGAAAGGTGAACTGATTTGGCAAAGAAAGTGTGAACTTTGTGCACGGGAACATTGGCACCTTGGAATGTCTCAAAACGCCTCATGTAGAAATAGCGCATTATCACGATAAGAAGGAATACACTAGCAAAACTAACTTCCAAAATAAGTAAGTTAGTATCTTCTAAGTCTTCTAAATCATCAACTTGTTTGAAAATCCCATAAGCGTATAGCAGGATAAAACTCCAATGAATAAATTTGGCAAGTATCGTATGATTCTTGCCCATTATTTCACAACTGCAGTAGTGTGGAACTCAAATTACGCCTTGAGCCATCATTGCATCGGCTACTTTGAGGAAGCCTGCGACGTTTGCCCCGAATACATAATCTCCATCACGGCCGTATTTCTTAGCTGTTGAGTATGCTTGCTCGTGAATGTCAACCATAATTGCATCTAAGCGAGCATCTACTTCCTCACGAGTCCAAGAAAGACGAAGTGAGTTCTGGCTCATTTCAAGACCAGAAGTTGCCACTCCACCCGCGTTGCTTGCTTTACCTGGAGCGAATAAGATTCCACCCTCTTGGAATGCTGTTACTGCTTCAGGAGTACAAGGCATGTTTGCACCTTCTGCTACTGCCATGACATTGTTAGCAACTAGCATCTTTGCTTCTTTACCGTTTATTTCGTTTTGAGTTGCACATGGTAAAGCAACATCGACATTTACTCCCCATAGTCCATTGACTGCAGGTTCTGGAGCAGACTTGGTGAATGTAACACCATCGAAATTGTCAGCATATTCATTGATTCTTCCACGGCGGTTATTCTTCAAATCCATGATCCATGCAAGTTTCTCTCTGTCAATTCCAGCAGGGTCGTGTATCCATCCGGATGAGTCTGACATTGTAACCGGCTTTCCACCCAGGTCCAAAACCTTCTCACATGCAAACTGTGCAACGTTTCCGCTACCACTAATCGCTACTGTTGCACCTTCGAAAGACTTGTCTTTTGTAGCAAGCATCTCACGTGCGAAGTATACAAGGCCGTACCCTGTTGCTTCAGGGCGGATTAGAGAACCGCCATATGAGCGACCCTTTCCAGTAAGAACTCCAGCTTGGAAATCATTCTGTAATCTCTTGAACATACCAAACATGTAACCGATTTCTCTTCCACCAACTCCAATATCCCCCGCGGGAACGTCACAGTTGTGACCTATGTGTCTCCATAATTCCATCATGAATGATTGGCAGAAGCGCATTACTTCACCGTCGGACTTACCCTTTGGGTCAAAGTCTGAACCGCCCTTTCCTCCACCCATTGGTAGAGTAGTAAGACTGTTCTTGAATACCTGCTCGAATGCAAGGAACTTCAGAATTGAAGCATTTACTGAAGGATGGAATCTCAATCCACCCTTGTAAGGACCGATAGCACTGTTGAATTGGATTCTAAAACCACGGTTAGTATGAGTAACACCATTGTCGTCGACCCATGGGACTCTGAAATGGATTAGGCGCTCAGGCTCTACTATTCTTTCAACGATGCCTGCTTCAACAAATTCTGGATGGTTTTCTAATACTGGTTCTAGGGATTCCAAAACTTCCCAAACAGCCTGATGAAATTCTGGCTGGTCAGGGTCTCTTCTCTTAACATTCTCAAAAATTTCGTGAATTACACTCATTATAGCACCCTGTTTCACAATTGTGTTGACCGAGCCACCTAAAGGCCCCTTACAAGCATTGCCTAAACAAGCGTAGTCTAGAAGTATGGACATACTGTGTTGAAGCGCTCCAGACGTTCTAATCTACGTTCACCGTTTTCATCTTGCTCCGACATTGAACGGATTGCTTCTTCAATCAAAGCGTGTTGGTCAGGTTGAATCCCAAGCAAATTTCTCAAGTTCTCTAGAATAGCCCATTCATCTTCTGTAATGATTTCATCGTCGAGAGCGGCGACCAATGCAGATTGATAGGTTGTTGCGTCACCAACTTGGTGCATAGAATAATCGCCGGGGTTAGTAATTGGTGAAGGGTCAATTCCTCTTGCAACATCCATAGCTGCACCTACATTGGAAGGATCCATTCCCAAAGCAATGGCTAACACCTTCAATATCGATGCTTCATCGTCTGTGACAATGTTATCATCCAGTGCAGTAGTTAGAACTTCTAGGTAGAGATACAGTCCACGAGTTGCAATCAGTGCCATGTATCTTCCCATCAAGGACTACCGTTTGAGGATTGCCGTCTCCAACTTCAATCGATCAACTTATCGATTCGAGCGATTGAAGAGATTAATTCATCTTCTTCGGCCTTTAGAATTTCAACAATCTGTTTCACGTGATTTAATTCATCAAGTTGCCATTCATTGGTATTTGACCTCTTAGCAACACCCAACTTATGCCAGTAATTGATTCCAACTAGTATGGCACTTTTCGACATACCTGAACGCTTAGACATCTCTGATGTGGTCTTGTCACCATTTGAAAGTTGAGAGAGAACTGTTACTGCACTTCCAGGTACGCCAAGTCTGCGTAGGAAGTGTAGACGCTCGACCATGATGCATGCTACGACATTGCACATTTCAATGTGCTCCAACTTGTTTCGTATTATGTAATCAATTGTAAGTCAAAATGTCATCAAATGTAATACATTCATATACCTGATGTTCTGTGGAAGGGATACAGAGGAATGCGGATGACAACCCAAAGCACCCTAGTCTCACTACGAATCACCGATGAAGAGATTGCTCTTCTCGATGCACGAATAGGACTTGATGGAGCAAGAAATAGAAGCGACGTCATCAGAGCAGCAATCCGTTTATTCCTTGATGGACAGCCACTACTTCCAGACATGGATACAATTACTATTCCAGTAGGGCGCTCTATGAAGAGCAGACTTGGAGATCTATACGAACTCCAAGGAATAAGTCCTGAGCAAGCTGCATCACAAGGAATGCAGGACTATGTTCGCCGCCTGATACAGGAAGAGGCAGCATTGAATGATACTCTCGCTGAAGGCCTAGCAGAAGCCCGAAGCAAGACTGTAGGACGCAAGGAGTTCACTGAGTGAAAACAGGGTGAGAGCCACATAATGGAGGGGATGGGAAAATGCGATGGGAG
>MDSV01061259.1_pt1 | contig 25855 bp, 26 predicted proteins | sample 810851 | NCBI WGS metagenome assembly MDSV01 (sample SAMN05326640, study PRJNA326480) | marine metagenome | isolation source: seawater | place: Atlantic Ocean: North East | collected 2012
CGATATCAAAAACAGTGATTGTTTTAACTTTTAAGTACAAAAGATAAATTAAAATAGTGATTCCAACTCCACCTGCACCCAAAATTGCGATTTTGTCTTTACTTTTAATTTTAAACTTATCTACTGAACCTAATGCTGTGGGAATTGCGCAACCCAACAAAGGAGCAATTTTCATGTCAGTATTTTTATTTAATTTTAAAACCCTATTCTCAGATACGATTGCATGATCAGAAAATGTGAAAAAACTACTTGAATTAATAATATTTTTATTTTTATCCAAAAATTTTTGTGGACCAGAGTCAATGCCTTTACAATTAAGCCATGTAACAACTACATTATCATTTTTTTTTACTTTTTTTACGCCAGGGCCTATATCAATAACTATACCTGAACCCTCATGACCCATTATATGAGGATAAAATTTACTAGTATCTTTTTTTTGAACAAACTCATTTAATTGTGTTTGACAAATACTTGAGTATAAAATTTTGATTAAAATTTGACCTCTTTTTAGATTATCAAAATTAAAAGACTTTAATTGAACTTTTTCTTTAGATACTAGTGAGCAGACATTAATTTTTTTTATCATATAAATATAATATCGAGGATATTACACAAAAGTGTATTATTGTATAACTAAATCTTGGCTCGAATTGAGTAAGTGAAGACATCGCAAAAATAAAAAATATAGATGGCAAACCAGTAATGAAAAAAAATAAATTTTTTTTAATAATAGAAAGAAAAAAAGTAAAAATTAAGTTAAAAATAATAAAATACCACAAAGTGTCACTTATGAAATTACTTAAAGAATAATTATCGTATAAATAGCTATGATTGTTGATACCTCTGAAAAATATTACAAGAGAAATATATATTTGTTTTGGAATATTACGTAGATATGTTTCAATATTAAATTTAGTCAATAAATCTGTTTCGCCTTTTATTGCAATATCTTCTACACTTTTGAAATTTTTGTTATAACTATTGTTAATCCTACTAATTATATAACCATAGCTTCTATTATATGCTCTATAAAAAGATGAATCATTTTGTTCATAAAATTTGAAATCTGTATCAATAATTTTATTTTTTATATATTCATCTTTGAAATTGAAAAAATTATTTAAGTACCATATAAATCCATCATTTAATTCCTCGTAGGAAAAATTTAAAAATTCATTTCTTAAAGTAAGTACTTCGGGGCCTCTTTTTGTCAATGAAGTTTCTCCGAAGTTAAACAAATTTCTAATTTGATAAGGTAAAACTAAAATTATTGCTAACAAAGAGATAATCATAATTCTAGCAATAATTTTTAGATTAAAGTGAAATTTTAATTTTCTTGCAAAATGAATATTTATAAAATTAGCCAACAACAAAAAGAATGATATTAAAATTAATAACAACGACAAATAGTAAAAAATATTTTTTATATAAATCAAAGCGGCAAAACTAAAACCAGACAATATTAAAAATAAAATATTATTTTTTTTTTTAATCATTGACAAATATAGAGTATAAGAAAAAATTATTAGAATAAGTGAAGACAATAGTTCAGGTGCAAAATTTGAAATAGTATTAGCAGGGTCAATTACACAAAAAATAAATATCAGAAAAAATGACGCTATAATTTTTTTATGTAAGATAATTAAAGAAGAAAAAAATATTAAAAAGTAAATTAGCAAATTAAAAGTATATGCCGTTTTATAAAGATTATTACATTTACTATCATAATTGTTATAGATGCATTCTTTATAATTAAATTTATCCCATTTTATAAAATTAAAGGATAAAGAGAGCAAGATAGGATATAGAGGCTCCCTATACCAAGCAGGAGCAACTTTATCTTTTCCATATCTTGGATCATCATGTGATATAATTTTGTATTCAAATATATTAACACTCATAGCAAGATATTGATGCTCGTCACTATAAACTGGAGGTGGAATATATTTTTTTCCAGAAAAATTTGATATACTGTTCATAAATATCAAGGAAACAACGATTAAAGCAACAAAGTAGGGTAAAAAAACAAAACTTTTATTTTTAATAGGAAATTGCATAAATGGGTAAGATATTACATATAAACGATTTAACACCTAACAAAAAAATATTTAATGAGAATTTCAAAACAGTTCTGTGTCATGGAGTTTTTGATGTTTTACATTATGGGCACCTTCTTCATTTTCACTCTGCAAAAAAAAATGTCGATAAATTAATTGTATCAATTACCCCAGATGAATTTGTAAATAAAGGCCCTGACAGGCCTTACTTCAAAGTGGATTTGAGAGCGAAAATGATAGCTGAATTGGATATCGTCGATTTAGTTATAATTAATGATACTCCAACAGCGATTAAAGTAATTAAGAAAGTGAAACCTAGTTTCTATGCCAAAGGAAATGAATATTTAGATAGCAAAAAAGATTTAACAGGAAATATTGATAAAGAAATAAAAGAATTAGAAAAAAATAAAGGAAAAATTATTTTTACAAATGAAGATACTTATAGTTCTTCGAATATTATAAATAGTTTTTTAAATGATAATAAAAGCCAAATAGACTTTTTTGGAAAGAATTTAATAAATAAAAAAACTATTTTCAGTAATATTGATAAACTAAATTCTCTTAATGTATGCCTTTTAGGAGAGGTAATACTTGATGAATACAATTATGTCAAAGTATTAGCTAAATCACCTAAAGAGAATGTTATTTCTACATTAAATAGAGAAACTCAGGTATTTTACGGTGGTATAATAGCAACTGCAAATAATATTTCTAATTTCGTAAAAAATTTAACATTAATATGTATGGTCGGAGAAAATTATAAGAAATTAGATCTAAAGAAAAAACTTAATAAAAATATTACTTTAATACCAATTATTAAAAAAGGCTCAGAAACAATTAGAAAAAAAAGATTTATTCAAAAATCAAATTTACATAAATTTTTCCAAGTTCAATATATGAGTAATCAAAACATTGATAAATATAATAAAACTAAAGTAAAAAAATTACTTAAAAATGTTGATAAAAAATTTGATTTATTAGTTATAAATGACTTTGGTCATGACTTTATAGATCAAGAACTATGTAATTTTATTGATAATTTGAAGATATTTAAGAGTATTAATGTACAAACTAATAGTTCAAACTATGGGTATAACCTAATTACAAAATATAAAAAAGCTGATTATATTTCTATTGATCTACCCGAAGCACAATTAGCAGTATCTAGCAAATCAAGTGATTGCAAAGTTCTTGCTAAAAAAATTTTAGAAAAAATAAATTATAATATTCTTTCAATAACCAGAGGTCATGAAGGATCATCAGTTTTTTTTAATAAAAATAAAAGTTCAATAGATATTCCCGCAATGGTTTCAAATACAATAGATACTATGGGTGCAGGAGATGCATATTTTTCTATAACATCTGTACTGTCTTATCTAGGAGTCAAAAATAGTGAATTAGGTTTTATTGGTAATTGTGCTGGAGGAATAACATCTAATATTATTGGCCATTCTAATTATGTTGATATTACGTATCTAAAAAGATTTATAGAAACAAAACTAAAATAAATTGATCACATTTTTTATTCCAATTTTCAATGAAGAAAAGAATTTAGATAGTTTTTTTGTAAAATTAAAGTCGTTTATAAAAAAAACAAAGATCAATAATAATTTTATTATTATTGATGATGGTAGCTATGACAAATCTGAAGAAAAAATAAATAAGTTTATTCTAAACTTAGATTATAAATTGAAAAAAAGAATAATTTTCATAAAAAATGATTTTAATAGAGGAGTTGGTTACTCATTCAAAGTTGCTTTAAGTAAATCAGATAAAGAATTTATATTTTTTTTACCAAGTGATAATGATATTGAATTCGAGAATTTAGGAAATTTAAATAACTATAAAAAACTAGATCTAATAATGATGTACCCCATAAATTTTGAAAAATATTCAAAGTATAGATATTTGCTATCAATGTTATTTAGAATGATTTATTGTTTCACATTTGATGTGAGAGCTAATTATATTCAATCACCATGCTTATATAGAATTAGCAAGTTAAAAAATATTAATATCATTTCGAACCGATTTGGTATTTGGCCAGAAATAAATGTAAAATTACTAAGATCAAATATAATATATGCAGAATTGCCTATTATTTTTAAAAACAAATCTATTATTGACAGAACTGTCTCTTTTAAAAATTTTATTGAAATAACATTTAATTACTTAAAATTAATTAATGAAATTTTTATTAATAATAAAAGCAAATATAAGAATGTTGCTAAAAAAAAGTACTTATGATTTTAGTACCAATTTTTCTTTCATTGCTAACAGTAATTATATTTTTATATTTATTAAAGTATTTTTTTGATACCAGAACTTATTGGTTTCTAGCAGTGTTAATAATATACACTTTATCAAACTTTTTATTTTATAAGATATTTATGATTATTGGCATATTTGATTTTATAATAATTACATTTTCAACATTTATATCTTTCACATTATTTTTAACTCTAGTTTTTAATGATAGTCCCTCTATCTTTCTTTACCAGATCATGAATAAAAAGGATTTTAAAGATATATTTATGAAAAAGGATTTTATTGGGAATAGGTTGAAGCTGATGAAAAAAAGCAAACTGATAAAAAAAAACAATATTACATTTAAAGCAAAGTTAACTTTTAAATTATCAAGCTTTTTGAGCAAGATACTATTGAAAATTTAATGATAAATTTTTTATTTTATATATTAATGAGTACGGTTATTGTTAATTACTCAACAAAAAAAGTAAGAAATAAATTATTTATAAATATATTGTGCTTCATACTTTACTTTTACTTTAATTATCAAGACATTGAGAACTTTTTGGTAATTTTAATATTATACTTAAACTATATTTATATACTTCTTAATATTTTCACAACAAGATATAGTTCAATTAGAATTAAAATAATCGAATGTTTAATTAATAAAGAAAAGATGATAGATAATAATTGGTTATTTGATAATCGAAACAAAAGATTAGCTAAAACATTAAAGTCAAAATTTATCCTAAAACTCATATCAACTATAATTATTATTTTTAGAAAAGTTTTAATAAGATGAAAGTTTGCATAGTTGGTTCATCAGGGTTAATAGGTAGAAATATTTGCAATAATTTACTAAAAAATCATTTCAAAGTAATTGGTATATCTAGAAAAAATAGTGAGGTAAGCAAAAACTTTAAACATATAAAATTAGATATAGAAAATGATGAGCTGACATACAACATTATAAAAATTGTAAATGAGTCAGATGTAATTATTTTTTGCCTAAATAAAAAGGAAAGGCCAAAAAACTTAGAATATGATATTAATAAATTAATATTCTATCATGTCTTCTTCCCGTTAAGGTTACTTAAAAAATTAAGTTTAAAAAAAAGAAAAATTATAATAATAAACTCAGATGCGATAATTTCAAAAAAATCTAATTTTCATTATACTCTCACAAAAATGATTTCTAGCACTTTAGTAAAATTTTCTAAAGAACTCATAAATGATAAAAATCAAATAACATCATTGATTTTAGGCAGATTTAAAGATAAAAATACGTCAAAAAAAAATCAACTTTTTGAATTGATTAATCTTATCATTAAAACTAAGACAAATTTATATACTGGGAAAAACATATTAGTTTATAGTAATGAAAATTTAATCATGTAAATCTTTTATTAATTTCTAATAATTTTGAGTTTAAATGATTAATTGTGTTTATTTTTGTTTTTTCATTAAATAAAAAATTAAATGTTTTATTTTGATAATTCATAATATTTTTATGATCATTTTTTTTAAAAGAAAGAAATTTATGAAAATTCTTCCATTCATAAATACATTCATGATACTTAAAGTTGAAGATAAATTTCTTATAATTTTTAAGTATTTTTTTTACTTTATTAATAACTCGTATGTCTTCAGAGTTTATTGTTATAGGTAAAAAATATAAGGAAACAAAATCATTTTTATTTATATCAGGGACACTAAATAAATTAACATTTTTGTCTTTTAAAAAAGAATTAATTTTATTATATATAATAAACCTAGTTTCATTTATGTGTTTTAAATTTTGAGTTAAATTATAATTTCCTATGAAACAAGATATTTCGTCTAAATTAAAATTTAATGAGGGATATTTATAAAAGCTGTAATCCTTTGGATTAAAGTTTTTTTTATATAGTAGTTTGCCCCTATCAGCTAAAGAAAGACACTTGTTGTATATATTTTTATTTTTAGTGTAAATAAGTCCACCTATACCACCTGTTACTAGATTTTTTCTAAACATTGTTGAGAAACAGGAAATATCTCCAAAAGTTCCAACTTTTTTTTTGTTGAAAGTTGTTCCAAAAGATTGTGAACAATCTTCAATAATTTTTACCCACGGATAATTACGTTTTATAATTTTAAGATAACTTAGATCACAAGTAAAACCTCCAACATGTGTAATGATTATAACTTTAGTTCTTTTATTGATCTTTTTTTTTAAGGATTTAAGGTTTATCTGGTAACTGTTTTTTTCAGAGTCGCACAAATGAATCTTTTTAAATTTATTTATAATCAAAGATGATAAAGTACCAACATTTGTTGTAGGACATATAATAGCCTCATCGTAATTAGACTCTTTCAAGCAAGCAGAAGCAATGTACAAAGCAGATGTTCCTGAGTTAACTGCATCACAGTAACCTTTTGAACCCATAAATTTTACAAAATTTTTACATAGTAAACTTTCATAATAGGACGAATAGCCTACCTCCTGTTTTTTTTTACTATAATGAGTAAACAACTTTTTCAATTCTTTGTAAGTTTTGAAATTTATAGCATTCCTAAAATTCATATTAAAAAGGACCTTTAAACCAATCTCCAGGAGTATCTTTATTTCTATTTAAATAATTTTGATTTAATTTAAATTTTTTGTTAATACCAATCATTTTAAATATTTTTTTTATAATTATTTTTGAGTCTGGATAAAAATATTTAGCTATATGGCGACTAGTTGGAACTGGTGAGTCTGGCATAGCAATTAAATCAGCTTTTTTAATATCAATATCTGAATTAAATATTTTAAAGAAAATATCTTTCATAATTGATCCTCTATCATGACCTATATCAATAAATAGTATTTTATTATTTTTTTTTGCTGAATTTAAAATAATTTTATAATCATTGGGGCTTGCACATACAAGATCTATTACTTCGATATGAATTTGAAAATCATTTTTTAGTAAATGATATATTTTTTCTAATTCAAAAACTAAATAAGACAAGGTTACAATTGTTATATCTTTGCCTTTTGTAATTATTTTTGATTTATTAATGGGGAGTGAATATTTTTTTAAATCAACTTTTTCTTTCATTTCGTAAAGCCATCTATGTTCCAAGAAAATTACTGGGTTGGGGTCATCTATAGATGCTTTTAAGAGACCTTTAACATTTTTAGGGCCAGAGGGTATCACAATCTTTAAACCTGGTATTTGAGCAAAAAGTGAGTGTAAAGATTGAGAGTGAGTAGGCCCTTGCCCCCACCCTTTACCAATAACCATTCTTATTGTGATGTTTACAGATTTTTGACCATTAAACATATAAAACCATTTTGCAGCTGAGTTAATTACTTGATCCATGGAATATAGAGAAAAATCAACACGTTGATGTGATATAACAATTTTTAAATCATTGAGAGCCATACCTATAGCTACGCCAGTAAAACCATTTTCTGAAGTGGGTGGTTCTATAAATCTATTTTTTAAATTTTTTTCTTTGAAAAGATTAACAGTCGAACCAAAAACACCACCCGGATCCAAAACGCCTAATCCCATACAGAAAATAGTTTTATCTGCTAACATACATTGTTTCAAAGTATGGTTTATAGTCTCTGAAAAACTAAAAAGATTATTTATTTTTTTTGATTTCATTTTTATTTAAATATATGTTTAAGATAATCTTGTTTAGTCGGTAAGGGCTCTAGGTCAATATTATTAAATATTTTCTTTATTTTTTTTTGAAAAGTATTCTCATATATAAATATTTCTTTTTTTGTTAGGTATTTTAAGTCTATTAAAATTTTTCTAAACGTTTCTATAGGATCAGATTTATAATTAGTGATTAACTTTACTGATTTGCGATATCCTAAATGATCATCTTGCATAGGACCACAGTGTTCGAAAAATCTATGTGTTTTAATTTCAATAAAAGCAGGTAATTTTTTTAATCTAACGTAATTAATTGCTTGATTAATTACATATGGTGATTTTACTACATTCCTATCAGAAGTGGTAAATAATTTAATATCAAAACCTTTTAACATTGAGGAAACATTTGTAGTTTTCTGCCTATTTAAAATATGCGTATAAACTGAATAAAAATTATTTTCACAAACAAACAAACAAGGTAAGTTATTAATAATAGAATAATTAAGCGACTCAAAAAAGACTCCCTCCTCAACCGCCCCATCACCCAGAAAAATAAGGACAATTCCTTTTTCATTTTTCAATTTTTTAGAATGGGCAATACCAACTCCGATGGGAATGGTGTTTGCAACAATAGCCGTACTACCCCAAAAACCTTTTTTTAAATCAATTAAATGCATTGAACCGCCTCTTCCACCAGAACACCCACTTTTTTTGCCATGAAGTTCAGCAATAAAAGATTTAATATCACCATTTTTCGCTAAATAATGAGCATGCGATCTATGAGGAGAAATAAAAAAATCATTTAATTTTGTAAGTACACCGAAACAAGCCGCGGATAACTCTTGTCCTATAGAAAGGTGTATTGGACATCTCATTTTTTGTTTAAAATATTCCTCTCTAATTATTTCTTCTACTATTCTTATTCTTAAAGAGTTAAAAAAAATCTTTATAAGTGTGGGTTTATTCATAAGTTGGCAATATTAAGGTGTAAACCAATAATAATCACCCTGATAGTCAACTTCTTCAAAAAGTTTAATCCAATCATCTCTATGTAATATAGTTAAGGCAGTCAAATTCCAATCAAACATATTTTTTTTTTCAATATCATTTCTATACGCATCTACAGTGATAAAAGAACTCTTAGAAACTCGATCCAATTCTTTAAGACATTTTTTAACACCATTTACTTCATAGTTATGAATAGTGTTAATAGAGATAGCCAGATCAAAAAATTTATCGGGAAAGTTAATCTTGTGTGCCTCACCTACATAAACATTATTAGAGACTTCAGGCTTACAATTTTCAATTGCATACTCGGATATATCAATACCATATATAGAATTACTATTTAGAGATACGGACATATCATAGACCATAAAACCTTTAGCACAACCAACATCTAAAACTCTGGATGAACTATCTAAGTTATAATAATTAGTGAATGTTTTTACTACTTCAGTCCAATATTTTGGATCATAACTAAAACCACCATATCCATGTTTTCTATCACCATCAAAAAAATCTTTACCAAACTTTCTAGCTATTTGAATATCCTCTATTGATCTTTGATTAGCTCTTTTAGTCAAATCTCGCTTAGTTGTAGGATACTTATCTAATAAGTTTATTTCAGATTTCATTTTTAAAAAAATTATTGATGTTTGTGATTATAAAATTAATCTCAGATTTCTTCAAGGTATGATATATGGGTAAACTTAAAATTTGACTACAAACTTTTTCTGTAATGGGTAAAGATTGTTTACCATAATCTTCTAAAAATATTTTTTGTTTATGTATGGGTATTGGATAATGAATACTAGTTTCTATACCTTTATATTTTAAATAATTTTTTAATTTATTTCTTTCTTTAAGACGAATAGCATAGTTTTGAAAAACTGGCTCCACAATATTTTTATCATATAATGGCTTTGATACCTTATCAGTAAGATTTGAATTGTAGATCTCTGCTATTTCTCTATGGATACTATTTATTTTTCTAATCTTTTTTAAGAAAAAATTAGCAAATGAGGCTTGTACATTATCAAGTCTAGAATTTGTACCCCAGTAAGAGGCCTTATCTCTATCAATTAAACCTTGGTTTCTTAGACTTCTTATTTTCTTATTTATTTTTGAATTATTTGTAACAATTAATCCCCCATCACCTAATACATGGAAATTTTTTCTTGGGTGAAGGCTAAAAACCCCAACATCGCCTAATGAGCCTATATTCTTTCCTTTATATTTGGAGCCAAAAGCTTGTGCTGCATCCTCTATTAAAATCAAATTATATTTTTTACATATTTCTAAAATTCTATCCATTTCACAAGGCATACCTGTTAAATGAACAGGCATTATAGCTTTTGTGTTTTTATTAATTTTTGATGTAATTTTATTTTCATCAATATTATAGTCATATTTAATATCTACTAGTGTGGGTTTTGATCCATGGTAAGCAATAGCTCCTGCAGTAGCCACAAAAGAATGTGAAACTGTAATGATTTCATCATTTTTTTCAAATTTATATGCTTTTAAAACTAAACTAAGGCCGGTGGTCCAATTCCCAACCCCTATTGCATATTTCACTCCAAGGAAGGCAGCAATATTTTTTTCAAATTCATTTAATTCATCTCCTAATACATAATTACCTTTACTAGCAGTTTTCTTAAATAAACTAATTATTTCATTTTCGTATAACGAAAATTCACGATGTAAATTAACAAATTTAATTTTCATAATGAAATTTTTTTATACAATCTACCATATAAGATAATTGTTTCTTATTAATAAACTCGTGAACTGGCAAAGATATTACTTTTTTAGTAAGCTCTTCTGCTACTCTAAAGTCTCCTTTTTTATATTTATAAATTTTTGCAGATTTATGAAGGTGCAATGGTATGGGATAGTGAATTTTGCTATCAATTCCTTTTGAATGTAAATATTTATTTAAAGCATTTCTTTTGTTTGAATAAAATTGATATAAATGGAATACAGACTTAAATTTTTCAGGTTCTTTTATAACCTTAATACCATTAATTTTACTTAGCTCTTTATTTAAAAATAAAGCATTATCTATTCTAGATTTGGTAATGTGTTTAATTTTCTTTAACATCTCAATGGCTACTACTGCTTGAATGGTATCTAACCTTGAATTATATCCATAAATATCACAGTTATTTCTTCCAGATAATCCATGGTTTCTTAAAAGTTTAAGTTTTTTATTTAAACGAGAGCTATTTGTGACAATAATACCTCCGTCTCCCCAAACATTCAAATTTTTAAGAGGATGAAAACTAAAACATCCAGTATCGCCAAAAGTACCTGCAAATTTTTTTTTATCGTCATGAGCAGAAATAGCATGACATGCATCCTCAACAATAAATAAGGAATGTTTTTTTGCTATTTTTTTAATGGTTTTCATGTCACAAATTCTGCCTGACCAATGAACAGGAACTATAGCTTTAGTTTTTTTATTAATTTTTTTTTCAATTAATCTTGCATCTATATTTAAATCATCTTTGATATCTACAAAAACAGGCTTAGCACCTGTAGTAGCTATTGCACCAGAAGTTGCATAAAAGGAAAATGTTGGTGTAATCACCTCATCTCCTTCTTTAATCCCAAGGGCTTTTAAAGACAAAAAAATTGCATCCGTACCTGAACCAACACCTATACAATATTTTGAGCCTATTAATTTTGAGAATTTTTTTTCAAGTGAATCTACATACCTGCCAAGAGTGAAATCATTATAATTTACAACATTAATAATTTTACTAATTATATTTTTTGAGTCCTTAAATTGATCTGAAAGATAATTATGTCTTATTTTAAATTTTTTGTCTCTGGCGTACTGTTTTAATAAAAAATTTCTCATTTTTTAAGAATATAACTTTCGTCTTTTTTTGAAAATTTATGTTTAAATTCACTATACCACTTTATTGTGTTATCTAAACCTTGATCTAATGTAAATCTATTTTTCCAATTTAATTCTTTTCTCGACGTCTTGTCTTCCATATCATAAATTGAGTCTTTGCCTGGTCTTTCTGGGGTAATATTGATGTAATTGAAGTAGTCTAAATTAAACTTTTTATAAATTAATTTTACAAGATCTTTTATTGAAATAATTTTATCACCAGAAAAATGGTAAACACTACCAATCTTTCCTTTTATTATCATCTTATAAATTGCATTTGAAAAATCATCTGAATATATAAAATGTCTTTGTGTTTTTCCACCACCATGTAAATCAATAGTTTCTTTATTAAAAGCCTTATGAATTGTAAGCGGTATTATTCTGTAAAGGGTTTGGAATGGTCCATAAAAATTAGCAAATCGACCAGTTACAACTGGAAAATTATATTGCTGATAGAAAGTATTTAAACTTAAATCAATCGTTGCCTTACTAACAGCATATGGAGTCGAGGGTTTTATATTATTATTTATTTTTAATTTTTCTTTGGAATTTCCGTAAACTTCAGGTGTGGAAATATTAATATATTTTTTTAGGAATTTTTTATTAACTAAAAAATTTTGAAGCTTAACTTTTGATATTACATTTGTCTGAAACCAGTACTCGGGGAATTTCCAACTTTGCACAACCATTCCTTGTGCAGCAAAATCAATTATAAAGTCTGGTCTTACTTTATTAATCAAATCAAAAATCTTATTTAAATCTTTATTTATATCAAAGCTATAATTACTGTAATTATATTCATTTTTAATCGAATTATACTTAATTTGAAGTTTTCGAGGTCTTGAAATTCCAATGACTGTGTAATTTTTGGCTAAAAGGTAATTAGCACAAGTATTAGCTGAAAAAGAATTACTTCCTAATATTAATATTTTTTCTTTTTTTTTGATTTTTTTTTGCATTAAGACCTATGAATATTGATAACCATAAAATAGGAATTATCAATAAATTATATCTTGTTTCATAATAAGTAAAATAGCTGTAAATTCCAATATGAGAAATAGCAGGCAGAAAAAAAAATATAAAAAAGAAATTCTTTGTAAATAATAATTTGAAGAAAAAAAATAAAAAAATTAATGGTAAAAACCAAGTAACAAGCTTGTAAAAAATATTAGCTTTAAATTCTATGAATAAACTTTTATAAAAAAATAAAAAAGTAATTGGAACATTTAATACAAAATTTTCCATGAAAACTTTTTTGCTTTCATATTCAATTAAATGGTTAGTATTAATCGAGTCAAGACTCATTCTACTCAAAACAAAACCATATGTCTTATCGTGTCTGTTCCACCATGCTAATTTATTTTCTTGAGAATCGTCAAATTTTACAGACAATATTTCTTTATCCAAAATGAGGTGATCCCTTAATTTTGAATCTGGTAACCAATATTTAAATCCATGAATATATTCATCTTTAGTAATATCAAAAACTTCAGCTCTTAGAGAAAGAACACCTGAAGCTCTGTCAGAAATTTTATAATCTCCGAACTCTATTACATTTCTTAATTGCCATGGCATTATCAAAGATAATGCTATTAAACAATGTACTATCAGAAACTTAAAATTGAAATGAATTTGTATATTATTTAAAAAATATAATTTAGATAAAATAAAAAAAATTAAGTAAACAAATGACAATACTACATAAATATATATCAAATAGAAATATACTGATTTGACATACATTAAAAGAGCAAAGACTAACCCTGTAAGTAGGCTAGAAAAAATACTATTATTTTTTTTTGTTATAAAATAATTAAGAAAAAATGAATAAATTAAAATAAGGTTCATTGATATTAGTTCAGTAAATACAAGAATTATTTGATCTTTAAATAAAGGATTTATTAAGATCAACAATGATATAATTGCAAAGTAGTTTTTAAAAAAATATCTTGAAATCAAAATTAATGAAAAAACAAAAAAGATATAATTCCACTTATTAAATTCGGCAATTATTTTTAAACTTTTCTGGCAAATATCTTTATGAGAATTTTCCTCAAAATGACATTTGGATAATTCGGTAGTGTCTTTAATTGTTTTTTTTATAAAAAAAGAAATAATATAGGGGTAAAGAGGGTCTCTATAATGACTTTTTTTTATATCGTAATCGTCGTAGGAATGAATGCCCAAAGTTGTTAAATTTATAATTGTCTTATAATACATATTATAATCTGACCCTTTAACAGGGTAAGAGGCTTTGAAGTCTTGATTAATTATGTTACTTAGATTTAATATGAGGTATAAGAGTATAAATAAATTGAAGTAATTAATATTATGGTTAAAATTTTTTATGTTAGGTTTAAAAAATGTCATCTTACAATATTGTAGTAAAAAAAAGTAAAAACAAATATGTTTTTTTTATCAAAGAATTATCTCTAATACATACTTCAACAAGCTTAGCTAAGGGTTATAAAGATATTGAAAATAAAAGTAATGAAATAATCAATAATTTGAAAATTAATAATTTAGAATCACATATCCCTGAACCATCAACTAATATTGGTTTTATCGATAAAAAAATAAAAATATTTTTTGTTAAAGCTTTAATAATCACTATTTCTATATCTTTTATAATGATTGTATTAACAACAAAAACCTTTGAGGGTATAAACTCTGCTATTGATAATGCACAAATAAAGACAGGTAAAGAATTTTGGGTACCTCTAAAAGAAAACATTAAGTCATTAGCTAGTGAAAAAAATCAAATAGATGATAAAACTAGTCAAGAAATATTAGGCTCTATCAAAATTATTGTTGATAGATATAAACCCTATATTGATGAACTAAAAAAGCTCAATGATTAATCATATTACTTAAGTCAATCACATTATGAAGTAGAGACATATGTAAGTCCTCGCATACACCATAATTTTTAGAATTAACATGATAATAGTTTTTACTAATTTTTTTTAATCTTCCACCGTCAAATCCTACTAAGCTAAAAATTTCAACTTCCTTTTTTATAGCAAGCCTAGCTGCTTTAATAATATTTTCTGAATTACCAGAGCTACTAATAAGTATTAATAAATCCCCTTTAGAGGATAATTTATCAATTTGGAATTCAAATATTTTTTCATAAGAATAATCATTTGAAATGGCTGTAATTAACTCAATATTACTTGAGAGGCTATATATTTTTTTTAATTTTGTTTTTATTTTGTAATTTTTTAAAAAATCACAAACGGCATGATTAGAAATAGAAGCGCTACCACCATTACCAGCAAAAAAGATAGATTTATTATTTGTCAATTTTTTAAAAATAATCTTATTAAGTTTATTTGAAATATCGTTAAATAAAGATTGATCTTTTAATTTCATAAAAAATTCTTTAATTTCATAATTAATCTTACTTATTTGCTATAAACAATTAATAATATGTCTAATTTTTATTTAAAATTAATAAATATCCCATTTTACAAGTATATTTTAGCTAAAATATTTCTTATTAATACAAAAATATTTTGGAAATATATATCGAATGCAAATAAAAGATATGAATTTAGATACTATAAGCCAGATGAGTATTTATTTAATTTTTTTAAATCAAAAAAAAAAATTGGTACAGTAATTGAATTTGGAAGTGGTTATGGTGATTTACTTTTTAATATTCATAAATGTGATATATCAAAATTAGTAGGATATGAATTGAATAATTCAAAAGTAAAATTAGGAAATGCACTATTGATGAAGAAGAAAGTTTCAAACATTAAATTAATTTGTAAAGATATAACAAAGATTAAGAGAAAAGAAATACAAAAAGCAGATTTTTTCATTACATCCATGACATTAATATACTTAAAAGAAAGTGAATTAAAGCGAGCACTAAATATAATTTTTCTAAATTGCAAAAAGGGATTTGTTTTTCAAGAATTTAGTTCAGAGGAAAATAATCCTAAAAATAAAACATTTTATATACACAACTTCAAAAAAATTTTTACAGACATGAAATTAGATAATAAATTTAAAATAAATTTTAATCACATTGACTATGAGTATTGGAATAATAAAGGAGTAAAAGCCTTTCAAATTGAAGGAAAAATTAAATGAAAAAAATCATTTTTATTGTTAATGATAGCCACTCCTTGTACCACTACAGAAGAGAACTGGTATTAGATCTTAGTAAGAAATATAAAGTATTTGCAATTCTCCCAAAAAATAAACTAAATGATAGTATTTCAAAATCCTTAAACATTAAAATTTACGAAATAGACATGTTAAGATTTTTTTCATTTAAAACTGACATTATATCTTTAATACAACTTTTTAAGATATTCTTATTTAATAGATTTGACATAGTCCACACAATTACAATAAAGCCAAATATATATGGAATTTTAGCATCTTTTTTCTTTGTAAAAAGAAGAATAGCAATGATAACTGGGGCTGGATCCTTATTTGACGCTAGAAATCCTATCAATGGAAAGATTAGAAAAAATATAGCTATCAAATTATATAAGTTAGGACTTACATTGAGCACGAAAGTAATATTTCAAAATGATGAAGATGCTAAGCTATTTCATCAAATGGGATTAGTTTCAAAGAGTAAAATCAAATTAATAGAAGGTAGTGGTGTTAATAAAGATGAATTCACAAATAATCTGAACTTCACTAAGGAAATATCAAAAATTAAAAAAAAATATAAGATAATTAATAAGAATGTAATCATATGTATAGCAAGAATGATCAAAAGCAAAGGTGTGGTAGAATTTTCTCAATTGGCATACTTAATGAAAGACAAAAATATTACTTTTATATTAATAGCACCTTTTGATAAAAATTATAATTTAGGAGAAAAAGTTCAAAGAAAAGATATCTATAAATTTAATTCGAGTAACTTGGTTGTAATAAATAAGTTTGTTCATGATATCAGACCATTTCTAAAATTATCTTCAATTTCAATTTTATTATCAACATATAGAGAGGGGGTACCCAGATTTTTGATTGAGTCCTTATCTATGTCACTTCCAATAATTACTTATAATAGCTCTGGATGTAATTTAACTGTTAAAAATAATCATAATGGATATTTAGTCGATAGAAATACAGATGTTGAAAAAATTTCTATTTTGATAAACAACATATTCAAAAATAAAAAATTAAAGCTAAAATTTGAGAGGAACTCTAGAGATTTATTTTTAAAAAAATTTGAGTCCAAAAGAATAATATCAAAAACTAAAAAAGTTTATCTAGATTAAATATTTTTGTATATTTCTTTTATTTTTAACATTTCATCTTGATAATTATTATTCTTCACTATTAATTCCCTATTTTCAAAAGTAATACCGTTTATATTTTTGTCTAATTTTAATAAAATATCAGATAGTTGATCTGAATTTTCGTTTTCAAATAAGAAACCATTTACCTTATCATTAATCCAGTAACTATTATCTGAGTTGTTAGTTGCAACAATAATTTTATTACAACTCATAAATTCTGCAATAGATGAAGAAATTCCTGCATCAGACAACGAACATGAAACCATTCCCATACTTTTATGTATCAAGTTTAAATATTCGATGAAATTTAATTTACTTTTTACAGTGATAAGTCCTTTTAAATTATTTTTAAGAATATATTTATCAATATTTACTTTTTCAGGACCATCTCCAATAATAACAAATTGAAGATTACATATTTTATTTTTAATATTATTTATGGCTTTTAAAAAGGTATATGGACTATAAATATTTTCAAAACCTCTTGGATTTACTAATATTTTTTCATGCTTTTGTTGTGAGGGATAGAAAAAGTCAGTATCGATACCAAAATTAATTTTTTCAACATTTATATTTATCGACTTGAAATTATTAAATATTTCAAAAGAATCAGTAGTGACTAATTTAATTTTTTTTAAAAGGTTAGTTATTAGTTTTCTAACTAAAGTTGAAGACAACTTATAATCCGATCCCCATACAGTAGCAATAATATTTTTCATTCTATTTTGTTTAATAATTAATAAAGAGCTTAAGATTAAATATTTTGAAACTGAATGAATATGAATTATTTTAGGATTATGTAATTTAAATAATTTATGTACTTGTAATATAATTTTAAAAATGTTTGTGAAATTATATTTAATGTAAGATAATTTATTTTTATCGATGGTAATATCTTCTCTAAATTCGTGAAAACTTATCCAAAATATTTCGTAATCATTTTTAAAATGTTCTACCCATCTTTTGGAGTGAATTGAATTACCAGGTGCTATAAAAAGTATTTTTTTTTTCAATTATTTTCTTCCCATAAAATATAGGAATAAGCTGTCCAATAAATATCACTTTGAAAATTTACATCATTATAAAAATTTTCTATTAGTTTTTTTTTATTTATAAAGTTGTAGATATAAGATCTAGAGTCATTAAGCTTATCTATAATAGTATTTTTATTATTTTGATATATATATTTTCTTTTAAGATCAAATCCCTCTTTTGGTAGATTTGATATATATTTATGACTTTTCGATAAAAGATTTCTAAGAATAATTTTTGTTTGTTTAATTGAATTAAAATTGTTTTTATTATCGCCTAAAGATTTAAAGTAAATACTTTTATCTAGATAAGGGCTTCTTGCTTCCACTGAATTAGACATAGAACAATGATCTGCTTTAATTAATAAACAATTAGTTAATTGATTGTTTAAATCATGAAATATCATTTTTTCATTAAAATTATCAAAATTTGAATACAATTTACTATTTGGTGAAATATCTGCCAGAAATAAATCTCTATCACTATTGCAATAATAATTACCAGATAAATGTTGAATCTTTTTTACGTCGTTTGAAAATAAGCATCTCAAAAGTCTTATCTCTGTGGTATTAAAAAATTTATCTAAAAAACTATTTTTTTTTAAATTTAATAAAGATACTATCTTTGATAATAAGTGTCTTCTATATCCTAAAAATATTTCATCCGCACCATCACCATTCAAAAGAACCTTACATTCATTAGAGGCGAATTTATAAGCTAAAAAAGTTGGAATAATTGATACATCAGTTATTGGTTCACTTAAGTTTTTATATATTTTATCAGCACAATCTAGTAAAGATTTTGAATTAATATTTTTTATATTATTTTTTATATTATATTTTTTTGATAAATCACCAATAGCCTCTAAATATTTGTCATTATTTTTTTCATGAATGTTTATTGTATAAGATTTTATATTAATATTTTTTTCCCCTAAGTATTTTAAAATTAATGAGGAATCAACACCGCCTGAAAGAAGAAGACCTACTTTAGCATCTGAGTTAAGTCTTTTATTTATGGATCTTTTTAATAATTGTTCATAATTATTAATATCTTTTTTAAAATTATGATAGTAGTTATATTTTTTTTCTTCAATTTTATCTTTAGATACCTCAATAAAGCTAGATGGTTTTAGTCTACGAATTTTTTTAAATATTGTTTTATTATTATCTACGTAACCAAAGTTAATAAATTCTTTAAAATTTTCATCACAATAAGTTTTATAGTCATCTTTAATTACTTTTTTTAAGCTATTTATTTCTGATGAAAAAAACAAATTTCCATCACAATTAACATAGTAAAGTGGTTTTTTTCCAAAAAAATCTCTAATCAAGTAAAGCTTTTGATTCCTATCATCCCAAATTGAAATTGCAAACATACCATCTAACTTAGATACAAAATCAATGCCATACTCATCAAATAAAACCGATATAACTTCAGTGTCACCTTTTGAATAAAATTTATAGCCTTTATCTTGCAATTCTTTTTTTAGGTATTCATAGTTGTAAATTTCTCCATTAAAAGAAATTACATTTTTTGTATATCTTGAGATTAGTGGCTGATTACTTCTACTTTCTAAATCAATAATAGCTAATCTTCTATTTCCTATTATTAACTTATCTTGACTATTTATATAATAATCACCATGATCTGGTCCTCTATGTTTGATAGTATTATTCATAATAGAGATGAAATTAATTAAATTTGATTTATTAAATTTTAAATTGAAATTGGTTATGCCATTAATGCCACACATTGTTAAAGTAAAAGCCTTATTAATTGAAGTGATTTTTCATTAAATTTGTTATTAAGAAAATATTTGTGAAAAATAAAAATAATTAAATAAATAAATAGATTTATAAGAATTATGTTAAGAAATTTAAAGTCAATAATAAAATAATTAAATATTAATATTAGAATTGAAACAGAAATATTAGCTAAAAAAAATTTAATAAATTTAATAATTTTAAAATTAATCGTCTGACAGATAATTATTGAATAGACTAAAAAAAATAACAAATAATTAAAAAAATAAATATAGCAAATAAATTCAAAACCATATTTTTGGAAATATTGAAATGAAAGAAAAATAAATATTGAAAAAATAATAAAAATATAGGTTCTTAAATTTATATTATCCGAAGATTTTATAATAGGCTCATAAATCTTTACAATATTACTCAAGTAACTTAATGGAGCAAAAATTTTTAATATTATTGAAACAGCTAACCAATTTGGACCTAATATTAATAAAATTATTTTTTCAGCATGAAAATAAATGAAAATTGCTAAAGGTAGAATAAATAAGTTAGATAAAGCAATAAAATATTCAATAAGTTTAATTTCATCTGAAAATTTACCTTTATTTTCTGAAAATACTTTTAATAATACTGTATCGATTGATTGACCGATGGTAGATGCAGGTAAATTTGATATTTGACTTGCTCTAGCATAATAACCAAAATTACTTAAAGAAAAAAAATAGGTTATCAAAACTTTATCTATTTGATTGAAAATATTATTCGATAAACTTCCAAATAAGAAACTTAAAGACGATTTAATATCCATTAATCTAATTTTAAAATTTAATTTTAAGTGTATATAATTCGCACCCAATAATAAAAAAATAGATTTTAATAAATGATAAATACATGTTCCTAAGATAATTGACCAATAAGAAAAATTTAAAATTGCAAGGATAATCGTTAATGTCGTACTAACAATTAGCGCTAATAATTCGCATATTGCTAATTTTTTATAAAGATGATTTTTCATTAAGTAATATTCCTCATAAAATGAAAAAGCTCTAAATATAAATGCCAATAATAGAAGTATATGTAAATTGGTGAACCAAAGATCTGGCTTTGAATAATAAAAAAATAAACCAACTAAAAAATAAGAAAGTCCTATTAAAATCAAAGAAAAATAAAATAAATTGCCATAAAAGTTTTCATTATTTTCATTAGAAGTTTTAATTAAGGACAAACCTATTGAGTTAGAGACATTAACTGCTACTAAATTAAAGATAATGATAGTAAATTGACTTATACCAAACTCTCTAGGAGTCAAAAATCTACTTAAAATAATTAATAATGCAATATTCGTTGAAATTTTTGAAATTACAATAATTGTATTCCAGTTAATAGATGTAAAAAGTTTTAATTTACTATAATTTTCCATGATGAAATTTTATATTAATATATTAGGTTTATCAGGCTCAGGAAAGACATCTTTAATTAAAAATCAAGAATATATTTACAATAAATACTGTCAATTGCTTTTAACCAATTATGGGAAAAAAGGAATAAAGGAAAAAATTCTTAATAACTTTAAATATTATTTAATGAATTTAAATGACAAGGATGAAATATTAAAAATAATAAATATTTTTAAAAGTCAATCAAAAGGAATAAACAAATTAGAAAACTATATACTTAAATTTAATATTATAAATAAGATACTAATTCATAAAAAAACAATTGAATATAAAAAAAATATAATAATAGATGAGGGGGTACTCTCATTGTTTGATAATTTAATTATTCATCCTAGTCTCATACATAAAAATTATAATATAAAGAGATACCTAGACAATCTTACAATTTTACCAAGTCACATAATATACTTATCAGAAACACCTAAAGTTTTAATTAAGCGATATAAGGATAGAAATAATAAACCATGGAAAGTAGATGAAAAATATAATTTAGAAGAATATTTTAAAAATGCTCTAATAAAATATGATAAATATATAGATATACTAGTAAATGATTACAATATTTCATTAATTGAAAAAGATAATATTGAAAATTTTATATCTCAATAACTAAAATGAAAATTATAACTGCATTAAATAAATTAAATATCAATTATTGTCATTGGAAAAGCAATGACAAATTACTAGAAAATTTTAACAAAGACTCAGACTTAGATATTCTTATTGAGTCTAGTGAAAAAAAAAAGTTTGAAAAATTTATGAATAATAATTCATTTTATAAAGTAAATACTGAAAATAAATACATTTACCACTACTATGGATATGAGGGTAATCAAATTGTACATTTACATGTATATTATAAATTAATTACAAGTGGCAAAATCTATAAGGATTTTAATTTTAATAGCAATTATTTATTAAGTGACAGTGAAAAATTAAAGGACATAAATGTACCTAATCCAAATAAGGAATTTATTTTTTTAGTTGCTAGAAAAATGTTTGAAATTAGTTCGATATTTGAACTCATAACATTTTTTAAAGAAGAAGGATTATTTAATGAAATTAAATACCTAGAAAAAAAAACTAAAAAAAAAGAATTAATTAAGTTTTTAGATATTTTTGGTCTTTTAAACTATAAAGAATTTATAGACCTAAAAAATTTACTATTAAAAAAAAGATACTTTTTTATTTTTATAAAATATTCATGTAAAAAAAGATTGATTTATAGAAACTATTTTAGCAATAACTATATGAAATCTGAAATAATAAGATTAAAAAAAATATTAAATATATTATACTTAAAATTAATTAAATTTAATGACCAAAAATATCATAAAGCAAAAATCATATCTATAACAGGGACTGACAACTCAGGTAAATCATCTATTATAAGTGAATTAAATGAGCATTTTAAAAAAATAACTAAGGTTAAAATTTTTCATGTAGGTCAAGCAAATAGTACAAATAAAGTTTATAAACAAAATTTAATACGCAAAATATTAAATAAGAAATTTAATAAGCTAAGAAATTCAAATCTAATAAATAATCAAAGTATTAAAAATTTAAATAATGGTGAAAAAGTTTTAATATCCCTTAATGCCCTATACATTGCTTATAAACGTTATAAAATTTTAAAAAAAATTAAATTTTACAAAAAAAGAAATTATTTAATATTATGTGATAGATATATTTCTACAGGAAAAGGTTTTATAGACAGTCCTAAAATAAGTTATTTTGATAACTCATTATTTTTTTCTTATCTATCAAAATTGGAAATATATTTATATAAAACTTCTATCAAATCTGATTTGAATATTCGATTATCAGTTCCTTATGAAGTTCTCCAAAAAAGAAATAGCTTAAGATCAAATCCTCTTAGTAAAGAAAATCTTAATTACCTTAAAAAATCTTATCTTGAAAATAATAACAAAAAATATCATTGTGTTAATGAAATCATGATCAAAAATAACAAAAATTTAAGAGATACAGTAAATAAAATTATAAAACGAATACTTTATGAGATTTCTTATAATTTTTGAGTTAGTATACATATGTTGAATATTTGTAAAGTCTTTTTATTTAATGACTATTTTGAAATAACATATAACGTTCTTCGATGATTAAATTTAGTAAAATACTAAAAATTAATAAGCCATGGGGTGGTGAAAAAATAATTTTTAGAAAAAATAGCTCATCAATTAAAGGGATTTTAAAAATAATTACTATAAAGAAAGGCAAGGCTTGCAGTTTACAGTATCATAATAAGAAAATTGAAAATATTTGTATCATAAGTGGAAACGCTTATCTTTATTACTTTAATAATAAAATTAACAAAAAAATGGTATCGACACCAAAAGAACGTGATCAAAAAATAATTGATAAAAAATTATTAAGAAAAAAAATAAAAAAAGACGATAACTTTTTTATAAGAAATAAAATAATTCATAAAATTGAAGCTTTAAGTGATTTAACATTTATTGAAATTTCTTCAAACCATCTTAAAGATGTAGTAAGAATAAATGACGTGTATGGCAGAAATTAAAAAAACATTTCTTTTAGATGTAGATGGAGTGTTAACTACTGGTAAATTTTTATATTCAATTGAAGGTAAAATATTTAAGGAATTTGGTCCACATGACCATGATGGATTAAAATTGTTAAGAAATTTAATTAATATTAAATTTATTACTTGTGATAAATTAGGATTTGAAATTTCAAAAAAAAGAGTTTCAGATGATATGGGTTTTGATTTAATACAAACATCTGAAGATGCTAAGTACGATTATATTTTAAATAATTTTAATCAAGATAAGCTAATTTATATGGGTGATAGTATCAGTGATATAAAACCTGCTAAGTATGCTAGTTATTCAATTGCACCAAGAAATGCTAGAAGAGAGGTTTTAGAAATAGTTGATTTTATAACTTTTAATAAAAGTGCTGAGGGCGCAGTTTTAGATGCATGTCAACAAATTTTAAAACTCAAATTATATGAATAAAAATAATTTATATCTTTGTGTAGGCCCAACTACGAAAAATGCAGTTAATGCAATAAGTGAATATTCATTGAAAAATAAATTTAACATATCTTTAATTGCAACAAGAAATCAAATAGAAACAGCGTCTTTAGGAAGTGGATATGTTAATAATTTTGACACAGATGGATTTGTAAAATTTATAATAAAGAAGAAAAATAAATATTTATCTTTGTCAAGAGACCATTGTGGACCATATATTAAAAGTAAAAATAATTTAAGTCTGAGAGAAGAAATTGATATATCAAAAAAAGTAATAGAAGATGACATTAAAAATGGTTTTCAATTTTTACATTTAGATGTAGCTGAGTGTCCTAGAAAAAAGAAAATTGATACACTAAACGAACTTATTGAATTTTCATCAAAGATAAAAAAAAAATTAAAAAAAAAAACTAAATTAGAAATAGGTGATCAAAGACATGGTTATCAAAGTAACTATGAACAATGTAAGGATTTTCTTAATAATATTGATTTATCAAACGTAGCATTTTATGCACTTGGGACGGGAAGTTTTGTAAGAGAAAATTTTCAAAAGGGCAATTTCAATTATTTAGAATGTAAAAAAATTTCTAATTATTTAAAAAAAAAACAAATACTAATAAAAGACCACAATGCTGACTACTTAAATATTGATTCTATATACTTAAGATTAATGAATGGTGTAGGTGCTTTAAATATACAACCAAATATAGCATATATAGAGAATTCAATAATTTTAAATATGGTAAAAAAATTTTTATCAGATAAAAATTTTATCCAACTTATGAGCGAAGTAAATAAAGAAGGTAGCTGGAAAAAATGGACAAACAAAAATAATCAGGAACTAAAATTTTTACTTGCTGGTCATTATATACAAAATACTGAAATTTATAAAAATTCTTTTAGAATGCTTAAAGAAAGGTATAGTATTGATAAAATAATAAAGGATCATATCTTTTTAGTCCTTAATAAATATAAATATACATATGATAGTCTTTATACCAAGCGCAGGACAAGGGACTAGAGTAAAAAATTACACGAAGTCTTTAAATAAAGCCCTAATAAAATATAAAGATAAGGCAATAATATCACACATAATAGAATACTATCCTAAAGAATATGAATTTGTAATTGGTCTAGGATATGAAGGACAAAAACTAAAAGACTATATCAAACTAGCCCACCCAGATAAAAATTTAAAATTTTACTTTGTTAGTGATTATAAGACAAAATATTCAGGATTATCGCTAACTATTAAAGAAGGCATGAGATATTTAAATAAACCTTTTATATTTCATGCAAATGATACATATGTAGAAGGAAAATTTTCAAAACCAAAGATTTATAAAGATAAAAATATAATTTTAGTAAATAAAAATACAAACTATAGAGATTACAGATCTGTTACGATAGATAGCAGAAATAATATTACTGATGTTCATCATAAAGAAAATAAAAAGGTAAAAA
>MDSV01113507.1_pt1 | contig 25838 bp, 22 predicted proteins | sample 810851 | NCBI WGS metagenome assembly MDSV01 (sample SAMN05326640, study PRJNA326480) | marine metagenome | isolation source: seawater | place: Atlantic Ocean: North East | collected 2012
ATTTGAATAGCTTATCAGCTTTCTTGTTAATTAAGTCTTTTTTATCACCCTTTATCATACCTGGAATACAAACATTTTCCAATGCAGTAAATTCAGGCAATAATTCATGAAATTGAAATACAAAACCTATTTGTTCATTTCTAAATCTAGAAATCTCTTTTTCATTAAGTTTTATTATTTCAGTTTGATTTAAAATTATTTTACAATTGTTAGAAAGATCAGGATTATCTAAAGTACTTAAAATGTGTAATAATGTAGTTTTACCTGCTCCGGATGGGCCTACAATTGAAACAATTTCTCCCTTATTAATTTCAACACTTACATTATTTAATACTTTTTTTTTTGTCAAATGTTTTATTAATATTTACTGCAGATATCATATTTTTAAAATTCTAGCTTTTTTTCTTTTTAATTACATTGAAATCTAAGAAATAATTAATTCTTAATGAAATTTGATGATTTATTGGTTTTTGAAAAAGATTCTTTGAACTTGTGTAATAGTTGATTCCAGACATATTATCTTCATTAAAAATATTATTTCTATATAAAAAGGTAGCTTTACTTCCAGGTGCAAATTCCCAATTAAATCCTAAATCAAAGTTCCATAAATTAAAATTAGTATTTGGATCATGATCTTTAATTGTTTTATTTGAAAGTTTTCTTTTACCATTGGATTCTAATGAATAAAACAAACTACTGTAATTTGCAGAACTCCAAAACTGTCTAAGCTTTAGATTTATAGATTTATATGAATCAAAATTATAGTTTAAAGCTATATTATTCTCAATAGCTTTTACATCTCTTACACCAAAATACACTACATTATTATTTTTAAATATTTGTCCAACATCATCGTATTGTACTGAATTTTGAAATTTATAATCAAAATTTAATTTATCACTTGCTCTTATTTTTATTCCTGTACCAAAATCAAAATCTCTTTTATCCTCATTAAAATCCTCATTTATTGCATACTTATGTCCTAAATTTAAAGAATATTGGATTTTTTGCCTTGAATCTGATGAAAATTGAAATTCTAACTCATATTCACTTGGATCAATTATAAAAGTATCTTTTTTCCTAGGTTCGTCATAATTGTTATACTTTGATGTGTAATCAAAATCCATTCCAATTTTATGTAATTTTAATGTTGTAATATCAATTCCAATTCTAGATCCTCTTGACTTTAAGATTTTGGGGAAAAATCTGCTTCTTTCACTAATAAACCAATAGCCTTCTATCTTTTTATATAATTTTGTAGGTTTAAAGGTCATAAATCTAAGTCTTCCATAAAATCTTTGGTCGTTTTTAGTTCTATAAAAACCAAGGTCATTTTGATAATAATTTGCATCAACTCCATTCCATCCAATTCCATATCTTAAATTACCAGTTAGATCACTAATACTCAATCCACCTCTAAATCCTTTTATAGCAGAGAAAGTTGGTGAGTCACTTTGATATAAAATTCCCCTTACATTATATTTTCTATTGTTGTCAAATAAGTCAAAAACAAAAGCACTGTTATTAGAATTCTCAAAATTACCGGATCTATTTACATTTGTATTTAAAAAGGATAAAGTAGAGAATTCATTTAAAATTTGTTGACTAAATGATAAGATATTATAATTAGTAACCGGAGCAATCTTTTCCGATCTCTTTTCTCCGGATAATTTATTTAATATTCTAGCATATGCATTACCAGTAATAGAATTTATAAACCCTACACTTAGTCCTGAGTCTGTAGTGCCAGTAATTTTAATCGAATTTAACAAGTCAGGTTTAACATCATAATTGATTAGTTCTTCTTTATTTTTTAAAATATCATCTTCATTAAAATTAATTTCTTCACCAATTCTTCTACTGTAAAAGAAATTACCTGATCTAAAGCTAGGTCCATCAGCCTTTTTAAATAATGAAGCTCCCTCTGTAAAGAAAGCTCTATTTTCATCAAACTGTTGTTCAAATGGGCTAAGATTTAATTCCTTATCATCAAAAGTAACTTGTCCAAAATCGGGAATAAGCGTTGCGTCTAGGGTAAAACTATTGTTTATTCCATATTTTAAATCCATTCCGGCAGAATACCCATTTAAAGGACTATTTCCTTTTTTAAAATCAACAGAAGATTGAGTATAAGGATAAAAAAACAATCTAAGGGGAGGGGATATGTCCTTAATTTCAGAAGTAATTCCCATAGACTCACCATAATTTGCATTTTTTTGGTCTACAAAATTCCATGTATATACTTCACCAGATTCAGCGATTTTTCTTCCAAAATTAATTCCCCATTTTTGAATTTCTTTTGAAGGAAAACGTAGAGCGCTATATGGAATTCTCATTTCCATAATCCAACCTTTATTAACAATAGATACTTTTGCCTCAAAAACTGTATCAAAATCCCAATCCTCATCTGACATGTTACCAGATGTAAATGAATCTCCTAGGGTTCCCGCACTTGTAATTTGAAAACTTTGTTCATTAATATTGTCATCATAGGAATTTATAGAAATAAAAAATGTTTCTGCATTTATCTCCCATATATCGTCTCTCTGACTAAATTCTACCGGGATAGGATTTGGATTATTAAATTTTCCAGCTACATAAATTGCATTATCATCATAACCTACGTATACAAAATGCTCATAGCCTTCTTTTTCATAAGAACCATTGTTGGGCATCCATCTTTCAAAATTAGAAGCAGGAGTTAAGTTTTTCCACTGTTCGTCATTTATTTTACCATCGATTTTAGGAGGAGATTTAAATCTTTTTAATTCAATTATTTTTCTTTCTTGAGCTAAATTTTGAGATAAAAATAATAGCGATAAAAAAGTAAGAAAATATTTCATCTATTTAGATAAACAAATTTTAAAAATATAAAGCGAAATTAATTAATTTTGACAATAATAATAATGGGAAAGTTTATTTTATAAGACTAATGATTAAAAATATAATATTAGCAGGAGGATGTTTTTGGTGTACTGAAGCTATTTTTAAAAGAATAAAAGGTGTTAAAAGTCTTTTGCCAGGTTATATTGGTGGACACACTTTAAACCCTACATACAAGGATATTTGTACTGGAAGCACAGGTCATGCTGAAGCCATTAGCATTAAGTATGATTCAGAAATAGTTTCTCTTGAAAATATTTTAAATATTTTTTTTTCAACTCATGATCCAACTACTATAAATAGACAAGGAAATGATATTGGAACTCAATATAGATCAGCAATATTTAATAATGATGAAAATGAAATTAAAATAATTTTAAATTTCATTATTGATTTAGAGAAATCTAATATTTATGAAGATAAAATTGTAACTAAAATTGAAAATAAGACTACTTTTTACATTGCTGAAGACTATCATCATAATTATTTTAGTTTAAACAAGGAAGTTCCTTACTGTTCAGCAATAATTGCTCCAAAGGTCAAAAAATTAATGGATAATAAAGCTCATTTAATTAAATAATCTAATTTTTATAAAATATACCGAACGATAAAAATTTAATTAATTTTTTAGTAAATAAAATAGACATCTTTAAAAAAAAGTTAAAAATGAATTTATCTTTTTTAAAAGTAAAGATGCTTACTAAAATTCCAAATATAAATCCAAAGAAAACAAGTAATATTTGATAAGCTGGAAAAACAATTAGTAATCTAATTGGCCAGTAAATTACACCAGGCAAGTCATCTAAATTAAAATAGGCAGAAATTGGATCAGAAATTTTTGCTGCAACTGATCCAGTTATAGCAAAAACAATAAAAACAATAGTTAATTGAAAAGAGTTTTCAATTCCCCATTTTTTTTTTAAATTTTCAAACATTTTATTTTAATATTTTAATAATTTGCTCTGCAAGTTCAAGTCCAATTCGATCTTGAGCTTCATTTGTCGCTGCTCCTATATGAGGAGTTAAAGATACGTTAGAATGCATTAACAATTTTATGGCAGGTTTAGGTTCGTTTTCAAACGTGTCGAGACCTGCAAAAGAAACTTTACCGGAATCAAGAGCAGAAAGAAGATCTAATTCATTAATAACACCACCTCTTGCAGCATTTATGATTCCAACTCCATCTTTCATTAAATCAAATTCTTTTTTATTAATAATATGTTTTTTTTGAGCAGGTACATGAAGACTTATAAAATCAGAATTTTTTATAACATCTGAAAAAGAAGAAGTTTTAATATTAAAGTCAATACTTTTTTTATTTCCAAAATCTAATTTAATGTCAGTTTTTTTTATAAACTTATCATAAGCTAATATTTTCATACCAATACCAAGTGCAATTTTGGCTGTTTCCCTTCCAATTCTTCCAAATCCAATTATTCCAATTGTTTTGTCTCTAAGTTCAACTCCTTTTGCATACGATTTTTTTAACAACTTAAAATTATTATCTCCCTCTAGAGGCATATTTCTATTAGATTGATGAAGAAACCTAACTCCACCATATAAATGTGCAAACACTAGTTCTGCAACTGATGAAGATGAAGCTGCAGGAGTGTTTATAACATGTATTCCTTTACTTTTAGCATAATCTACATCAATATTATCCATTCCAACACCACCTCTTCCTATTATTTTTATTGAAGGGCATTGATCGATCAAATCTTTTCTAATGGTAGTTGCACTTCTAACTAATAGAACTTCAATTTTATTTGAATTAATATGGTTTATAAGTTGTTCTTGAGCAACTGTAGTTGTAGAAATATTAAACCCTGAAATTTTTAATTTATCAATACCACTTTTTGATATACCATCATTGGCTAATATATTTATCATTATTAATCTTTTAAACTTTATTTTTTAATTCTTTCATTACATCTATTAGTATATTAACAGATGAAATGTCTAATGAATTATATATAGATGCTCTATATCCTCCAACAGATCTATGGCCGTTAATACCACTAATATTTGCATCAAGACACATTTTATCAAAAATCTCTCTATGAGAATCATTCTTTAGATTAAATGTAGCATTCATTAGGCTTCTGTCTTCAATAGCTGCAAAACCTTCAAACAGATCATTTGAGTCAATCTCATTATATATCAAATTGGCTTTTATTCTATTATTTTCTTCAATCGATTTGATTCCCCCATTTTTTTTAATCCATTCAAGGGTTAACATTGAAGTATAAACTGCAAAAACAGGGGGAGTATTAAACATACTATCCTTTTCAATATGAATTCTATAGTCAAGCATAGAAGGTATATTTCTATCAACCTTTCCCAAAATATCTTCTTTAATTACAACTAGAGTTGTGCCAGCTGGACCCATGTTTTTTTGTGCTCCAGCATAAATTAAATCAAATTTTGAAAAATCAATATTTCTTGAAAAAATGTCAGAACTCATATCTGCTATTAATGAAACATTTGATTCAGGTATCCTTTTAATTTGAGTCCCAAAAATGGTATTGTTAGTTGTTATATGTATATAATCAAGACTAGATTCGATAATATAATCTTTAGGTATGTAATTAAAGTTTTTATCTTTTGAAGATGCTAACTCAATAACCTCACCAAATAATCTAGCTTCCTTAATTGCTTTAGTTGACCATGAGCCTGTATTTAAATATCCGGCTTTCCTGTCAAGCAGATTATACGCAGACATTAAAAATTGAAGACTTGCACCACCTTGAAGAAATAAAGCTTTATAGCCTTTGTTTTCTAAATTCAATAATTCTAGAGATAGTGATCTTGCTTTTTCCATTATTTGAACAAAATCTCTGCTTCTATGAGAAATCTCTATTAGGGATAACCCTGAATTGTTTAAATTTATAACTGCTTCTGAAGCACTTTTCATTACTTCAATTGGAAGTATGCTTGGTCCTGCACTAAAATTATGTTTTCTCATAAATAAAAGGCTTGCAAATTAATCAATTGATTTGTAATAAATGTTAAAATTTAAATAAGATATCATCAGATTTTTAACAAAAAATTTAGTGTGTCAATATTGTCTGCGTAATCATTAATTTTTGGATTTTGACTTGATCCTAATGGAATGGAATTAGGTAATATAGAATTGCTAACTATACATTGTAGAAAATCAGAATTTTTATTAATATATTCTTTAATTTCTGAAATTGAATCATATGTTTCATAAAATAAAGATGCAATTGGTGAACCAAGTTTATTATCTTTTTTTAAAATTAGAAAACCATTTTCGATAAATTTTTCTTCACTCAATAAATAAACTGCTTTATTATAGTCATAGTTGTTAGCATATTTGTTGTGTTTTATTATTTCTTTAAATTCAAAAAATGACTCAAACAGTAAATCAAAATTATAATTCTTTGGTACAAATATTTTTGAAACACTTCTGCATCCTAATCCAAAATAATGAAAGATATCATTACCTAAATCAATTAAATTCTCTTTGTTTTCATTTCCATTCAAAACAGCAATTGAATGACGATTTTTTCTTAATAGTTTAGGGTACTCTTTAAAATAATATTCAAAATATTTAAAAGATGAATTACTTCCTGTTGCTATAACCCCATGAAAACTTTTTAAAGGTTTTTCTGTAAATTTTATGTTTTTTTTAAAACCAGGTAAAACAAACTCTAAAAAATCAACTATAACGGGTAACATAATCTTATCATCTGAAGACATTTTAATTACACATTTGAAATTTAAAATATTTACACATAAAAAATCATGAAATCCAACTAAAGGAATATTTCCAGCCATTATAATAGCAATTGTTTTTTTTGGAGATTCATTGATATCATAATTATTTACCCATTTTGAAAGGTTTTTTGTTGTCAATTCCTTACTCCAATTTTTTAATGAAAGCAAGCAATTTTCAGTAGTAAACCAATTATTATATTGATAAGTTTGTTTAATTTTTTTATAAAATACAGGAATCCATTCATTATATTTTGAATCTTTTTTTTGAGACGAAATATCTGCAAAAAGTTCTCCAAGTTTATTAAAAGCCTTAATTCTTTGATCAATTGTTTTCACTAAATTTGTTAAGAATATTTATTAAATTATTTTTGCATGCAAATCTATATAAATATCTTAGAACAATAATGGCTATAAAAATTACAGATGAATGTATAAATTGTGGTGCTTGTGAACCAGAATGTCCTAATACAGCTATATACGAAGCTTCTTATGAATGGAAGTATTCTGATGGAACTAGCCTAGAGGGTGATATTATATTGCCAAATGGATCTGCTGCTAATGCAGATCTTGAACAGGAACCAGTTTCTGATGAATTTTATTTTATAGCTTCAAATAAGTGTACTGAATGTGTTGGTTTTCATGAAGAACCCCAATGTGCTGCAGTTTGTCCAGTTGATTGTTGTATTCCTGATGAAAAAAACGTAGAAAATCAAGAAATTCTTCTTGGAAAACAAAAATTTATGCATCCTGAGGATTAATATATGAAAGCAGGTATTGTAGGACTTCCCAATGTTGGCAAATCAACTTTATTTAATTGTTTGTCAAATGCAAAAGCTCAGAGTGCAAATTTCCCATTTTGTACTATAGAACCCAATGTAGGGATTATTAATGTCCCAGATCCAAGACTTAAAAAATTAGAAGAACTTGTTAATCCAGAAAAGGTAATTCCAGCTTCTGTTGAAATTGTTGATATAGCTGGTTTAGTTAAGGGTGCTAGTAAAGGGGAGGGATTAGGAAATCAATTTCTAGCCAATATTAGAGAAACTGATGCAATAATTCATGTAATTAGATGTTTTGATAATGAAAATATTGTCCATGTAGAAGGTTCTGTTGATCCGGTAAGAGATAAAGAAATTATTGATATAGAATTACAGTTGAAGGATTTAGAGACAATTGAAAAAAAACAAGAAAAGTTAAATAGGCTTTCAAAAACAGGTAATAAAGATGCTATAAAAGAGTCTGTAATACTAAGCAAAATTGCAAATCATTTACGTGGATTTAATCCAGTAAGAAGTTTAACTTTTTCAGATGATGAAAAAAAGTTTGTTGCTTCAATTCAATTAATTACAAACAAACCAATTCTATACGTATGTAATGTTGATGAATCAGCTGTTGTTAAAGGAAATGAATATGTTGATAAATTAAAGAAATCATTAAATGATGAAGATGTGGAATTAATGATCTTAGCAATTGGAACTGAAGCGGATATTAATGAATTGGATAATTATGAAGATAGAAAGGCATTTTTGTTAGATATTGGTTTATCTGAACCCGGATCTTCCAAACTTATTAAAAAAGCCTATGAATTATTAAGGCTTCAAACTTATTTTACGGCTGGAATTAAAGAAGTTAGAGCTTGGACAATAAAAAAAGGCATGACTGCTCCAAAAGCTGCTGGCATAATACATTCTGATTTTGAAAAAGGTTTTATAAAAGCTGAAGTTATTTCATATAATAATTATATAAATTATGGAAGCGAATCCAAAGTAAGGGAAGCCGGTAAATTAAATATTGAAGGAAAAGATTATGTTTTAAAGGATGGTGATATAATACATTTTAGATTTAATATATAAATAGATTTCAACAAACCCGTAACTCTTATTGTTAATTAATTTATTTCAACATCATTTTATTTTTTTTAGTGAAGTACTATCTTAGCCGTTTAACAATTAAATGGCAATTTCATCTACTTATACTGAAGAAAACATAAGATCTCTTGACTGGAAAGAGCATATAAGAATGCGTCCAGGAATGTATATTGGTAAATTAGGTGATGGATCATCTCCTGATGATGGAATATATATATTACTTAAAGAAGTTTTAGACAACTCTATTGATGAGTTTGTAATGGGTGCTGGTAAAACAATTGAAATTTCCATTTCTGAATCAGGTGTTTCTGTTAGGGATTATGGCAGAGGAATTCCTTTAGGAAAGGTAGTTGATGTTGTCTCAAAAATGAATACTGGAGGAAAGTATGATACAAGAGCATTTAAAAAATCAGTAGGTCTTAATGGGGTAGGTACAAAAGCTGTAAATGCACTTTCCTCTGTTTTTAAAGTAGAATCATGTAGAGAAGGAAAATTAAAATCTGTTACTTTTAAAATAGGAAATTTAATTGAAGACTGTAAGGAAGAAGAAACGTCAAGAAGAAAAGGTACTAAAGTCTTTTTTAAGCCTGATAATTCTATTTTTAAACACTACAAGTACAGGGCTGAGTATGTTTCAAAAATGCTGAAATATTATGTTTATCTTAATCCAGGTTTAACTATTGTTTTCAATGGAGAAAAATATTTCTCTGATAATGGTCTTAAGGATTTATTAGAAGATAATAATGATATTGAAAAATTATTATACCCTATAATTCACTTAAAAGGGGATGATATTGAGATAGCATTAACTCACAGTAGGATTCAATATAGTGAAGAATATTATTCTTTTGTAAATGGTCAACATACTACACAGGGTGGAACCCATCAGTCTGCATTTAGAGAATCTCTTGTCAGGACAATTAGGGACTTTTATGGAAAACAATATGATGCATCAGATATAAGAAAATCTATTATTGCCTCTATTAGTATTAAAGTAATGGAACCTGTTTTTGAATCACAAACTAAAACAAAGCTTGGATCAACTGAAATGGGAGGAAAATTACCTACAGTAAGGTCTTATATAAATGATTTCGTAAGTAAATATTTAGATAACTATTTACATAAAAACCCTGAAACAGCTGAAAAAATTCAAAGGAAAATTATTCAAGCTGAAAAAGAAAGGAAAGAACTTTCAGGGATAAGAAAGCTCGCTAGGGAACGTGCTAAGAAATCAAGTCTTCATAATAAAAAGCTTAGAGACTGTAGAGTTCATTTGAATGATATGAGCAAAGAAAATAGATTAGATTCTACGCTTTTTATTACTGAGGGTGATTCAGCAAGTGGATCTATAACAAAGTCTAGAGATGTAAATACACAAGCTGTTTTTAGCTTGAGAGGAAAGCCTCTTAATTGTTATTCAATGTCTAAAAAGGTGGTATATGAAAACGAAGAATTTAATTTATTACAAGCTGCATTAAACATTGAGGATAGTATAGAATATTTAAGATACAATAATATTGTTATTGCTACAGATGCTGACGTAGATGGAATGCATATTAGATTGTTATTAATTACTTTCTTTTTACAATTTTTTCCTGAGCTTATTAAAGAGGGGCATTTGTTTATTCTTCAAACACCACTTTTTAGAGTTAGAAATAAAAAAGAAACTATTTATTGTTATTCAGATAAGGAGAGAGTTGAAGCAATTAATAAACTTGGTAATAAACCAGAAATAACTCGATTTAAGGGATTAGGCGAAATCTCTCCAAATGAGTTTAAACATTTTATTGGAGATACAATTAGGTTAGATCCTGTTATGCTAGATGAAAATTTTGGTATTGAAGACTTGTTGTCTTTTTATATGGGAAAAAATACACCTGATAGACAGAAATTTATAATTGAAAATCTGAAAGTAGAACTTGATAGAATAGATCCGTAAATGAAAGAAGAAGAATATTTAGATTCAGAAAGTGTTAATGAAGAAGAATTAGAGGACTCACTAACCAGAGTTTCTGGAATGTACAAAGATTGGTTTTTAGATTATGCTTCATATGTTATTTTAGAAAGGGCAGTCCCCTCAATTGAGGATGGTTTTAAACCTGTTCAAAGAAGGATTCTTCATTCAATGAAGGATTTAGATGATGGCCGATTTAATAAGGTTGCTAATATAGTTGGTCATACAATGCAATATCATCCTCATGGTGATGCAAGTATAGCTGATGCAATGGTTCAGATCGGTCAAAAAGAACTTTTAATTGAAACCCAAGGAAATTGGGGAAATATATTAACTGGAGACAGATCAGCTGCCTCTAGATATATTGAAGCTAGACTTTCTAAATTTGCTTTAGAGGTAGTTTTTAGCCCAAAAATAACGAAATGGCAATCTTCATATGATGGAAGAAGAAAAGAGCCTATAAACCTACCAGTAAAGTTTCCTTTGCTATTAGTTCAGGGAGGTGAAGGAATAGCTGTTGGTTTATCTACAAAGATTTTGCCTCATAACTTTATAGAATTAATTGATGCCTCAATTAAATGTTTAAAAGGTAAAAAATTCACTCTCTTTCCGGATTTTCCTACCTCTGGAATAATCGATATAGCTAATTATAATGATGGTGTTAGAGGAGGAAGGATCAAGGTTAGAGCTAGAATAAATCAATTAAATAAAAATACATTAGTAATTAGTCAAATTCCTTTTTCTACTACAACATCTTCTTTAATAGATTCAATTGTTAAGGCTAATGATAATGGAAAAATTAAAATAAAAAAAATTGAAGATAATACAGCAAATAATGTTGAGATATTGATTCATCTTCCAACAGGTGTTTCTCCAGATAAAACAATTGATGGTTTGTTTGCCTTTACCTCATGCGAAACATCAATTTCTCCTCTAGGTTGTGTTATAGAGAATAATAAACCACTTTTTGTTGGTGTTTCTGAAATTTTAAGCAGATCAACAGAAAATACTAGAGAATTATTAAAGTTTGAACTAGAATATAAAAAAGAAGATTTTGAAAATCAGTGGCATTATGCTTCTTTAGAAAGGATTTTTATTGAAAATAGAATCTATCGTGATATTGAAGATATTGAAACATGGGAAGGAGTAATTAAAGCAATTTCAGATGGCTTACAACCATTTGTGAGTAAACTAAAAAGAAAGATTATAGAAGATGATATAATTAGATTAACGGAAATTAAAATTAAAAGAATTTCCAAATTTGATATTGATAAAGCTAAATTAAAAATCCAATCTATAGAGTCTGAATTAGAAAAAATTAATTACGATTTAAATAACCTTACAGATTTTGCAATAAATTATTTTAAAAATTTAAAATCAGTTTATGGAAAGAATAAACAGAGAAAGACTGAGATTAGAATTTTTGCTGATGTTGATGCTAAAAAAGTTGTTGTTAAAAATTCAAAACTTTACGTAAATAGGGAAGAAGGTTTTATTGGAACATCTATTAGAAAAGATGAATTTGTTGAGGAATGTTCAGACATAGATGATATAATTGCTTTTACTCAAAGTGGTGAAATGATGGTTACTAAAGTTGATTCCAAGAAATTTATTGCAAAAAATATAGTGCATGTAGCAGTATTTAAAAAGAAAGATAATAGAACAGTTTACAACATGATATATAGGGATGGAAGAAAAGGAACCTCTTATATTAAAAGATTTAGTGTAACCGGCATTACTCGAGACAAAATGTATGACTTAACAAGGGGAACAGAAGGAACTAAAATTCTTTATTTTTCAGCTAACCCTAATGGTGAAGCTGAAATTGTTAATGTTGTTCTAAGACAATCTGGCTCAATTAAGAAATTAAAATGGGAATTAGATTTTGCTGATCTTGAAATAAAAGGTCGGGGTTCAAAGGGGAACATTGTTACAAAATACACTGTTAATAGAATAGATTTTAAAGAGAAGGGTTTGTCTACATTAAAACCTAGAAAGATTTGGTTTGATGAAACAATTCAAAGACTTAATGTTGACAACAGGGGAGAGCTTTTAGGAGAATTTAAAGGAGATGACTTATTGCTAATAGTACAACAAAAAGGCATATTAAAAACCCTTAAACCTGACCTTAATATGCATTTCCCTGAAGATATGATTATACTTGAGAAATGGATTGTTGAAAAGCCAATATCAGCAATCTATTTTGATGGTAATAAAGAAAGGTATTTTATTAAGCGTTTTCTAGCTGATAATCGAAAGGTTGAGCAACAATTTATCCCCTCAGTTTCAAAAATTCAACTTGAGATGGTTTCTTCAGACTGGAAACCAGTCATAGAAACAACTTTTTCAAAGACATCTAAGGGAATAAGAGATAATTTAACTCAAAATATTGAAGATTTAATTAGTATTAAAGGAATTAAAGCACAAGGAAATCAACTTTCCTCTCACAAGATTAAAAATATTAACTTATTAGACCCTATTCCCTTTACTCCACCTGAAAAAATACCTGTTATGGAACTTGAAGTCAATGATGAGGTTGATGTTCAGGACGAAAATGTGCTAAGTGAGCAGAATTTAATAAACAATAAAGAAGGGCAAACTGAATTGGAATTTTAATTATCAAATTTATTAAAAATCTTATCACTAATTTTTTTAGCTTTTCCTCTGCTGCTATTCTCTACATCTCCAACAAACGAATATTCAAAGATATATTCATCTTCAAAAGTGCTCAGAATTTTCATTTGTATTGATTTTCCTTGAGATAAATTTTTTGGATTTATTTTTTTTAAGATACACTCACATTCAGAGACCCAGTTTACTGATGAAGAGTCAATTTTATTATCAAAATAATCAACTTCAAGATTATTAGCTCTTGTGAAGTATGTTTTCAAGGTATCTCCTTTAGAAGAAATAGTTTCAAATTCAAAGGTTCCCGATTGAAAGTTCTTACAGTTTCTTTCTTGATTATAGCAAGAAAAAAAGAAAAGAACTAAAATTAAATATTGTAATTTCATATTTAAAGATAATTTAATTTTTAAAAATTTTATAACTTTTATCGTTATAAAAAAACACAATTTTATCTAATTCTTTCTCTGTTGAGTTAATATTTTCAATTTCGTTAGGAATAGGGTTAGAGGAGTTTTTTTTATAGCTTATTTCACTTGAATTCAAACCGTTATCCCCGTTTATTAGCCAGTCTAATGAAATATCATCAAATGTTTTAGAGATTTTAATGATAAAATCTAAACTTGGTTTATTTCTTTTACTTAATATATGAGAAACACTAGATCTTTGTACACCAATCTTTTCAGCAAATTGTGATGCTGACAAATTCCTGGTATCCAATATTTTTAGCAGTCTATTTGTAAATTCCTCCATGTATACAATTGTAAAAATAACAATTAATATCCAATTAATCAACAATTAAAATATCTATTTTAATTAAATGTATACTTTATATAATCAGCATAAATGCTTTAATTTCAGTTTGTTAGTATTTATAATATTGATTTTGTATATAAATGTAAATTTTACCACGAAAATTATAGCAATATTTAAATTTAAAATGTTTACAATTGTAATTAATTGTATTGTTAAATTTGTTTAATTTTTATTATAAATGGAATTAAAATTTGATAAATACGAGGAATTTAGAATTAAGTCATTATCAGGAAGATATATTACTAATGATTCAATTTCACAATTGACAGAGTTACCCCCCTATTCAGAAATAGGTAAAAGTTGTAATAATTTACCCATATTTTATCTAAAATTAGGATCTGGTCCAATTAAAATATTGATTTGGTCTCAGATGCATGGTAATGAATCTACTTCCACTAAAGCACTTTTTGATACTATTTCATATTTTTTAGATACTGAAAAGAAGTATTTATCCTGTTTTACTCTTCATATAATACCTATTTTAAACCCTGATGGTTCTCAGTTGTATACCAGAGAAAATTTTAATAAAATTGACTTAAATAGAGATGCATCTTTACTAAGCCAGAATGAAAGTATTGTTTTAAGAGACTTGTATAACAAGATTATTCCAGATTTTTGTTTTAACCTTCACGATCAAAGATCTATATATTCCGTAGGAAACAGTAATAAATCTTCTATTTTATCTTTTTTATCCCCTACTGTAGATATAAAAAAATCTGAAACAAATTCAAGAATCACAAGTATGAAAGTTATTTTATCCATAAATAGTACCCTAAATAAGCTTATAAATGGCCATATATCACGATTTAAGGACAATTATAACCCAAAATGTGTTGGAGATACTTTTCAATCTTTAGGAACTCCTACGTTGTTATTTGAGTCAGGTCACTTAGAAGCTGATTATAATAGAGAAAACACTAGAAAATATATGTGTTTCGCATTGATTACAGCAATAATATCGATAAGTTCAGGTGATTATAAAAAAATAGATCATAAAAAATATTATAATATTCCAGTAAATAAAAATTATTTTTCTGATATTCTTCTGAGAAATATTAAAATTAACATTGATGGAAAAGAGTTCAGAACTAATATATCATTAATGTATAAAGAAATTCTTGATAAAACTGCTAATATTATAAAATTCCAACCATATATTGACAAAGAGGGACAATTAAAAAATATGTTTGGTCACTATGAATTAGATTTTTTAAACAACAACAAAACTTTTCAAAAAAATAGTAATCTTACCAATGAATTAATTAAATACATTAATTAATTGCGAATAATTCAACAATACATTGAATTGTTTGAATATAATTCAATATATTTGCATTTCGAAAAAAATAAAATCATAATAATATGGGCAGAATAATTAAACTTGATGAAATTGATAGACAAATTTTAGATATGTTGATCGACAATACCAGAACTGCTTTTACTGATATAGCAAAAAAGTTATTAATCTCAGCTGGAACAGTCCATGTTAGAGTAAAGAAGATGGAGGATGCCGGAATTATCAAAGGGTCTTCTCTAACCCTAGATTATAAAAAATTAGGTTACACATTTATTGCTTATATAGGAGTTTTTTTAAAAACAACTCAACAAACCAAATTAGTTTTACAAAAGTTGGAATCAATTCCCTACGTTACAGTAGCTCATATTACAACTGGAAAATTCAATATATTTTGTAAAGTTAGAGCTAAAAGTACCGATCATGCTAAAGAAATTATTTTTGCAATTGATGATATTGATGGTGTTTCACGAACTGAAACTATGATTTCATTAGAAGAAAGTATCAATGATAAAAAAAGATTGATGCATAAAATCTTCAATGAACTATAAAATTTTAATTTCTGGTGAATAAACTTACTAAAAAAGAAAGATTTTCAGATAAAGTTCTTTCTAAATTTCAGGTTTACAATAGTATTTTTTCTACCCTTCCATATGAAAGTATAATAAACACAGGGGTTATGCTTCCGCTTTTTGAAAAGATATGTATTGAAGGATACAATAAAAATCAAAATCCTAGTGAAATAGTTGAGATTTTTTTTAGTACTTATTTAAATAAATCTAATAATAAGCAAAGAGTCGATTTGCTTTTTCATTTTATACAATATATTGAAAGACAAGTTGTTTTATTTGATGCAATTGAAGATGCTGCTTTTACAGAAATTAATAATATGGATGGAAGAGGGTCTTTAAGGGCTCTTAAAGAAGAGGTAAAGTCGAAAAACAAAGAAAAAGAGTTTAAAAAATACTTATCGAAATTTAAAGTTAGACCAGTTTTAACGGCTCACCCAACTCAATTTTACCCTGGCTCTGTACTAGGAATTATAACAGATTTAACAAATGCAGTAAAAGAAAATAATTTATCAAAAATTAAATCTCTTTTGTTTCAGTTAGGAAAAACTCCTTTTTTTAAAAATAAAAAACCATCCCCTTTTGATGAGGCTATTAGTTTAACTTGGTATTTAGAAAATGTTTTTTACAATTCAATAAGTTTAATATATAAATACATTAAATCAAATATTTTTACGAAAGAGGATTTTAGCAATGATATAATAAATTTAGGGTTCTGGCCAGGTGGAGATAGAGATGGTAATCCATTTGTAACAACAGAAATTACAATTAATACAGCCAGAAAACTTAGAAGTGACATTATAAAAAATTATTACAGAGATGTAAGAAATCTTAGAAGAAGATTAACTTTTAAAAATGTTGAAGATATAATTATTGATCTTGAAACTAGATTATATCAAAGTATTTCAGACCATAGTTTAGAACCTAAAATAACTTTAAATGAATTAAAGAATAAACTTTATAGGATAAAAGAAGTTTTAATTTCAGAACACAACTCCTTGTTCCTAGATAAATTAGATGATGTTATAAACAAAGTAAATATTTTTGGATATCATTTTGCTACATTAGACATTAGACAAGATTCTAGAATACACAATGAAGTATTTGAAGCTATTTTAAAAAATGCTCAGGAAAATAAAATTATTAATAAACCCAAGTCATATGATCAATTTTCAATTGATAATAAAATAAAATTCCTTTCAACCATCAGTGGTGATTTAGATCCAGAGTTATTTAAAAATGAATTAGTGAAATCTACATTAAGTTCAATTAGAGCTATGAAATTAATTCAAAGATCAAATGGAGAAAAAGGTTGTAATAGATATATTATTAGTAATAATCAAACTGCATTAAATATCATTGAGGTTTTTGCAATGTTTAGGTTAAGTAATTGGATTAATCCCTCCGTTGATATAGTTCCTCTATTTGAAACTATTTCAGATTTAAAAGTAGCTTCTAAGGTTATGGAATCTGTATATTTAAATAAAAAATATCGAAACCATCTTAAAAAAAGAGGAGATAAACAAACTATAATGCTTGGATTTTCTGATGGAACAAAAGATGGGGGCTATTTAATGGCTAATTGGAGTATTTTAAAAGCCAAAGAGGCTCTAACCTCAATTTCTAGAAAATTTGGTATTAAAGTATTGTTTTTTGATGGTAGAGGAGGTCCTCCGGCAAGAGGAGGAGGAAATACGCATGAATTTTATGCATCAATGGGTTCCTATGTTGAATCTGACCAAATTCAATTGACAATACAAGGTCAAACTATTAGTTCCAATTTTGGTACAATTGACTCATGTAAATACAATTTAGAACAACTTTTAAGTGCAGGAATTCAAAACAGGGTTCTTAATTATGAACTTAATCAAGACAACAAGGAAGATAAAATTATTCTTGATGATTTAGCTAGAATTAGCTTTAAATCATATACGGAGTTTAAGAACCATCCAAAATTTGTTCCATACTTAGAACATATGAGCACAATTAAATACTATTCAAAAACAAATATTGGAAGCAGACCTTCCAAAAGAGGAAAGTTTAATGAAAAATTTGACTTTAAATCTTTAAGAGCTATTCCTTTTGTAGGTAGTTGGAGTCAATTAAAACAAAATGTGCCAGGTTTTTATGGATTAGGTTCTGCCTTAAAACATTACCATGATAATAAAAAATTTAATGAATTAAAAAGACTTTATAAAAGATCAGCATTTTTTAGAACTCTTATTTCAAATAGCATGATGAGTTTAACAAAATCATTTTTTAAGTTGACCTCATATATGAAAGATGATCCAGAATTTGGAGAATTTTGGTTATTGATTTATAGCGAATACGAATTATCTAAATCTATGATTTTGAAACTTACTGGATTTAAGGCGTTAATGGAAAATGAGCCTGCAAACAAAGCATCTATTGAAATTAGAGAAAAAATAGTTCTTCCACTGATAACTATTCAACAATATGCATTAAGAAAAATAAAAGATATTGAAACTGGTAAAATTAACAAAAATCAATTAAAAATTTTTGAAAAAATGGTTACAAGATCTTTGTTTGGTAATATTAATGCTAGTAGGAATTCTGCTTAACTTAGGTAGAAATTAAAAGATTCTAAAATCAATTTGTTTTCAACTTCAATATCATACATTGGTTTACCAATATCTTTAAGTAATATAAAGTTTATTTTTCCATGACTATTTTTTTTGTCGTGAATAAGAAGCTTAATAATTTTTTCAATTTCACTTTTTTTAAAATCTACTCTTTTAAAAATTTTTAGAATATGATATTTGATTGTTCTTAATTTATCTATTGGAAAATCAAGAATTTTATTAGATATAAAAGCAGCTAGAACAATACCAATACCAATAGCTTCTCCATGCAGCAATTTTTGATTATTTTTTAAAAAATGAGATTCAATAGCATGACCTAAAGTATGTCCAAAATTAAGCGCTTTTCTTTCTTTTAATTCTTCTTTGTCTAAAAGAACTATTTTTTTCTTTATTTTAACTGAGGTTTTGATTGTATCTAAGTTTTTAAAATCAATTGAATTTTCTTGAGAAATCAATTTTTCAAAAAAACTTTTTTCTGAAATTAATGAATGCTTAAAAACTTCAGCATATCCACTTATTAGTTCTGATTTATCAAGAGTTTCTAAATATAAGGGATCAATGATTACCATTTTTGGGTCACAAAATGTACCAATCTGGTTTTTTAAACTCCCTAAATCAATTCCTGTTTTTCCTCCAATTGACGCATCTACCATTGAAAGTAATGTAGTGGGGATATTTATATAACTTATTCCTCTTTTAAATGTACTAGCTACAAACCCTCCCATATCTCCGACAACTCCACCTCCTAAATTTATAATTAAACTTTTTCTGTCTCCATTATTATTTGACAATTTATCCCAAAGAAAAATAGTTGATTCAATATTTTTGTTTTCTTCTCCAGGATTTGAAATTATAGTTTGATAATTAATCTTTTTAATTTTTTTTAAAAATACTTTTAAGCAGTGAGTGTTGGTATTATTGTCTAGATGAATAAAAATCTTAGAATAATTTTCAAATTGGATGTGATTATATAATTCAATATATCCTTCATCATTAAAAAAAATAGAGTAATTATTAGCTTTTATTTCTTTCATTTATGTAATCATCTTTTACAAAATAACATCTTTTTTTATTAAAAAACGATGTAAATTAGCATTATAAATATTTAATATAATTGGATACTATATTTAGTAATACTAAAGATGCTTTTTCAATAAAAACAGACTTTGAACTTTTACGAGCACATTTTTTATTTAAAATAATTCAAAATAAGTTTTTAGTCAAAATAGGTGCTTCAATAATAAATATTGCTTTGAAATTCCATTTACCTATAATTCCTATTGTTAAGCTTACAGTTTTTGATCATTTCTGTGGTGGTGTTTCTGAAAAGGATTGTAATTCGATTATTAAAAAAATGTATAATAAAAATGTTTGTTCAGTTTTAGATTTTTCAACTGAAGGATTTAAAAATGAAATTGAATTTGATAAATGTTTAAATAAGAAATTATCAATAATAGATTTTATTAAAGACAGAAAAGATATTCCTTTCGCAGTTTTTAAGCCTACTTGCTTAGGAAGAGAAGTTTTGTTTAAAAAAATTAGCTCTAATCAAAAATTAGAATTAAAAGAAGTGGAAGAATGGAAAAGAATAAAAAATAGATTTAATGATGTTTGTTCTAAAGCATTTCAAAACAATGTAAAAATTTTAATTGACGCTGAGGAAGTTTCAGTTCAGAAGGCAATTGATGATTTAGCTCTTAAAATGATGATTAGATTTAATAAAAAAAAAGCTATTGTCTACAATACTATCCAAATGTATAGATGGGACAGAATAGATTATATAAATAATATTTTAAGTAAAAATTCGGATATCATACTTGGCTTTAAGCTGGTTAGGGGAGCATATATGGAAAAGGAAAGAGAAATCTCAAATACATTAAAAATTAAATCCCCTATATGTAATGATAAAGCTTCAACAGATTTAAATTTTAATCTTGCAATTGATTTAGTATTTAAAAATCTAGATAGAATAAGTTTTGTTTGTGGTTCTCACAATGAATTTTCTATACTTAAGATTTTAAATATGATGAGTGAAAAAAATATTAAGAAAAATGATGATAAGATTTGGTTTGGACAATTATACGGAATGAGTGATAATATATCTTTTAACTTAGGGATTAAAGGTTATAATATATTTAAAATTCTTCCATATGGTCCAGTAAGAAATTTAATTCCATACTTAATTAGAAGGGCAGAAGAGAATACCTCTGTTAGAGGACAAACTGGAAGAGAGCTACAGCTTATTCTTGACGAAAGAAAAAGAAGGAGGTTAGAAAAAAATTAAAAAAGTGTTTTTTTAAACTTTGCTACTTTTGAACAGTTTTCAATTTTGAAAAAATAATCTTTTTTTTCTATTTTATTGATTAAAACATATGTCTTGCAGGAATCTAGTTCTACATTGCTTTTAGAAAAATCAACTTCAAATTTATTAATTAAATCTCTTTTTTTTATTTCAGAAGAGTCAATATTTAAATCAAATAACCAGTCTTTCTTTTTTATATCTGCTAATACTCTTTTATTTGGAGAGTAATTAAAAGTAGCATCTTTTTTGTCCATAAAATAAAATAAGAATATCATACCAAGCATAAAACCAAAAAGATAAAAAACTAATCTTTTAAAAAAACTCATTTAATTATATTTTTTATATTAAGACTTCTTTTTTCACTATTTATATAGCTTATTTCAATTAGCGAATAGTTAAATTGAAAATTATTTAATAATATTTCTGGCCATTCGATAATTATTAGATTTTTTTTGTTTAAATATTCTAAAATCCCAATATCGTATATTTCTTTTATATTCTTAAGTCTAAATAAATCCATATGAATTATAGTTTTATTTTTACCCTTATATTCATTTATTATACTAAATGTCGGGCTATTTACAGTTTCTTTTACCCCCAATTCATAACAAATTTTTTTAATTAGTGTAGTCTTTCCTGCCCCAACTATTCCTTTAAAAAAATAATAATTTGTATTAGATTCTTTAATAACAAAATTACTAGCTTCAACTATGTTTTTATTTGAATAAATAAGATTCATTTTATTTAGGATCAATTACAATAAATGGCACAATCATTTCTTCTAAAGATACGCCCCCATGTTGATATGTGTTTTTAAACATATTAACGTAATTATTGTAATTATTAGAATAAACAAAATAAGTATTTTCCTTTGCAAAAATATAACAACTAGTCAAATGGTTAGAGGGTAATAAATAATTTGTTGGATTATCTAAATTTATTACTTCTTTATTTTTGACATGAACCTGCTTAGCTGTTTTATATCTTAAATTATTTGAAATTTCCTTATCTCCAGAAACTAACGAGGGTTTATTTACATTAATTGTTCCATGATCTGATGTAATTATAATTTTAAAACCTAATTCTTTACCTTTTTTTATTATATCATTTAACTTAGAATTTTTATACCAACTTTTGGTTAATTCTCTATATGCTTTATCTGTTGGTGCTAATTCTTTGATAAACTTAACATCCTTTTTAGCATGAGACATCATATCAACAAAATTATATACTAATACTGTTAAATCATTAGATTTTTCACTGTTAAGTCTATTATAAAAAAGATTTCCATCTTTAGAATTCGACACTTTAAAATATTTATACTTTATTTTACTTTCTAATCGTAATAATTGATTTTTTATTAATTCATCTTCATATTTATTTTTTCCACCATCATCCATTTCACTAAACCAATAATCATTATGTTTATTTTTTATATCTAAAGGACTTAAACCAGAGAAAAATGCATTCCTTGCGTATTGTGTGGTAGTAGGTAAAATACTATAGTATAATATATCAGTAGATTTTTTATAATCTTCAATAACAGATGGTTCTATTGATTTCCATTGATCATATCTAAGATTATCAATCAAAATCATTAGGGTAGGGGTTTTTGATGATATTTCAGTAATTACATTTTTTTTAAATAAATTTATAGATGACAAGAAATCTTTATCTATAATTAGCTCCTTATAATTTTTTTCAATAAAGTCAGCAAATAATTTATTTGCTTGTTTTTTTTGAGAATTGAGTATTTCCAAAATTTCTTTTTCTTCAATATCGCCTAGCTGTAATTCCCAATAAACTAAAACTTTATAAACTTCAATCCAATCTTTGTAAGACTTACAGTAATTAATTTTATCATTTATTTCCTGATAATTATTTTGATAGTTAGAAATGACGGTATTGCTAATCAATTCTTTATTCTTAAAAATTTTAGTTAATGATAATAAAATTTGGTTTGGGTTTAGAGGCTTAATTAAATAATCATTAACTCTCAATCCAATAGCATTTTCAATAGTTTCATTATCTGAATTTTGAGAAATCATCACAATAGGAACAAGTGGATAATTCTTATTAATTAGATTTATTGATTCTGTTCCAGAAAGACCAGGCATGTTTTGATCAATTAAGATAGCTTCATAAGTATTTTTGTGAAGAAGATTAATTGCCTCTGGGCCACTTTTACAAATATCAATATTATAACCTTTTTTATTTAAAAAAAGTATATGAGATTTAAAATGTTCAATTTCATCATCTACCCATAAAATTTTAATCATTTTTATATTTTATTCTTAATCAAATTTAATTAGTATTCTATAAATCATTCCAGTTTTTAAATATAAGATGAAATTAATTCATTTTTCATACTTTTGCCACGATGAAATTAAAAGCACATAAGATTGCTAAGATGTTAGGGGGTGTTGTTGAGGGAAATGATCAAATCTCAATTAATAAACTTTCTAAAATTGAAAACGGTGATGAACAATCCCTCTCCTTTTTAGGTAATCCCAAATACAACAATTTCTTATATACATCTAATTCTTCAATTATTCTTATAGATAAGCATCTTAAATTAGAAAAACCTGTCAAATCAACTCTTATTAGGTTAGAAGACCCCAACGAATCGTTTTCTAAGCTCTTAAAATATTTTAGTGAAAAGAAATCAGAGCATTCAGGAATTAGTAAAAAATCAATTATTTCTAAGAATGTAAAATTTTCAGATGATTTATATTTTGGAGATTTTTCTATATGTAAGAAAAATTGTAAAATAGGAAAAAATGTTAAGATTCATTCACAGGTTTATATTGGTGAAAATGTTTCAATTGGTAATAATGTAATTATTTACCCAGGTGTTAAAATTTATGCTGATAGCATTATTGGAAACAACTGTATATTACATTCTGGATGTGTGATTGGATCTGATGGTTTTGGATTTAATTTAGATAAAGAAGGAAATCAAATTAAGGTTATTCATAATGGAAATGTTATTTTAGAAGATGATGTTGAGATAGGGGCTAATTGTACATTGGATAGAGCTACTTTAGGTTCTACAATCTTGAAAAAAGGAGTCAAGTTAGATAATTTAGTTATGGTAGCTCACAATGTTGAAATTGGTGAAAGTACAGTAATTGCTGCTTGCGTTGGAATAGCTGGTTCTTCTACAATAGGTAAAAATTGTATGATAGGAGGACAGGCTGGTATTTCTGGTCATCTAAAAATAGGGGATAGAGTGATGATTCAGGCTAAATCTGGAGTATTTAAAAATATAAAATCAGATACGTCTGTGATGGGAACCCCTGCCATTAATTATTTAGACTATAATAAATCATATGTACATTTTAAGAATTTACCATCAATTATGAAATCTTTAAATAAATTTTTCAAGAATAATAAAGATGCCTAAACAACAGACAATTAATAAACCTGTTTCTTTAAAAGGAGTTGGAATACATACTGGAAAAGAAGTTAATTTAACTTTTAAACCTGCAAAAGAAAGTTTTGGATATTGTTTTTGCAGAGTTGACTTGCCTGAAAAGCCAATTATAGAAGCTAGTATTAAATACGTTTTAAATACAGAAAGAGGAACAAATCTTGACAAGAATGGAATTAAGATTAAAACTTCTGAACATGTTTTAGCTGCTTTAGTTGGAATGGAAATTGATAATGTCTTAATTGAACTTGATGCTTCTGAGCCACCTATTATGGATGGATCTTCAAAGTTTTTTGTTGAAGCTTTGCGAAAAGCAGGTGTAAAGCAGCAAAATGCAGAGAGAAAAGAGTATGTTGTTAAGGAAGTTATCTCATATTATGATGAAAAATCAGGAAGTGATATTACTGTAATTCCATCTGATAACTATGAAGTTACTGCAATGGTTGATTTTGGTACTAAAATTTTAGGTACCCAAAATGCAACTATGAAGAATATCTCTCAATTTAATGATGAATTTGCCAATGCTAGAACATTTAGTTTTCTTCATGAGATAGAAATGCTTCTTGATAATGGTTTAATTAAAGGAGGGGATTTAAATAATGCCATTGTCTATGTTGATAAAGAGTTATCAAAAGCAACAATGAAAAAGCTTAAAGAAGCATTCAATACGGATAATCTCTCAGTTAAAAGTAATGGGATTTTAGATAATCTAGTTTTACATTATCCAAATGAGGCTGCAAGGCATAAATTGTTGGATGTTGTTGGTGATTTAGCTTTATTAGGTACTAGAATAAAAGGTAAAGTTATAGCTAATAAACCAGGTCATTTTGTTAATACAATGTTTACAAAACAATTAGCATCAATTATTAAAAATGAAGAAAGAAACCTTGCTCCTATATTTGATTTAACAAAGCCACCTGTAATGGATGTTAATCAAATTATGGATATATTACCACATAGACCTCCATTTATTCTAGTAGATAAGATTTTAGAAATGTCTGAGAATCATATAATAGGCTTAAAAAATATTTCAATGAATGAAGGGTTTTTTCAAGGACATTTTCCTGGGAAACCAATTATGCCAGGTGTTCTTCAAATTGAGGCCATGGCTCAAACAGGAGGAATACTAATATTAAATACAGTACCTGATCCTCAAAATTATTTAACTTTTTTTGCAAGAATTAAAGATGCAAAATTTAAATACCCTGTGGTTCCAGGTGACACCTTGGTTTTTAAACTGGAACTTATATCTCCATTAAGAAGAGGTATTATACATATGAAGGGTAAATCATTTGTTGATGGTAAAATAGCAAGTGAGGCTGAATTAATGGCTAAAATAATTAGAAAAACAGACACATAATATGTACCAACCTTTATCGTTTATACATCCAGGAGCAAAAATTGCAAAAAATGTTGTTGTAGAACCTTTTTCATCAATTGATAATAATGTAGTTATAGGTCAAGGTACTTGGATTGGATCTAATGTAACTATAATGAGTGGAGCTAGAATTGGCAAAAACTGTTCTATTTTTCCAGGTTCAGTTATATCGGCAGTTCCTCAAGATTTAAAATTTAATGGAGAAGAAACAACTGCTGTTATTGGTGATAATACTACAATTAGAGAATGTGTAACAATAAACAGAGGAACTAATGATAGAAATAAAACAGTTATAGGTAAAGATTGTTTGATAATGGCATATTCACATATAGCTCACGATTGTTTTATTGGAAATAATTGTATTTTTTCGAA
>MDSV01086783.1_pt1 | contig 25828 bp, 24 predicted proteins | sample 810851 | NCBI WGS metagenome assembly MDSV01 (sample SAMN05326640, study PRJNA326480) | marine metagenome | isolation source: seawater | place: Atlantic Ocean: North East | collected 2012
AATTGGGACTGTGATATCAGTGGCCCTCCACATGTAGAGGACGGCCACCTATTGGTGCAAACTCCTGTCCAGAGCCGTCGTAGAACTTGCCCATCCACTCAACGAAGTGTAGACGGACGGCGTGGATACTCGGTGAGAGTAGTCCAAGCGCGAGAGCGAAAACCTGGACGCCAATCCAGATTACAAAGCAAAGTATTGCAGTAATGATGTCGCCTGACGAAATAGCATCAGCCATAGTATGGAATCCCATTTCATTACCGATTTCAGCAATCTTTACTCCAGCAACACCAACTGCCATTATTCTAAGGTAAGATAGTGTATTTGCCAGTAGACCGAATGTTTCGATTGGACCCATGATAATTCCACCTAGCCATCCAAATCCTTCGTAAACAGCAAGGCCGTAAATCAGACAGATTACTCCAACTATCACCATCATAGACCAAACTGAGCCTTCGAAAGTGCCATATGAGTCATCGGTAATGAAGCGAAGAATGTGAGCTGAACCACCGATTAGAATCAGTAGCCAAGATCCTTTCTCGAAGAATGCTGCTACTGGGCCGTGGGCCCTGAATACATTGATGAATCCAATAATGAATCCAACAAGAAGATGTGCACATCCCAAGTATATTGATAGAAGGATGTAGTCTTGTAGTGCGCCTCCTGCACGATGGAACGGCAGGTAGGTGTGAGAAAGACCGAACCATTCTTCGAATACAGTACCGGTCAGAGAGTGGTGTGTAGCATTGTATAATGTGTCATAGAAGGCAGCAAATGGCGACCAGTCTTCTATCACGAATCCAAATGCCTCAGCAGTTAATACTCCTACAATGAATGTTGCAATACCCATGTTCATTAGAATTCTAGAACCTACAGCGCCCAATGGGTCGTGACCCATTTTCGACTTGAGGAATAAAGCAAGTAGCATAATTACAAGACCATATCCTGCATCTCCAAGAATTAATCCATAGAAGATTGGGAATGTGAATGCTAGCATACTAGTAGGGTCGATTGAGCCATACTTAGGCCTGCCAACTAGATTTGTAAGAGCGGATGCGTGGCGAGTTACTGCCAAAGTATCGTACTCTACAGGAGGATATTCTGGTTCGTGGTGATCATCGTGGTCATGATGCCCATGGTCTTCAACGAATTGTTCTATCTTAAGATGTGAAGAAACCTTGGAAAGTACACTTCTGACATGATCTGATTCTGCAGTAGGTAACCATGCATCTAGAGCGTATGCATGTGCACTTGTAGCGCAGAGTGTGTGACCGGTTAGGATTTCATTCTCGCGCTCTAGGTGTTCTTGGACAGCAAGTAGCATTCTCCCATTTGATTGGGCCCATGCCTCCATTTTACTTCCAGATTCTGAGATTAGTTTCTCGGATTTTGAAATGTCATTTAGTGCCTTAGTCAATAATGCCGAAGGTTTTCCTTTACCACTAGGGATTTGAATTGGTTTAGCACCGAGTTCGCCCATTGCCATCTGTACTTCAGCAGCATCTTTGCCCTGGCAAGCAACCGCTACTACTTTGTCAGCAACATGCATCTCAACACGGTTTTTCAGTTCACCGAATACGGAGAATGCTTTACCTGCTTTCGAAGTTTCACCAAGATAAACATCGACTGAGGAAATCTCAGTCATTAATTCCAGAGGTATGTTAAGAGGAGCGATTGTTGTAAGAATTGCAACTCTCTCTTGAAGACGAAGAATCTCAGCCTCTGCATCGCTCTTTAACGAAATTATTTCTGAAATAGCGTCAATCTTTTCTGGGAATTTTCCTGCAACTGCAGACTTAACAGATTTAGATCCTACAGGGCCCTCTTTGTTGGAACAATTTAGTACAGAGTTTGCAGACCTTACCTTGGATAGCATCACTGACACATTGTCTGCATCTGGATGCGGGGTTCCAATCTCTATACCATCAGTATCTCCCGAATAAGCTGTGATGTGCACATTACCTAGGTCTGCACACAAACGTAGAGCCTCGTCGAGGTCTTTACGTGAACCCGCCATTGTTAGGCGAGACATCTCAACAGCGCTAAGCATCAGAACACCTCAGTTGGACATTAGAGAATCGATTACAAGTTGAACAGCAGCATCTCTGCGATCTACTGCTGAAGATTGGACGCCCTCAACAACTTTGGCACCTTCTGCCTGAACACTTTCTGCTTCTTTTCCTGCTTTACTACGAGCGGAGTCAAGAGTCTTGACTGTAGAGTTGACTGCACCGTCTTGAGCGCCTTGAATAATGTCCGCTGCTTCTTTGCGAGCATCTGCAACAATCTTAGACGCATCTTCCTTCGAGGATGCTATTTTTGCATCTGCTGAATCTTCTGCATCTTTGATGCTCTGAAGTACATTTGCCATACCCATGGTATCACCCTTATTCCCGCCCGACCAATAATGGGTTCATAACCCTCTTGGTCAAAATCTCAAACATTCTGAAGCGAATCAATTGGAATACCCCCCAAATGGTCAAATCCGATACCATTGCCGAATGACCATGTCCGACCGCTCTAGCACCGGAGGTTTCGATCCATCTGGCATCGATGAAGAAGCGTGGACTGAATTGGAGAGACAACTTGAAGCAACAATTCCAGTTTATGATAAGGTCAACAAAATTATGACTCTCGGCTTTGACAAAGGTATGCGTAAACATGTCCGAAGTCATGCCAAAGAAGGTATGAAAGTACTCGAAGTGGGATGTGGCCCCGGGTCTTTCGCCGTCGGGATTGAAGGGGTGGATTTAACATGCCTAGATCCTAGTGCAGAGATGTTAAAGGTCTGCAAAAAAAGGCTAGACTTGGTTCGTGAAGAAAGAGGCGAGAACCCCGCTAAATATGTTGAAGCAATTGCTGAAGAAATACCACTTCCCGACAATACGTTCGACAGAGTATTCTGTCTATTCTCATTCAGAGATTTCAAAGATAAGAAGAAGGGGCTATCTGAAATATTTAGAGTCCTGAAGCCAGGGGGTCAGTTAGTCATATGCGACGCAGGGAAAGCGAATTGGCTACACGGCATATTCGGCCGAATATACATGGGCACTTTCGTTCAATTGGTTGCTAGAATTGTCACAAAAGATCCTAATCACCCATGGAAATGGTTGGCCAGAACCTACACTCACTACGGGACTCATTCATATTACAAGAAATTGATGAGAGAAGTAGGTTACACCGGGGTTAAAGCTAGATTGCTATTCCCCGGGATGTCTAGTAGATTCAAAGCTATGAAGCCAGAACAGTAGAGATCGCCAAAGGTGAGAATGAATGTTTAGTTTCACTCGACCTTGCGGACATTAACTGCGTTAGGTCCTTTTGGACCTTCGCCGACTTCAAATTCGACGGTGTCGCCGTCTGTTATTTCTCCTTCTACTTCGGAGATGTGGACGAACATGTCTTTTTCTTCGCCTTCTATTTCAATAAATCCGAATCCTTTTGTTGGGTTAAACCACTTGACAGTACCTTGTGCCATATCCGGCCGTCAATGCACCTAGTACTTGAGTGATGGGGAAGAGAACATCATTAACTAGCGGTTAAACTAGTATGCTGAGATTGCGACAGGGGTATTCTCCAAACGCAATACGCAGCGAATACTGAAACGATATCAGGCAATGCGCTCGACTGTTTCTGGAGTAATCCCTTCCTCAGGAGTAACTCTGTACACCATGATCGAAAGATTTTCTGGGGCGTTTCTGAATTTGGACACAATCATTGAGGTTTCGAAATCAGAACCAATTGTCCTAACCTTGAAATCACAAACCATGTCGGCAATTGCAGCCATTTCTTGCTTTATTGCAGGAGTAATAGTATCATTTGAAACTGTAACGAAAAGTATGCCTCTGTTCAATTGAGTGTGAGCTTGCATCATCCGAAGCATCGCAACAACACGACTTGGGTCCTCTCTTTGCATGAAGAAATCAAGAGAATCGACAACGGCTCTAAAGTATGGGCCCATGGCCATTATTTCATTAGTCATCTCGGTTAAGAAATCCTGGGTATTATCATCTACGAACCGTGTTTGAGATAGCCTCTGAATATCGGGAAGTTTGAATCCTTCTAGTCTATAACGACTAGCAAGTAGCTCTTTTTCCAATACTCTAGCATTGAATTCTTCACCCAAGGTGCGAACCGAAATGTCTGTTGGCCAATCATATTTTTTGAAGACACGTGCTATTTCCAGTTGGCTCTCGTTGGTTGAGATTAGAATCGTATTATCTGGTTCCTCTGCCGGAGATGTGAATTGCTTTGCGAACAATTCAGACCCAGCCCCAATATCTGTAAATCCTACAACAAGAAATCCTCTCGGGACTCCACCATACATCGCATTGTCAAACTTCGGAACACCGAAACTACCAACGCTTCCGAAGAATTCTTCATCATCTGAATCAAAGGTCATTTGTTTATTCATAATAACAACCTCAGTGAATCACTACCTGTCCACGATCGATTAAATCGGTACAATATAGGTCTAAATTAGATAGAACCGTTGGAGGAACCTGGTCGGGAACATTCAGAATCACTGAAAGTACCTCTCTTTGTCTGAAGGTATTGATGAATGTGTGCAAATATTCTGCAAGCATCCTTTCTTCATTGTAAATAGCAAGTGCATTTACAGAATCAATGAGTACGAAATTCCTCTCAGTGTTAGATGTCCGAAGAATGTACAATGTTCTAAGTAATACACTTTCGAGCATAATTGGGCTGTCTATGAAGGTGATATTAGGATAGGTTACATCAGTGCCACCCAATATTCCCGACGAGACTAAATCAACGAATTGAATGTGTGAGACGTCTACTCCAATTGCCTCGAATGCCTCGATAATTTCGACAGCCCCTCTAGTTGCACAGATGTATACTCCGCCCATTTCGAACATCTGCATCAGTGGAATCATAGTAGATGCAGTCACCATAAAAGCGTTAGAGTTTCCACATCGAACCTGAACTGAAGAGTTTAGGCTTACTTCGGTAAGTTGCTCTGCGATTCTCTGATCTAGTTCAAACATAATCATGACCCCCATTTGCCAGTTTTGTCGCTAACAGCTCCCCATTTTAACATTGGAGTAAGCATAACTCCAAGAGGGGTTAATTCAATCGCATGTTTTGCCCTACTATGAGCAGTACCTCTCATTTTCACAACTTGTAGGAATCTCAGAAGGTGACCCATTCTCTCAACATCGCCCATCACAATGATTCCATCAGCAATTGCCTCTTCTACTCCGAAAGAAGACCAATGTGCATTTTCAGTTGCCGAAGTGATTTCAGAGATTAGAATTGTTGTACAACCTAATGTTGCTAACTTCTTACCTAATGTAAACAGGAAATCTCGAATTAATTGTTCGCTCTTAATCTTGTAACAAAGAGTAGTAACGGAGTCAATAACCAATCTAGTAACACCGATTGTATTTACGATATCAACTATGGCCTTGATTAAAGCGTGAACATCGTCCAAGTCGAAAGATGCCTTATCCAATCCTAACCAAGAATACAAAACATCCATGTCGAATACGTTTATCAGCCCGCTGTCAATCATATTCATGTCAAAGAAAGCATATTGACGAATGTTCTCAAGTAATTTAACACTAGGTTCTGTAGCTGTGAAGTGAGCGCATGCCTCTCCGGCAAGAGCCCCTCTGACTAGGAATTCCATGGCCAATGTCGTCTTTCCTGAACCACAAGTTCCAGCAGCCAGAACGGTAGACCCGTAGGGTATTCCACCTCTTAGGATTTCATCCATTCCGTGGATACCTGTGATGCAACGGTCGCGGCTGTATACTGTCGCAGGCTGCATGGGTAACACCCAAGCCAAAACATCGCACTAAATGAACGATACGCCAAAATTACTCAAACTTCGCCCGGAGTTGGAGTTTGTGAAACATCCCACGATGAGTCTTTAGAAGGAGGGCCTCCATTCCATACCATCGTATTATTGGAGAAAATTCCAGTCGATGGGCCCCATTGTACTCTGCATACTTGGAGACCTTCGCCTTCGTCTTCTTCAGCGAAAAGCATACGCAACCGCCCAGAACTATCATCCAAACCATCAACTGAACCGACGCCTAAGAAACCAGTATTACCTAAGTCATACACTAAACTCGAATTGCCAATCTCTTGGCTTGCCGGATCGCCGCTAAACAATGCAATGCCACCCCCTGGAATTACTCCATCCTTGTACAGATAGTCCGAGGTTCCTCCTGTTCCACTGCGTTCGAAAGACCATCCCCTTAAGGATAAAGCAAAGCCGTTTTGATTTTCGACTTCAATCCACTCGGGCCCTCCGTCTGCAGGTCTTGGAGAGAATTCTGTAATCCGCAATAACTTGGGAGCCTTACCTCCATCGTGTACTTCTAAACTTACGGAAATAACATCTTCTCCGCTGATGAAGGTTCTACTTGCAACTGAAGAAGTGCTTGCAGTAGAACGATCGGAACCGCCATCGAATAGTACCAAACCTATTCGTGAATCATCGGCTGAGGACTGAACCTGAATCAGCAGCCTAACTTGTAAATTATCCGCTAACCCAAGGCCGTTTGTCATCGCTTCAATACTGACATTAGGCAATGCAGCAATACGGTTTGTATCAAGTAGACCATCTTTAATTATACCAGGTTGCAATACTCCATCGTAGAGTTTTGTTACCGGAATTTGATGCCAATCCTCAGAGGCATTGGCTTGGTCTCTAACTCCATCGACATAGGGCACAAACCATCCCTTGCCATTAGTCAACCTATCTAGGCCATCAACTGCCGAACGGTCTACAAGATCAGTGTATGGGTCATTGCTACCCAATTCTAATTGTGCTAATGACATGAAAGCTGTCAGAATCATCAAAAAAAGTGTGAAAGCAGAGAGAAATTCTACGACCGCAACTACCGCCTCATCCGTTGATTCGGAAGATTTGCGAGAGTGTCCAACCCCTTGCATATTTACCCGGGTGCATTCAAGAGTCAATAGTGTGTCGCCCGTTAAACCAACAAACTCTACAATACTGTGCTTTTCGACTTTAGTCACCGATTGATATTTGAGGGGCGGATGGTAGGGCAACATGATGTCCAGCGCGCATGCTGTATCTGGCAATGGTTCTTCGAGGAAGAGTATTGGCTTAGCAGCATTACTGATGATTTCCTCTTTAGCAGGAGTCATGTTAGTCCCTACTGCTGCTGCTACAGTTAGTGGTGATTACGAAATAACTGCATCAATCTCACCTAAACCTGGCGACTATATTTCTGCATGGGACCCGATTTCATTAGAGGTTGAAGTGACTAACACAGGATTCTTTTTTAATAGCCAATCACGCTCGATTGAATGGTTTGTTTGTGAAGGAACAAAGGACGTAAACTCTTGCTACAATGACAGAGAAGAATACGGAATAGGTTCGATTGAACCACTGCAAATCGGCAGCACATTGTCTTACACATTCACAACAATGTACAGCTCTGATGGAGACGAAGGAGAATTCACAATAGTTTACAGATTCATAGACTCAGATACCAATACCTCTAACGATGTAGGGGTTTACAATTTTAATCTTGCACAAAAATTGGTTGACATTGAAATTGAACCACAAGACCCTATTAGCCAACTTGAAGATCTAGCATCATACAATGGAGATTTAATCCTAAATACTGATACAGACTACAATCTCTCCGTACAGGGAATCGTCAAATCATGCCCATCATGCGGATTAGTTGCAGACCTCGGTTGGAAATTGGTTGACAATTTTGGAGTTGAGAGAGCAAACTCTTCCACCCCATATTCAGACCTCCCCTCATCTGGAGAATCAGTATTCTCAAAGCAGATGCCACCTCTAAACTTTGATTCTGAAGGAAAATACACAATGATTTTTGGAGTGATTAATTCTAGTGGGACTCCGTCAGGAGATATGAATTCATACAATAACCAACAAAGTGTTGAAGTTACATTTGATGACTCGGTCGATCTTCAAATCACATCTATGTACCCGCTTAATTCACCGAATTCGGCTAAATACTTCTATGGTAACGATAGTGTATCTGTAATTATTTCAAATCTTGGAAACCACACTGTAGTCGATCCACTAGTTAGATTCACAGTCATGAACTTGAATGAAGAAGTTCAATCAGAGGAAGATTGTTATCCTACTGAGATAATCCCAGGGGAATCATTCACATGTATATTTGACATGAACCATTTGGGCGATAAACGCCTGAAAGTGTTTGTTAGTGAAGCATTAAATGAGGGTTTAGATGTTAAACCTTCAGACAATATCCTAAACGTTGTTTCAGAAGTTGTTGCAGGAGAAATTAACCCCACAATACAGCAGACTAACTTCTACGGAATCTACAAGACTGCAGATAATATCGACTTCTCGGCCATAGTGTTGCCTACCGCAGCTGGGCCACTAACCTACACATGGTGGCAAGCAGGCATAATCCCACTAGGATCTGGACAATCGTTGCAAGTACCCGCTATGGACTTAGGACTTGGAGATCATTTCATTTCAGTCAGAGCGACTGACTCATTAGGACAAATGGAATCAGCAACAACTGAGATTACAGTATTCAATAGTTCCGATATTAGCGCAGGCGATTGGATGAATGGTTCAGCAGTAACCCGTACTCATGCAGCCAGTAATACCGAATATGATTATCCAGCCCCGGGAGTTAATTACCTCACAGGAAATAATGTTGAAGCATTGATTAGATTATCTGTGGAAGTATTCTCGACATCTGGAGAAGCTGACCCCGGTATGGACTGGATGGAATTTGACATAAATATCTCTAAACTAATTCCAGATAATATACCTAGAGAAAGTATCTCGATACATAAGCTAAACAATTTCGAACAGGGCAACTGGGAAGAATTGGGTTCAGTAAATTCATTTGAATTAATCGATAATGACACTATTCGAATACACCTTATAGAAAATATGAATTTACTAATCGTTGGTGAATTACCCGCAGCAGATATTGACTCAGGCCAGCCTGAATTAACTCTATTGCCTGACGGGAAAATGCGTTTAGATTGGTCTCCAACTGGAGACTTGGAAAATCCATACTTTGGAGGATGGAATATCTACCGAATAACCAGTCCAATTACAGCATCTGCTTTCTTCCCAAATCCCGAAGATGTCTCAAGTGAATTCGTATGGAACGGATTAATGCAAGGGTCTCTATCTGCTTCTCTAAATGGAACTACTGATTCTTGGGTTGATGAAAGAGAATTAGAAACCGGTATGTGCGCCTCTTATGCAATCATCCCGGTAGATAGAGCATCTGAAGCGGACCCTATGGAAGCTAAGGTCTCCTTAGCCAACGGGGAACCCGGCCTAACATGCGGAGATGCGATTGACCCAAGTGCACAAGTTTCAGGCCTAAGGGCCACCCAAACATACAACAACGATACAGCGTGCTTTGATCTATTCATGGACTGGAACCGTTGCTATGAAGTAACACTAACTTGGACTTGGCCAGACCATGAACCTGAGGGTAACATTTCTTGGAACTTATACAGGGTTGAAAACAAGCCAAATGGCGTAGACTTGCGATACATAGAACCAATAGCGTCTGGACTTACTAACCAACCTGGCGAGACTGGAACTTTTACCCAATATGGTACTGAATTTGATGGCATTATGCCACAAAGGACGTATTACTTCATCCTGACCCCTCTGGATGCCGTTGGTAATGAATTGACTATTGTAGAATACCCGTCCAATAACGTAGAAAGGGTGTATGTTGAAGAACAATACTGGGATTTCAATCAAGACCGGATTCCAGTGCCTCCTGAACCACCAGAGCCACCTTATGGCATTGAATGGCTGGGAGATTTAGAAGAATACATGCAGATTGAAATATTCCAAATTGCAGGAATTGTGATGCTTCTTACAATCGTCATAAATTTCATCGGATTACCATTGATTCTAAAGAAGAAAAAGAAGATGTCCAAAGTTTTAGCAAGGCGTGCTGGTAAGAGTTCTGCAAATGATGCAGATGACTTTGAGGATTTCTTCAATTAATGATAACATAACAAAACTCGACCAGTGTTTTGTTGATTATTACCGCACTGGAAGCGTCGAGAGCGATTTCGCAAACCCCTGTAGAGAGTTTAACGATTGAAATAGAATCAGAAATAAACTAATTACCTAACCGTCTGCTTTATCTCAAATAGTCAAGTGGGCCGATTGCTTGCGGCGATCGCATAGCCTGGCCATTGCGTCGGATTGCTAATCCGATGGGTCTTCCCACGGGGGTTCGAATCCCCCTCGCCGCGCTTATTTCTTACTCGGCATTCAGAACTTTTCTTTTGTCGCCAACTGAGTTTTTCCATCCGATTAGTAACCTGTTTACCAAAGGAATACACAAACAAAATCCTGCAGCCCAATACCAAACTTGGTTTTTGGGAACTGCTACAATGAATACGAATGCGATAAACATCCAAGCTAAGTATCCCAGAGAACGCATGAAGGAAGCGAATGCTAAAGTCATCCTTCCGTTAGAATCTAATTCTTCATCTGGATCAATCCTCCATACTGAAATCGAGTACCAAATTGTAATCCCTGTAGCAAGAGCAGCCCAAGCCTTGGGCAACCCATAATCTGGCCAGAAAAATGGTACTGCTCCAAGTAATAATAACAACAAACAGTATATCTTTGACTCCAAAAGTGTTCTTTTCGCACCCTTAACATCAGGCATCATTGGAACACCAACTTTTGCGTACTCACCACTGCGGTATAGAGCCAAAGCCCAGAAATGAGGAGGCGTCCAAAGGAAAATGAGAATGAATAGCATCCATGGCACGGGCGAACCCAAGTCAAGTGGGTTTAGGTTTGTAGGGATACTTGCTGAAGAGGCGACAATCCAGCCGATAACTGGTGGAGTTGAACCGGCAATACCACCAATCACGATGTTCTGGGGGGTTCTCCTCTTCAACCAAATAGTGTAAATGAAAACATAGAATATTACTGAAAATGCAGACCAAAAGGCTGCTTTCCAGTGGAACGGAAGAAATATTGCACTACCTAGTGCCGCTGTCGATATTCCAAATGTTAACGCATGCCTCGGCGATATCCAACCATTAGGGATTGGCCTGGTTCGAGTCCGAGACATACCGGGGTCGATGTCACGATCGTAAACCATGTTGATTGCATTTGAGCCTCCAGCTGCAAGTGTTCCGCCTAGAATTGTGACAACGCATGCGGATGCTGTGTCATACCAAGTTCTGTCACCAGAAATAGCTCCACTTCTAGTCATTAAATCATGAGCGATTATCGCACATATAGCGGTAATCTGCAATAAAATCACTACTCGCAATTTCATTAATTGCAAATAAGTGGTCAAGATACTGGGTTTGGTATCACTCATCCTCAGCACCTTCTTCACTTAATTTCAACAACATTAGCCCAATAGATGCACTCAAGAAACTAGCTACTCCGATAATTAGGTGGAGTAGCGATAAGCCTTCAGGGAAATCTCCCATTTTCGCAAATACAACGTACATACCACCAACTACCACATTCATCAGCCAAAACCCAGTTGCTAAATCTAGACATTTATAGTATCCAAAATGTGCCCCAAATTCATTGGTATTCTCCTTAAGTTTCATCCCACCTAATATCAATGCTATACCAACAACTCCTGCACCTAATCTGTGCACCATTTGCACTAAGATTCCACTAGCATCTAGAGTAGGTAGGAAGTCGCCTTGACACTTCGGCCAAGCATCTGGGAACCCAACTGAGCACCCTTGATTTCCATCTGGAGAAGAAGAAACCCATGCACCGAGAATAAGAAGTGAAAATATAGCGATTGTCAGTATAGTTAGGCGTTTTAATTCGGATTGCTTGAACCCACGAGGTGCATTCAAAACTGACCATTTTGCACCTTCTGATTTCCTCATACTCAGATATTGCCAAATCAATATGAAAACAAATGATGATGCTAACCCAAGATGTAATGCTACTGACCAATCCGCATTATCATATTTTACAGTAATAGCGCCCGCAATACCTTGAACCGTTAGTAAGATTCCTGTGAAAAATGAAATTTTGACTAATCTGTCCCCGTAAATTTGCTTACGTTTCCAAATTATCAAGAAGTTCGCCAGCACCGGTATAGCCATCAGACTTGCAAGGAAACGATGTATCCATTCGGTGAAGATTTCAAATGTGGTGTAACGATGATCTTCACCCCGGCTATCAAACTCTTCGGTTTCATTGAACCATTCACCTTGCTGCTCTTCTGAAATATCAAAGCCCCAAGTCCCAAAACATTGAGGCCAATCGGGGCAAGATTCCCCCGCATCATAGATCCTGATAGTCCCCCCTGCCACGATAATCACCATTGCCATCATGGCTATCGCCAGAGGAAGGGTGGAGGGTCTGCGGAACCACTCGGAATCCATTGAACCGAGGGGGTCGTAGGCTCCCTTTTAACAAACCGGACTTCTTGCGCAGAACTATGAGGACGAGTACACTAACCTGTTTGCTCGCGATAATTCTGATTTTTCCCGTATTTTCAGGAGCACATGGCTTGGAAGGAGCCCATTCTGAAGGTTACATTGTTGATGTAATTGTTGTAGATCTTGAATGTGATGAAAATCAAACTTGTGTATCCAGGCCAAATAATGTCGTTGAGTACTTTGGAGCGGACTGGTGCACTGAGTGCCCTGAAGTTGAAGAGGAGTTAAACAAATCTTCACGCAATGATTCTGTGATTATTAGCCACAGGCCTTCTACAAGTGATGACTTTTGGTTGCAAGAGTCTCGTAACCGGTTTTTAGAAGTGTATGGCCTATGGGGATACCCAACTTTAGCCATTGACGGACATTATATTCTAGCAGGGCCGACTCAATCTCGAGAATTAGGAACATTACTCTCTGAATCAAATTCAAATTATTCAGGAGTTACAAATGTTAGTTTGAACAATAACACGCTTGAAATTGAAGGGAATTTCTCCGGACTAAACATTGATGTTTGGACTGTTTACTCCAACGATAGCCTAACAAATATTGCTGCAGCACATTCCAATCTTTCTGAAAGTAATAATGTCAGCATTGATGGAGAGAAATTGGTTATTATAATCTCAAATCCAGGATATATTGCATTAATTTCAGGTTCAACTCTACCTGCTAATGACTACATTCCAGATGGTGGACTTGATGATATTAGTAAGGGTGGAGACTCAGTGCAGGGTTCTACAATAATTATAATCACGATTTTATTACTAATCATTAGCATGCCAGCAACTCTCCAACTGATACAAATAATACGAAATAACGACCAATTTGAAGAAGAATAAGTCGTATTTTATTGCGCAGGGTTCAATAACAGGGCGCTGGTCGCAAAACTCGCACGTACTGTGCATGAGGTGTCCTTAATGGTAAAGCCAGTCCGACAACATACCCGCTTTGAACGCGCAAGAATCATTGGCGCACGTGCTCTACAAATTGGAATGGGCGCACCCCTAAATGCTCCAGAAGATGTACTACGTGAAGCATTTAGGTCAGAATTAGTTTCACTTTATGGATTGGAAGAAGCGTCTGTTCGTTTCGTTCTTGATCCCCTAAAGATTGCAATGTATGAGTACGAAAATGAGCTTATACCAATCGATACCGATCCTCACGATGATTGAGTATCAATCAATTATCGGAAGCATATCCGTAAAAGTCTGCATTTAGCGGCCCAGGCAAAGCATCTCGCTTGACCAACATTGTTCTTACAGCCCATAGGTCCGTGAAAATTCTATACTTTAGTGTCATATCTAGGTAATCGACTCCGCTAGAGCCTCCTGTACCCATCCTTCTTCCAATCATTCTCTCAACCATTCGTGCATGGTGTGACCTGAATAGTAGCATTGCCTGCTCAAGGTCTACTATTGTGTCAATCAATCTTCTAGGCCAAGATAAAAGTGGTAATTCACGATAAGATTCGATGAACAATAAACCTGCTCTGGCAGGAACTACCTTTCCATCTGGCAGTAAGAACTCTTGTGCACCAGAAATTCCTGCTTCGATTCGTGGCCTAATTGTCTCTTCAGTGCCATGGCCGATCTTCACCATATGAGCAATTACCGACTCTGCATGCTCGGACATAGACTCAATGTGCTTTTCAGCAAAATCTTGCAGTATATCCTCATCTCCTGACACTCCATTAACAGGAGTTCTGGATAGCCATTTCTGCACAACATCGTTCAATGAAGGCATGTTATCTATTCGGATCATATTTTCCATAACTGAATCACTTAGTTTACCTTCTGAATGTAATTTCCGATTATGAATCATAGGGTCCATCCCTCCAATTCTTTGCTCAGATTCTAGCCCCAATAGCATCTCTAATGTACGCATTTGCCAACTTTCAAATCCAGAAGATGTACCTAACCTATCACGGAAAGCTAAGAAATCTTGAGGAGAAAGAGTCTCCATTACCTTCCATTGGGAAGCCAATAGGCGGAATATTTCTGAACACCTTTCAAGATGACTAACAATGACAGGTATCTTCTTTTCATCAACTTCATCTACGTTCATCAAATTTAGAGCCTCTTCAAGTTCACGATTTATTTGTTTGAACCATAATTCAAATGCTTGATGTACAACAATAAAATGCATTTCATGGTTAGAAGGAAGAGGGTTATGGCCATCTGGTCCTGATTGAAGGGATAGCAATTCATCCAATTGCAGGTAGTTGCCGTAAGTCATTCGGCTACCGGGGGTTTCGCTGCTCATGTTACTCGCAGATGGAGCATGGCTTGAAACCTTGACGGAGAAAACACCCTTGGATTGCAAGAAATATCTGCTCAAAGTATAATTTCATTATTCTAATTCCGTAATAGTCATTAATGAAACACAAAAGCCGTCGACATGGGCGTAGACATAGGACTGTTGCGGAATTGGCTTGATTCCTACGACCCTGAGCAGATAACAATCGGAGTGGTTGCATCTCATTCATCTCTTCAGATACTACATGGAGCTAGACAAGAAGGCTTCAAAACATTAGGAATTGCGGTAGGTGAAAATCGCCGAAGATTCTACTCAGCATTCCCTGGAGCAGAGCCTGATGAATGGTTAATGCTCGACAATTACAGAGAAATGTTAGACCATGCAGAATGGTTTAGAGAACATAACGTGATAATCATACCACATGGATCGCTTGTTGAATACCTAGGGAGTTCTAATTTCAAGAATTTAGAAGTCCCAACTTTCGGAAACAGGGGGATACTACACTGGGAAAGTAGTAGGGAGCGACAAAGGAAATGGCTTGAAGAAGGCGGCTGTTCAATGCCAAAAGTAGTCGATGACCCTCACGACATCGATGGCCCTGTAATTGTAAAATATGCTGGCGCAAAGGGCGGGGAAGGCTATTTCATTGCTAGAGACTATAGAGATTTCAAGCGCAATGTAAATCTCGATGAAGAATTCACAATTCAAGAATATGTTTTGGGATGCAGATATTACCTTCACTTTTTCTTTGACCCTACTGCTGATGATGGATTCCAAGTTCAGGGCAGGGGTAGCAATGCTGGTAAAAATCTAGGTCGTCTCGAACTTATGAGCATGGATAGAAGAGATGAATCCAACGTCGATGAGTTCTACAAATTAGGTAGTCTTAGGGATTTGAGAGAAATGAGTCTTGAGCCATCATTTGTGGTGACCGGAAATCAACCCGTAGTAATCCGTGAAAGTTTACTTCCAAGAGCTTTTGAAATGGCAGAAGGCACTGTTGCTGCATCATTCGAATTAGAAGAAGGATCTAGAGGAATGATTGGCGCATTTTGCTTAGAAACAATCGTCACAGACAAATTAGAATTCAGAGTATTCGAAATTAGTGCACGTATTGTAGCAGGCTCTAATCCATTCGTTGGTGGCTCTCCTTACAGTGACATCAATGAACCGTTCATGTCCACAGGTAGGCGTATTGCACGTTCAATCAAGAAGGCCGTTGAAAACGGAGAGCTCGACAAAATACTATCTTGAAAGTATTTTTTGGATGTATTCACTCATTCGTGTCGTCATCTGAATCAGTATTGCCGTCCCATTCTCCGCTTTGTAGAGCCGCTAATTTGGACTTGGCTTCTGCCGCGTTTGCAGCCCTAGTCTCAGGGTCTTCAATTGTAAATTCACAGATCAGCATGATTGGGTCGCCACTGGTGATATTACCTTCATACTCTTGGATATCTCCCCCTGCATTGCAAATAACCTTGAATGAAGTTGGGTCCTTTGATCGTCGCTTCTTGTGTTTCTTGTAGTGGTGAACATATGCTTTGTATGTCCCTCCTGGTGCTTTTCCTTCTGGCCAAACAACATTCTCAACAGGCTTCTTTGTTTCTGGGCGTACATTTGCATCAACATCTAATTCTCCGCCACAAGCCGATTCTCTATTTCCACCGTGAATTCTCTCCCCTGATGGGCATACAACGTGTAGGTCAAGATCATTGTAATTGTTCCATATCAAGGAGATCTGAACGTCAGAGGACTTTGCTCCTTCTCGTTCAAGTCGTTCCTTTAGTTCATTCAATGCTTGTTGGGTTGCCTTGATAGATTCTAATTCTGCTGCTTCGTTTTCGACAATTTCTGCCATCCTTTCCTCTTCAGCAGCCGCTAATTCTTCTTGACGGGTCTCTTCTAATTCAATTGCAAGACGCTCTTCTTCTGCTATCTTTTCAACTTCTTCAGCAACCATTGCAACTTCTCTCTCTTCATCAGTACCGCGTTTTTCAGGAGACTCTAATTCGAATTCACAGACCAACTGGATAGGGTCTCCGCTGGAGAGTTCACCTTCGTAATGCGCCACTGAGCCTCCAGAGTTTACTACCACTCTGAACTTTGTTGGATCTTTTGAACGGCGCTTGTTATGCTTCTTGTAATGGTGAACATATACCTTGTAAGAGCCAGGAGGGGCTTTGAAATCAGGCCATACGATGTTTTCTACAGGCTTCTTGGTTTCGGGCCGGACATTTGCATCAACATCCAATTCTCCACCACATTCTGAATTCTTATTCCCACCGTGGATTCTTTCTCCTGAAGGGCACAGTACGTGTAAATCGAGATCATTGTAATTATCCCACATTAGAGATACTTGTACTTCGGAAGACTTTGCACCCTCTCTCTCTAGTCTTTCTTCTAAATCAGAAGTTGCGGCTTCAGATTCCATCTGTGCCTCCATTTCTTCTGATTCCTTTAGAGCCTCTAGTTCTGCTAATCTTTCTTCCTCTGCTGCTGCAAGCTCTTCTTGTCGCTCCGACTCTCGCTCTTCAGCAAGTCGCTTTTCTTCGGCCAAGCGCTCTGCTTCGCGCTCCTCGGCCTCTTTTCTTTCCGCTTCCAATTCTGCTTCGCGCTCTGCTTCGGTTTCCGCCTTAATACGAGCCTCTTCGGCCTCAATTTCTGCTAATCGGGCCTTTTCTTCTTCGATTAATTTGTTTGCAGCATCTTCTGCCAGTGACTTTCTTGCTTCCTCTTCAGCCAGTAATATCGCTCTTTCATCTCTCCTCTTTGATGCAAGATGTCGTTCAATTTCAGCTAATTTACGATCAAACTTGTTGTGAGCCTCAGAAAAATCAGGAGTACCTCGGCGAGTCAGGTCTTGTCGATGTATCGTCATAGAGCGATTACTACGGTCGTCATCCCTGACCAACATGAACCAGATTCCGAACAGAAAAGCTCCGCCGAGAAAACCAACCATCAGCCACGAAACAAGGTCCATAACGGGGGCTAGTACAAACTGGGACTTATTACCATCGCCTGTAATCATAGTATTTTCAGTTTGATTTTTAACTTTCACATTCTTATATTACCGCCCAATCATTGAGTCATGCGCGAGGTTCAATTGAAGTGGAATCCAGAGACTGTTGCTCGTTCAGAAATAAAACTCATCACAGATGTTGCCTCTATGTACGAAGTTGTTGCTCACCTAGAAGTGACCAAGGTTGGAGTAAGACAGTTAGTAAAAATTAATTTCAAAGACGGCAAAGGACCCAAAGAGCTTGATGCCATCGGTTTCTTGAAGGTTGAAGGAGCAATGAATCCTCATCCGTTGCCAGAAATTGGTGAAGAGGGGTACATAGTGGTATGGAATAATCATCCTTTATCTGTTGCAGCGATTAATTTCGACAGCTTACATGTAATTCCGCCATATGTTATTGGAGAGAATGGAGTCCAAATTACGATTAGAGGATTACCTGAAGGAGTAAGCGGTTTTCTGAAAGCCGCTAGAATTCTCCTCCCTCCTGACAGTGTAAATGTGGTTGATATTGCTGAAATAGAAGATACTATACTTCAGATCTTAACTCCAAAGCAATTAGAAATCGCAACCTTGGCTGTTCAATCTGGGTATTATGAAAATCCGCGTAAAATAAGTAAAAAAGAATTGTCTGAATTGACCGAAATACCACGCTCTACATTGCAAGAGCATTTGTCGAAGGCTGAAGCTGCAATGATTGAATGGGCCGTAAATACTCATTTGTCTAAATGAGGAAAGTCTTGTCTACAACACTCCCCCAGCCAGTCAATATGGGAGATACAGATTCTCTACTACCCGACGGGAAAGGTGTTTGGATTCCAATTGATCATGGAGTCTCAGATTACCCAGTTGAGGGTTTAGAAGACCTTGATAGTCTAATAGCTAAAATCTCACACGCTGATGCGATTGTGGCTCAAAAAGGAGTCGTGTCCAGATACTCAATGGATGCCAACATGGTATCGCATCTGTCTGTTTCTACAAGGCATGCTGGCTCTAGGTCTAGCGATAAAATACTCGTTGGAAGTGTTGAAGAGTCACTCTCTAGAGGAGCCAAGGGGGTCAGTGTACAAGTAAACATGGGGAGTCCGGATGAACCCGAAATGATCGAAAGATTAGGACTTGTCACACAAGATGCACACTTCTTATCTTGTCCAGTACTAGGAATGATTTACCCTCGAGGGGAGAATTTGGATGTCATGGAAGGAGATGATACGGAAGGAGCAGCCCATGCTGCTAGACTTGCTTTCGAATTGGGTTGTGATGTTGTTAAGACCAAATGGACAGGTTCGATAGAATCTTTCAGAAAAGTCACAGATTCTGTTCCAATTCCAGTACTAATTGCAGGTGGGCCCGTAGGCTCATCAACTGAAGAAACGCTCACTACTGTTTACCAAGCAATGCAAGCGGGTGGAGGTGGTGTTTGCATGGGAAGACAAGTTTTCTCTCACGCCACACCTGGAAAAATGGTAACTGCCCTCAAAGCAATAATTCACGATGGCTCTAGTGTTCACCAAGCCATGAAAGATGCCGGATTGTGATGTAAATGCAGGTTTGGCTCGAATCAGGAACTCGCCAAGATGGTGTTGACCTTCTAGTGGGTGATGATTTAGAAATCGATGGTGCTGCATTGTATATTGACGGGCGACAAGTTGGCCGAGTAGTCGATGTTGGAAACTCAGATGGCCAGGCTAAAGCTAGGTCTATGTCGGGAAGTGTAGAATGGATTCTTCTTGAACTAGGAGAGTGGAAAATGATCCCCATAGAGAATATTATTGCTGCATGTGACGGAGTACCTACGAAAGTAGCTGCACGTATTTCCTCCCCTGAACAAGTCCTAGGTGCAGCATTCGCCTTACAAATCGGAGTTGATGCGATTCTAGTATCGGAAGACATACTACCAACTGCTTTGATTGCTAAATCACAGAGAGGAGAGAATACTGAAGATGTTGAAAACCTTGTTCAAACAGGAAATGTCTCTTTGACGGAAATTGAAATTATCGAAGTTAAAGAAGGAGGTATTGGAGACCGTGTTTGTGTAGATTTAACATCGCTACTAGAGATTGGCGAAGGCATGCTGGTCGGCTCTAGTGCAGCCTCAATGGTCATGGTTCATGGTGAAACCGTTGAATCAGAATTTGTCCCTACAAGGCCGTTCAGAGTTAATGCAGGTGCGGCTCACTCTTACATTTTGATGGCAGATGGAAGCACATCATACCTTAGTGAAGTTAGCATGGGGGATGAAGTGATGGTGGTTAACTCGAATGGAGGTTCACGCGCTGCTACTGTAGGTCGTGTCAAAATTGAGAAGCGACCATTTATTTTATTCCGTTGGAAGGATGAAAACAATAATGAAGCAGGTGCACTTCTTCAGCAAGCGGAGACCGTAAGGCTTGTATCCTCATCCACCCAATTAGTTTCGATTACAGAATTAGTAAAAGAAACTATTTTGTTAGGTTGGACAGGTGGAGTCGGCCGCCATATTGGAACCCCAATAAGTGCGAAGGTCACGGAAAGATAGGTGACGTCATGCCAACATTAGGTGTAGGTTCAGCAAATGGGAGTTGTAGTCTCCTACATGCTGCTGGCCTAGGCTATGGTGCATCTCTAGCATTGGATTTACCTGTAAAAGTCAGACTTCTAGACAAGGAGCCCAAAAGGGAATTAGATGACCCTGATGGACTATTAGATGCAGTAATCGAATCTTGGAAGAGTGCGGGACATGATTTGCCAGATGGTGAATTATTTTGGTCTGTAAAATCGAAAATTCCACCTCGTCAGGGTTTGAAATCAAGTTCGGCTGTTGCTGTTGCTGCAATCAAAGCATTATGTGATGCAACTGACATTAAATTGGAAAACGCAGACATTGTTGACATCGCAGCGGCTGCACAATTAGCTTGTGGAGTTTCAATTACTGGAAGTTATGATGATTCATGGGCTGCGATTGAAGGCGGATGGAAATTGATAGATGCCAATGCTGCAGACGCGCGTTCTGGCTTATTGCTTGAGTCACAGGGTCCACGTTCTGAAGACTGGGCTGTGATTCTGATATTGAGGGGAGATCGTAAAGAGCGCCCTGTATTGGAAGACTTCGCATATCAACAACAAGCATTTTCACAGGCACTCACAGCACTTCAGGAAGGTAAAGATTTAGTCGCTCTAACATGGAATGGAAGAGGCGTTATTGGAGCCTTGAATGATACCACTGCAAAGAGACTTGCTAATGACGCTGTAATGAATGGAGCTAGAGCCGCAGGATTAACCGGTTCCGGCCCAGCATTGGTAATTTTCGCCCCATCAATCAGTCGCTCTACAATTGAAAGATTACATAATTGGTATCAAAAATATGATGATGTAGAAATCATGGAAACTACAATCATAAACGCAGAATTTGAGAATATGGATGAATAATCACATTCATCAATAAGCCACACTCCCGATTAACTGTTAATCATGCGCATGAGCTTGGGCGAAAATGTTGTCGTGACTCTTTTTGGAGAGTCTCATGGCCCCGCAGTAGGCGCTCTTATAGAAGGAATGCCGCCTAATATTGAGTTTGATTTAGAACAATTAATGGCCGACATGATTTCAAGAAGACCAGGTTCAGGACTTGCTAGTAAAAGAAAGGAAACTGATGAAGTCGACATTATGTCCGGAGTGCACAATGGGAAAACCACGGGTATGCCGATTCTTTTGATAATCAAGAATCGAGATGCTCGTTCTAAGGATTACTCGTTTTTGCCTTACCAGCCTCGCCCAGGCCATGTAGATCACCCAATTAACATCAAAACAGAGGGTGCTGCCGACTTACGAGGCGGTGGCTCATTTTCGGCTAGACTTACAGCAGGGCTTGTTGCTGCTGGTTCACTTTCGAGAACGATTATACCTAGTGAATGGAAAGTTGAAGCAACTGTCGGCGCACTTGGAGGTTTAGAAGGCGAAGAAGGGATTGCTCTTGCAGAAAAGGCCCGTAAAGACGGTGATTCACTGGGAAGTAGAGTAGACCTAGTAATTTCAGGATTACCTGTTGGGCTTGGAGAACCTTGGTTTGATGGCATTGAGCCGGCATTAGCAAGGGCGTTGATGTCAATACCTGCTGCTAGAGCTGTTGAATTTGGACGTGGCGTAAAGGCTGGAACTATGAGAGGTAGTGAGCATAACGACACATGGGAAAAAGACATGAAATTACCGGAAGGTGCTGATGGAGCATTGGGTGGGATGGCTAGTGGCGCTCCGATTCATGTAAGAATTACATTCAAACCTCCAAGTGGTATTTCTAAGCCCCAAGAAACATTCAATCAAATATCAGGAGAGATGGAAGAGTTAGCAATCAAGGGTAGGCACGACCCAGTTATTGCACCTAGAGCACGCCCTGTTGTAGAGGCTGTAGCCCGTCTTGTGCTTGCAGACCTTGGTGTACAGGGAGGATACATCGATGGATGAGATTGTTGTTCACAAGTTTGGCGGTTCTTGCCTTAGAGAAGGTAGTGACATCGACAGGATTGCAGAATCTATCCGTACTATTCCGGGTAAACCAATCGTAGTAGTTTCAGCCCTTTGGGGAATGACTGACAGGTTGATCAGAGCATCAAGAGAACCGCATTATGCAGGTCGGCTGGTTAACGATTTGAAATCACAGCATTTGTTATTCTCTCCAGGACTTGACAAAGGAGAGTTCAAAGAATTGTTCGAAAAGGTCATCGCAGGAATATCAAAAGAATTGGTTAATATTTCAGGAGGGGAATCTTCACTTCACTCTGAAAACCTTATTCTGGCTGCTGGAGAAAGACTGAGTGCTTTGGCTGTCGCTCACAGGCTCCAAACTCTAGGATTGAATGCTCACCCAGTAGGAGCAGAGGACATTGGTCTGAAGCTTAAGGGAAAAGGCAGAGCAAGCGAGATTAATATCCAAGAATCGGCTAAATCATTGGACCGTGAAAAATTGATTGGAATCCCGATATTGACGGGTTGGTTCGGAGAAGGGGAAGATGGCAACTTAGCTCTTCTTTCAAGAGGCGGTTCAGATCACTCTGCTGCTGCATTTGCAAATCTAATGGATGCATCAAAGTTGATACTTTGGAAAGATGTTGATGGAATCAAGAGGTTAAATCCACGCTGGGGCATTGATACCCCTTCGATATCTTACCTCGGTTACGGTCAGGCTTCTGAGTTATCTTTGCATGGAACCTCTATTATTCATCCATCCACTGTTAAGCCACTTATTGAAGAAGGAATTCCTCTTGAAATTAGAAATATAAACAATCCAGAAATCGATGCTCCAACTGTTATTGGACCGGATATAGATTTTTCAAAAACAATTGCGATTGGATGTCAACCAGGAGTTGCAGTGATTACTGACGACAAGCCACTGGATAGTGAATTGTTATCGAGAATGGAACAATTAGATGTTATCCCTTGGTTGATGAATTCCACTCCGGAATACATGAAATTAATCATCCCAGCCCATGACCTAGCATTGGTGGAAGATTTACTAACTGGAAAAATCGAATATCGAACAGCTATGATTTCAGTAATCGGTAAGTTACCAATTATGATTGAACATGAAGAAGTATCTAGAAATGATTACGGAACAAGATTGATCATCGACTCTGATGATTTGCCGTCAACTTTGACAGAATTGTATCACTCTTTGTTTTCTCGCCACGACTGTATATGAGTCGGGAGGTCTAGTGCGAATAGGCCGCCTACTACGATAAAGACGAAAAGTGTGCCCAGAGCCACACCATATACGGAAATCAATTCAACAGATTCTTCCATTCTAAGTGCGGTTTGCGAGGAGAATAATGAGATAAATGCAGGCAGGATTGTGTTTACTGAAAGCACTAGCATAGCCAAAGAACCAGCGATTAGTGGATTGATAACTAAAGAGCGGTGGTACTTGCCGATGATCTTCTTTACATTCATTACGTATACTTCTCTTGTACGGATTGAGGTATCTAGCATACTAAATCTGAGAACTCCATTTGAAAGCTCGAAGTACATAACCAGTAATACCGCGTAAACGACAACCAAAATTGTAAGCAAGAATTGGCTATCTCCGAAACCGAATACATCTTGTGAAAGTGAAACCTTTGACGAAGCGAATCTCATTACAGAAATAATAAACAGGACATAGGATGCTAACATGAATCTAGCATCTCTAGTCATTGTGCCCCAAAAACCAGTACCTATTGCAGCAACTACAACCATTAGTTGCAGAATATTTGCTGCGGCCATTGAACCGGTTATTGCAAACCAAATTGTGCCAACAGCTGGAGTTACGATGTAAGTAAGAACGCCCAGAGCGATTAGAACTCCGTAGCATCCAAGTTGTAAATTCTGTACCATCTTATCAGCAGGTAGGAATTTCATCTTAGGAACAAGCGGTCCACCGAGAAGACTTTCGATGAAAGTCGGTATCTCTACTGTAGGTATCGCATCCTTTGGAATATCTCCAGTAGAAGACGCTGTTCCTGCTAACTTCTTTCTTGATGGTGCAGAAGAACGGACTGTCTTTCCATCATAAAGATGTGCAGTATCGCCTGATTTAGTTGCCATTCATATCCCTCCTTAGAATCCTCTTGCACCTGCTAGTGCGGTTGATAGAAGCATATCTGGCTCCCAATCCATAATATTGACACCTAGACCTCTTAACTCACTAATCAGAACATCTCTTTCGGTTTTTAGAACCTCATATCCAGTTCTATCCAATCTCCTAGCATCGAATTCGAATTCAAGGCTTGAAGGCGAAAGGACCGTTACATCGAAGTCACGGGCTCTAAAGTCACGCAATGCGTTGACAACTGTTGGATCATCCTCTAAGTTCGATAGAACAATAATCGGACTTCCTTTGTTGATGTGTGGTAAAATTCGGTTGACAACGACTTGTAGAGGTATGTTACCGCGAGCCATTGCACCTGCAAGTTTGGTTAAAATAACGTAGAGTTGTTTCTTTCCAGTATCTCTATCGACACTGACGACTTCATCCCCGTATGTGATTAATCCTACAGAATCTCTCCTTCCCAAGAAATACTTAGCAAGGCTAGCCGCCGCTCTAGTAGAATATACCAAAGCGTTTCTAGAAACAGGTCCGGTCTCTGATACCGCACGCGAATCTACAATCAGGATAATGTCACTGACTGCGTCTCTTTCACGCTCGTTAACCATCAACTTGCCACTTCTAGCATATGCAGACCAGTTAATTGCCCGGAATGAGTCACCTTCGAAATACTCACGCAGAGAGTAGAATTCAGAACCAGGCCCTGGTTGGCGGATATTCACAGCACCTGTGAAAATCTTAGGGACGCGAGACTTGACGAATGTTTCTTTGAGGTCTTCCATTTTCGGGAACACAAGGAAGTCATTGTAGACATGCAGCTCCTTTTCCTTGTGGAATAATCCGAATGGGTCTTGTACACGGACTGCTACCGGACCAAGACTGTAGAACCCTCTAAGTGGGCATTCAACGGTGTATTCGATGAAGGTTTCACGACGTGGACCAAGTTCCATCAAGATGTAATTTGCACCATCTTTGATGCGCATTACTTCAGGAACACGATCTCTAACTTCGAGAATCTTACCAAGTGCAGATTGATTTTGCATACGCAAAGTCACCCCTACATCTCCGTCTTCGAAGATTCGAGCGCTAGAGAGTTTACGCATGGCCGAGACATTTGAAAGTGATACACCTTCTTCTCCTTCCCATTCATCAGCGCGCCTGCCACTTGCAGAAACATCAGCGTGACCACCGAAAAGAGCAGCCCATGTGAGGAACACAAAGATAACAACTGCAATGGTTACGAGTTGAGTATTCCTCAACGTTAAACCAAGCAAATACATTGCCACTGCTAGTGATCCTAACATTGCACTCTTACGACTCCACATGCTACGCACCTCTCTCTATTTCTCGATTAATTCCAATCAAACTGTTGGTACAGGTACTTCGCGTAGAATTGTCTGAACAACTTCTCCAGCTTCCAAACCTTTGATTTGGTGTTCTGGCTTCAGAATAATCCTGTGAGCAAGTGCTAACTCTGATACGGTCTTGATGTCGTCAGGTGTGACGAAATCACGGCCACGAAGAGCTGCTGCTGCGCGTGAGGTCTTCAGTAATGCCTGAGA